>Ga0210408_10002322_pt1 | contig 18648 bp, 14 predicted proteins | sample IncBWH4MmetaG_FD_155471 | JGI IMG/M metagenome (GOLD analysis project Ga0210408, IMG submission 155471) | Forest soil microbial communities from Barre Woods Harvard Forest LTER site, Petersham, Massachusetts, United States - Inc-BW-H-4-M | ecosystem: Environmental > Terrestrial > Soil >...
AGTGCGAGCGCGAGCACGATCCAGCCGGGGGTCGCGGTGATCAGGGCGTGCCCGACGCGGCTGAGATTCAGGCGCGACAGGGCATACAGGATCACCCCGGCGAGCAGGAGCGCGACGATCACAAGGCCGGCGCGACCGGTGGTGGTGGAGGGAATCGAGCGACGGCCCAGCGAATGCCATTGGGAGCGCGGATGCTCGGGGTCGTCCATCGCCCCTGGGTGTATCAGAGCCTGCTCGTCGGGACGCACGAAGCGGTGCGGCCGACCAGTTCAATACAGTTCGGCTATGTGGGGTAGCCGATGATCCGAACACGAGTGTTATTCGAAAGTAACTAGAGACCCATCGCCGTTTTTCGGGTGGGTCCCTCCAGCCAAAAATCACACCCTGGGGAGAGAAATCAGAATGAGCAAGCACGACAACGACTACGACTACATATCGATCACTCTGTCGCCGGTGCAGGTCGAGCAGGTCATGCGCGCGGCGCGCAAGAGCCCCAGCGGCACCGTGTCTAATCTGCTTCTGGCGGCGCTGGACAATGCCCACGATCCGCCCACGGGCAGCCACCGCAGGGCGTATGACCTGCAGCGCGCCTCCCAGGAAGCGCTGACCGCGGCGCTGGACGATCCCCAGCTCTCGCAGTCGCTGCTGCGCGGGCTGTCGGTGCTCGCGTGCTATGGGCCGGAGCGCCCTTGGCGCCCGATCATCGAGCTCGCCAACCAGCTCGGCATGTCACCCTCGACGACGCACCGCTACGTCAAGACGCTGAAGACGATCGGTCTGATGGAGCAGGATCCGACGACAAGGGAGTATCGCCCGGTCGCGCTCGAGAACTAGTAGGCCGGCCGATCCGGGCCTCGGTTCACGGCCGGCGATCGACCGTGAGTGGCGTCCGAGAGGTCGTGGGGATCCTCTCGGACCCGCATGCAGTCTCGGGCCCGGCTACGCCGCGAGCGGGCTGGGCTCGCGCCCGAGCCCCTCGAGTGCCGCCAGCATCGAATCGAGCTCGCAGGCGATCTTGTCCGGCCAGGGCTTTTGAGGATGGTCGTCGAGCGTCTTCAACCCGTTGCCGGTGATGACAGCGACGACCGTGTCGTCGGGCGCCAACCGTCCCGTGCGGGCGAGCTGCTCGAGCACCGCGATCGTCGTGCCGCCGGCGGGCTCGGTCAGCAGCCCCTCGGTGGAGGCCAGCAGGTCAATGCCCGCGAAGATCTCCGGGTCTGAGGCGAAGCCGCCGGTGCCTCCGCGCGAGCGCACCGCGTCGATCACCAGGTAGCCATCGCCGGGCGCGCCGATCGCCAGCGAATGCGCGGCGGTCTCGGGCGTGACAGCGTGGATCTCGGCCTCCTCGGCCAGGATTGCGCTGGCGATCGGGTTGCAGCCGCTGGGCTGGGCGATGTGGATGCGCGTCGCGTCGGTCTCGGCGAGGCCCAGCAGCTGCAGCTCGCCCAGACCCTTGTGCATGCGCGATGACAGCGTGCCGCCCGCGGCCGCGGTGACGATGTGATCGGGCGCCCGCCAGCCGAGCTGCTCGACGATCTCAAACGCCTCCGTCTTGGCGCCCTCGGCGTAGAACGGACGCAGGGTGATGTTGGCGAACTCGAGGCCGGTCGCCGCGGCGACTTCGCGGCAGCGGCGGTTGACTTCGTCGTAGTTGCCCTCCACCTGGCAGACGTCGGCACCGAGCGCGCGGCAGGCGCGGGCCTTCATGTCCTCCAGGCGGTTGGGGTAGAACACGTACGCCTGCACCCCGGCCTTGGCCGCGAGCGAGGCGACGGCGGTGCCGACGTTGCCGGTGGAGACGCACCCGATCTCCTCGCGCCCGAGCTCGAGCAGGCGCGCGACTGACATCGAGACGACGCGGTCCTTGTAGGAAAGGCTGGGGCGCGAGGTCGAGTCGTCCTTGAGGTAGAGGTTGCTGAGGCCCAGCTCCGCGCCGAGCCGATCGGCGTGGATCAGCGGGGTGTAGCCCGCGTAGCGACCGACGCGCGCCTGCGCGGAGGCGTCGAGGATCGGCAGGAGCTCCTCGAAGTGCCAGATGTTCTGAGGGCGCTCGGAGCTCGGAATGTCCTTGAAGTGACGGGCGGCCAGCTCGTAGTCGTAGGAGATGTCCAGACCCTTGCCACAGTCCGGGCACGCGAACACCGTGTCGGCCAAGGGATAGCGGTTGTCACAGCGGTGGCAGACGAGGCCCGTGGCGCACGAGCGCGTCCGCTCGCGGGGGCCCTGGTCGGATCCGCGGGGTGATGAGGAGCTGGACGTATGACTCATGCCGGTACCCGGGAAGATACGCTCGGCCACGGCATCCGCGCGTCGCCGTCGGCGCCCAGCGTGATCCACAGCTCCTCGGCGATGTGCGGCGCGAGCGGCGCGAGCAGCTGCGCGAGCACGCCAAGCGCGCTCAGCAGCGCGTCGCGATCAGCCGCGCTCAGCTCATCGTCACGCGCGAGCACGCGCTTCTCGAAGTCCCGGATGCGGTCGAACAGGCGCATGACGTTGCGCACCGCGCTGTGCATCTCCAGGCCCTCCATGTCCTCCGTGACCTTCTCGGCCGCCTTCTCGCACCACTGGCTGAGTTTCAGCCGTAGATGCTCGGTCGTGTCTCTGATGGGCTGCCCATCGGCGTCCTCGTCACGCGCGAGCTCCTCGCCGGCAAGCGCTGCAGGGGTCAGGCCGTCGGCGGATGCGAGCCGCTCTGCGGCGGTGAGCCGCGACTGCGAGAACTCCCAGACCTGCGTGAGGAAGCGATGTGCGCGCAGCACCGCCGACTCGCTCCAGTTGAGCGTCTTCTGCGGACGGGCCGCGTAGAGCACGGCCAGTCTCACCGTGTCCGCGCCGTAGCGCTCGACGAGCGCGTCGGGGTCGACGACATTCCCGAGATGCTTGCTCATCTTGCGCCCGTCACTTATGACCATCTCGTGAAACAGACAGCCCGCGAACGGCTCACCGTCGGCGAGGAAGGCGAGCGGTCCGATGTCGCGCAGCGCCTTGGTGACGATGCGCTGGTCGAACACGAAGTTGCCGCTGTCCGAGCCTGCCACGACGCGCTCGGAGGGCAGCCAGTGGCGCAGGTCTTTAAGCGTGAGCAGCTCCTCGAGCGACTCCTCGCGCGACTCCGGCGGGACGCAGACCGGCACCCACAGCCACAGCGCGTCGAAGTGGCAGTCCAGCGTGTCCGTCTCGCGCTCGGCCGGCCCGCCGCACAGCGGGCACGTGCTCTGCACGAACTCGCGCAGCTCCGCCAGCGGATTGCCGATTCCCGTCGGGGTGATGTCGAGCGGCAGCAGCACCGGGAGCTCGCCCTTTGGCACCGGCACCGCGCCGTGCGTTTGGCAATAGACAACAGGGATCGGCGTGCCCCACGAACGCTGGCGTGAGATCGAGAAGTCCTCGGCCTTGTAGCGCACGGCCTCGCGCGGTGCGGATGCCTCGCCCGCCGATCGCTGCACGCCGGCGCTCCGCGACGTGCCACTGAGCAGGTCGGATAGCCGCTCGCCGATCACCTCGTCCGTGCGATCGCGATCGGGAACACCGAAGACGGCCGTCGCGCCGAAGCGCCCGTCGACTCCCGGGGAGATCAGCACCGGCAGCGAGCCGTCTCCTGTGGGAGCGGGCAGGGTGCGCCCCGTGTCGATCAGCGCGATTGCGTCGGCCTCGCGCGAGCTGCGCTGCAGCCCGCTCGAGCGCAGCTTGTCGAGCTGCTCGCGCACCTGTGGATCGGTGCTCAACACGTCGATGTCCGGATGCTTTGGCGAGATCAGCACGAAGCGCGCCTGCTCGAGCGCGTCGGCGTGTGGCGTGAACACGGTCAGGCGAGCGCCGTCGGCCCCCGTCAGGTCGACCTCGACGCCGTCGACACGGCCGAGCACGAAACGCTGGCTCGCGAGTGCGACCTCGTCCCAGCGTCCGCTCTGCGCCAACTCTCCCAGCCGCCTGTCGTTCTCCGGTACGTACGCACTGATGCGCAGATACCACGTCGGCCGCTCGATCAGGCGCGCGGGGTTGTGGCAGCGCCAGCACAGGCCATCCTCGACCTGGATCGTGGCGAGCGTCGTCTGGCAGGTGTCACACCAGTCGACCGTGCCCGTGCCGCGATAGACCAGCCCGGCGTCGAGCAGCGTGAGGAACAGCCATTGCGACCAGCGATACATGACCGCGTCGGAGCTCATGAACGTGCGCTCCCAGTCAAAGGAGAAGCCCAGGCGCTGCAGCTGGCCGGTCATGTGCTCGGCACAACGCGTAACCCACTCGCTGGGAGACTCCCCGCGGTCGATCGCACCCAGCTCGGCCGGCAGCCCGAAGGCGTCGAATCCGAACGCGAACAGCACGTCCTCACCGCGCGCGCGCTGAAAACGCGCATAGGCGTCTCCGATCGAGTAGGAGCGAACGTGGCCGATATGGATGTTGCCGGAGGTGAACGGGGCGGAGGGCTTGATGTAGCGGCGCGGGCGATCGGACGCGACGGACGGCGTGGCAAACGCCGCGCGGTCACGCCAGGCGGCCTGCCGACGGGTCTCGATCGCGTGCGGATCATAGCTGGGAAACGCCCTGCTGTTCATGGTCAGACGAGCATATCCAAGGGCCTAAGCCCGATTGTGACCGTTGCTATGCTCGGAACGTGTTTGGAAAAGATCGGCACGTCCGGATGCGTCCCTGGACACGGCGCTGACCGATCGAAGATCGATGGGATCTTCGTCGCGATCGCCCAGCCACGTGACGGCTTGCACGTGCCACCAGCATGCGCTGCGCCGTCCCGCGTCGCCCAGCTTGGTCATGAGCGCCCCGACCGCACCGCCTATTTCCAAACACGTTCCCAGAGCCACTTGGCCGTGCTCATCGACAAGGCTCTCGCGACGCTCCGCCGCTCCCCGCGGTCCCGTCGAGCGCGGGGCCGTATCGTCCACCCGAGCTGAAAGGATGCGGCGATGGAGATAGAGATCGGGCGCGGCAAGAAAGCCCGCCAGGCATACGGGTTCGACGACATCGCGATCGTGCCCTCGCGGCGCACGCGCGATCCCGACGACATCGACATCAGCTGGAAGCTGGGTCCCTACCAGTTCGAGCTGCCGATGCTCGCGGCGGCGATGGACGGCGTCGTCTCACCCGAGACCGCCGCGATCATCGGTGGGCTGGGCGGGCTGGCGGTGCTCAACCTCGAGGGCATATTCACCCGCTATGAGGATGCCGACGAGCAGCTGGAGCGGATCGCGCAGCTGCCCCAGGAGGCGGCGACGCGCGAGATGCAGGAGATCTACCGCGAGCCGGTCAAGCCCGAGCTGATCGCTCAGCGGATCGCCGAGATCAAGGAGCGGAAAGTCGTCGTTGCGGCCTCGTTGACGCCCCAGCGGGTGCGCGACCACTACGAGCTGGCGCTGGAGGCCGGCCTGGACGTGCTCGTGATCCAGGGGACGGTCGTATCCGGCGAACACGTCTCGACGGTGTCCGAGCCGCTGAACCTGAAGGAGTTCATCCCCAGCCTCGACGTTCCGGTGGTGGTCGGCGGATGCGCCTCCTACCACACGGGTCTGCACCTGATGCGCACGGGCGCCGCGGGCGTGCTGGTGGGCGTGGGGCCGGGCGCGGCGTGCACGACCAGGGGGGTGCTCGGGATCGGCGTGCCCCAGGCGACCGCGATCGCCGACGTGGCGCACGCACGCTCGACGCACATGCTGGAGACGGGCGAGTACTGCCAGGTGATCGCCGACGGTGGGATGAGCAACGGCGGCGACGTGTCCAAGGCGATCGCGCTGGGCGCCGATGCGGTGATGATCGGATCGCCGCTGGCGCGGGCTTATGAGGCGCCCGGCAGGGGGTTTCACTGGGGTATGGCTACGTTTCACCCGACCCTGCCCCGCGGGGCGCGGGTGGCGACGACGCAGAACGGCACGCTCGAGGAGATCCTGGTCGGGCCGGCGCGCGAGAACGACGGCACGTTCAACCTGTTCGGCGGCCTGCGCACGTCGATGGCGACGTGCGGGTACAAGGATCTCGCCGAGTTCAACCGCGCGGAGGTCGTGATCGCGCCGGCGCTGCAGACCGAGGGCAAGGCGCTGCAGCGTGACCAGGCTGTGGGTATGGGGGCAGTGAACGGAAAGGCCGCAGCTCTCGTCAATGACTAGCTCGTCCGCCACGGCGCCAACGCCCGCGACCAGGGAGCCGAGCGGGGCGTCTGCGGCAAATGAGCAAGTGGTGGTACTCGACTACGGCGGCCAGTACAGCCAGCTGATCGCGCGCAGGATTCGCGACTGCGGAGTGTTCAGCGAGCTGCTTCCGCACGGCATCGCGCTTGAAGAGGTAGCCAAGCGCAAACCGTGTGGGATCGTGCTGTCGGGTGGGCCGGCCTCGGTGTATGCGCCGGGCGCGCCGACACTCGATCGAGGTCTGCTGGAGCTGGGTGTGCCGGTGATGGGCATCTGTTACGGCATGCAGTTGCTTGTGCACGAGCTCGGCGGACGGGTCGAGCAGGCGGAGGTGGGGGAGTTCGGTCGCTCGGATCTGACGGTCACCGAGCCCGGTCGGCTGCTGGCGGGAATGCCGCGCGAGCAGACGTGCTGGATGTCCCACCGCGACACCGTATTCGAGCCGCCTCCCGGTTTCACCGCGCTGGCCTCCTCCAGCGCCTCGCCGGTTGCCGCCATCGAGGACACGAAGCGCGAGATATACGGCATCCAGTTCCACCCCGAGGTCGTGCATACGCCCTACGGGCAGGAGATACTGACGCGGTTTCTGAGCGACATCGCCGGGTGCGAGCGCACCTGGTCGGCGTGCTCGATCGTCGAGGATCAGATCGAGCGAATCAAAGCGCAGGTAGGCAGTGGCAGGGTGATCTGCGGATTGTCGGGGGGCGTGGACTCCTCGGTGGCGGCGCTGCTCGTGCACAAGGCCGTCGGAGATCAGCTGACGTGTGTATTCGTAGATCACGGGCTGATGCGCAAGGGCGAGGGCGAGCAGGTGGTGAGCGCGTTTCGGGACACGTTCAAAGTGCCGCTGGTGGCGGTCGACGCGGAGCAGCGGTTTCTGGAGAAGCTGCGCGGGGTGAGCGAGCCCGAGGCCAAGCGCAAGGCGATCGGCGCGGAGTTCATCAGGGTGTTCGAGGAGGAGGCCGCGAGGATCTCGGTCGAGGATCCGCCCGAGTATCTCGTGCAGGGGACCCTGTACTCGGACGTGATCGAGTCCGGCGGAGGGACGGGGGCGGCGACGATCAAGTCCCATCACAATGTGGGTGGGCTGCCTGAGGATCTGAAGTTCGAGCTCGTCGAGCCGCTGCGGGCGCTGTTCAAGGATGAGGTCAGGGCCGTCGGCGCGGAGCTGGGGTTGCCCGAGCGGTTGGTGTGGCGCCAACCGTTCCCGGGGCCGGGCCTCGCGATTCGGGTCGTCGGAGGCGAAGCCACGAAGGAGCGGTTGGATGTGCTGCGCGAGGCCGATCACATCCTGCAGGAGGAGATTCGTGGCGCCGGCCTGTATCGCGAGCTGTGGCAGTCGTTCTGCGTGCTGCCGGACGTCAGGACCGTCGGCGTGCAGGGAGACGAGCGAACCTACGGATACGTGGTGGTCGTGCGGGCGGTGACGAGCGATGACGCGATGACGGCCGACTGGGCAAGGCTGCCGTACGAGCTGCTGGAGACGATCGCCTCGCGGATGATCAACGAGCTGCGCGAGGTCAATCGGGTTGTGCTGGATATCACCAGCAAGCCGCCTGGGACCATTGAGTGGGAGTGATGCCGTAGGGGCTGGATGGGTGGGTGACCCATAGCCCGGATCTCCTACGGCGCTGTCGGCGCCGGTCACCGCACCTGTTGGCACCGCGAAGGGCGAGCAAGTCGCCTATGATGTTCCGCTGCGCCGCGCGCTGACGTGCGGCCTTTTTCACGTGATGAGCACCTCGATGAGGACATATGTGGCCAAGCCCACCGAGCGCGAGCGCAACTGGCTGGTGGTCGACGCCAACGGCAAGACGCTGGGGCGCCTCGCCACCCAGATCGCCGACGTGCTGCGGGGCAAGCGCAAGCCCGAGTACACGCCCCACATCGACACCGGCGACTTCGTCGTCGTGATCAACGCGGAGAAGGTCGCGGTGACCGGGAGCAAGCGCACCGACAAGCGCTACTACCGTCACTCGGGCTATCCGGGTGGATTGCGCTCGCGGACGTTCGAGGAGATGATCGCGCGCCGCCCCGAGGAGGTCATCAGGCTCGCCGTCAAAGGGATGATGCCCCGCAACAGGCTTGCGCGCAAGCAGATAACGAAGCTCAAGATATATGCGGGTCCCGAGCATCCTCACACCGCACAGAAGCCACAACCACTCAAGATAGAGGCATAGACATCATGGCCGATGACGAGACGTCGCCGGAGAGACCCCCCGAGGAGACGCCTGCCGAGCACGCCGTTCCCAGCGAGGACGCCGCCGAGATAGCCGGCTCCGCCGAGGACGCGCCGCTGGAGGCGTTCGAGGAGGCACAAGAGCAGGGCGAGGGCAAGCCGGCTGGTGAGGCTGAGCAGTTCGATCCGATTGCGGGCAACGCGGTCCCGACCGACGATGCGACCGAGATTGCGGGCTCCGCCGAGGATGCGCCGCTGGAGGCCGCACAAGAGGCGCAGGAGCGCGCCGAGGCCGAGGAGCTGGCGGAGACCTACGAGGAGGTCGTGGCCGAGGAGATCGCCGAGAGGATTGTCGAGGAGATCGTCGCCGAGGAGATCGTCGAGGAGGCTGTCGAGGCCGAGCTGGAGGCTGAGGCCGAGGAGGAAAGCGAGGCGGAGCCCGCGCCGCGCGAGAAGCCGGCCGTGCCGGGAGCGCACCTCGAAGTTGACATCGTTCCCGAGGGCGTGGACCCGCTGGGCCGCGACACCGACACCGCCGATCCGTACGCGAGCGTCGCCGAGGCATACGAGCAGGAGGTCGAGGTCACCGACGGCGAGGGCGAGCCCCGCGAGGACGAGGAGATCCTCGTCGAGCCGATCTCGACCGCCGCCATCGACCTCGCCTCCGGGGCGAGATACCGCGCGACCGGCAAGCGCAAGACGGCGATCGCACGGGTGACGCTGCGACCGGGCACGGGCACGTATCTGGTCAACGGGCGCGTCCTGGAGGAGCACTTTCCGCGGGTGACGCTGCAACGCAACATCCGCCAGCCGCTGGAGACGGTTGGATATCAGGATCGCATGGACGTGGTCGCCAGGCTGCACGGCGGCGGCATCTCCGCGCAGGCGGGAGCATTGCGTCACGGCGTGTCGCGGGCGCTGCTGGAGGCCGACCCGAACCTGCGTGGCGAGCTCAAGCGCCGAGGGTTTCTGACGCGCGACTCGCGCGCGAAGGAGCGCAAGAAGGCCGGCCTGAAGAAGGCGCGCAAGCGGCCGCAGTTCTCCAAGCGGTAGTCGGCCCGCCGGCGCTGTCAAAATCGGTGGTCGGATCGCCTGCATCGGGGGGTAGATGACTCGCAAGCTGTTCGGGACCGATGGTGTGCGTGGCGTCGCCGGCGAGCTGCTGAGCGCCGAGCTGGCGCTGGGGCTCGCTCAGGCTGCGACTCGGCTCACTCAGATTGAACGGCCGCGGGTGTTAATCGTGCGCGACACACGCGAGTCGGGCGAGATGCTGCAGGCCGCGGTGGCCGCGGGGGTGGCCGCGGCCGGGGGAGAAGCGCTGCTCGGTGGCGTGCTGCCAACGCCGGCGGCACCGTTGCTGATCGCTCGGTATGGATTCGATCTGGCGGCCGTGCTGTCCGCCTCGCACAATCCGTATCAGGACAACGGGATCAAGTTCTTCGGCAGCGACGGATACAAGCTGAGCGATGACACCGAGCTGCAGATCGAGCGCGAGCTGGAACGCGCCGCGGGGCATGGTGGAGCGGACGCTCCGGGCTCGGCCGCAGGCCAGGTGGGTGGAGCGGGGTCACCGCCCAGGATTGGGCGCATCCGCGAGCTGCGCGGCGCCAGTGAGGATTACCTGCGCGAGCTGCACACGCGCTTTGCCGAGTTGGATTTGACCGGTCTGGACGTGCTGCTCGACTGTGCCAACGGCGCCACCTACCAGGTCGCGCCGGAGATCTTCAGGCGGCTGGGGGCCAACGTGACCGCGGTGGCGGACGCGCCGGACGGGCGCAACATCAACGCCGACTGTGGCTCCACGCACGTCGAGCGACTGTCCGAGCGGGTGCCGGCGGGCGGGCATGCGCTGGGGTTCGCGTTCGACGGCGACGGCGATCGGGTGCTCGCGGTGGATGGCGCCGGAGTGGTGGTGGACGGTGACGAGCTGATGGCGCTTGCCGCGCTGCACCTGCGCGACGGCGGACGCTTGCGCGGCGAGGGCGTGGTCGTGACTGTGATGACCAACTACGGGTTCCACACGGCGATGGCGCAGGCCGGGATCGAGGTGGCGAGCGCGAAGGTGGGAGACAGGTATGTGTTGGAGGAGATGCTCGCGCGCGACTGGACGTTCGGCGGCGAGCAGTCCGGGCACCTGATCGAGCTCGGCTTCAACCGCACGGGCGATGGCATCGCCGGTGCGCTTTTGACACTCGAAGCGCTCGCCGGAACGGACCTGCGCGAGCGCGACGCGGTGGCCAAGCTCCCCCAGCGCCTGGTGAACGTGCGGGTGCGCGACCGCGAGGCGCTGCACGACGCAGAGGACGTGACGGCGGCGGTGGAGGCCGAGAACGAGGCGCTGTCCGGGCGCGGGCGTGTGCTCGTGCGCCCGAGCGGCACCGAGCCGCTCGTGCGAGTGATGGTCGAGGCGCCCACCGACGAGGAGGCCCGGGAGGTCTGCGAGCGGTTGGTTGGACTTGTGCAACGCGAGCTTGCCTGAGCCGCCAATCCGTCCAGCTCGCTCGCGCGTGCCGAAACCGCTGATATCTTCGAGCAATGTGCGGGATCGTCGGCTATGTCGGAAGACGCCCTGCCCGTGAGCTGCTGCTCGGCGGGCTGGCACGGCTGGAGTACCGTGGGTATGACTCGGCCGGGATCTCCACGATCGAGGATGGCCGCATCGAGTCGGTTCGCGCCGTCGGCAACCTCGGCGCGTTGCGGCTCAAGCTCGACGGCGAAGCCGCCGACGCGCGAGCCGGGGGAGGGGTGGCGGTCGCCGCGAGGCCGGCCACGACCGGCATCGGTCATACGCGCTGGGCGACCCACGGGCGCGTGAGCGAGGAGAACGCCCATCCTCACTACGACTCTCAGGATCGCGTGCACGTGGTCGTGAACGGGATCGTCGAGAACTACATCGCGCTGAAGGAACGTCTCGCCGCGGAGGGCTGCGTGTTCACCTCCGAGACCGACGCCGAGACGATCGCGCATCTGATCGCATCTCACTACGACGGCGATCTGCCCGACGCGGTGCGCGCCGCCTACGCCGAGCTGCAGGGCCACTACGCGTTCGTGGCGATGAGTCTGGACGAGCCCGAGACCCTCGTCGGCGCGCGTCGCGAGTGCCCCCTGATCGTGGGTCGCGGCGAGGGCGAGCAGTTCGTCGCCTCGGCCGTACCCGCGTTCCTGGCGCAGACCAGGCGGGTGCAGTTTCTCGACAACGACGAGATCGTCGTGCTGGAACCCGACGGCGTCACGATCACGACGCCCTCAGGCGCCCGGTTGGAGCGGCCCGTGGAGACGGTCGATTGGGACGAGGACACCGCCGAGAAGGGCGGGTATGAGACGTTCATGCTCAAGGAGATCCACGAACAGGCCGACGCGGTCGCCGAGACGATCTCCGACCGCACCGCGGCTGGGGACGGCGTGGATCTGGACGAGCAGGGCGCGCTGGACGAGTCGCTGCTCGCGGACGTGCGCCGGATCGTGGTCGTCGCCTGTGGCACCTCCTATCACGCGGGCCTGATCGGCCGCTACGCGATCGAGGAATGGGCGCGGCTGCCGGTCGAGATGGACATTGCCTCGGAGTACCGTTACCGCAACCCGGTGCTCGGCCCGGGCGATCTTGTGGTCGGGATCAGCCAGTCGGGCGAGACCGCCGATACGCTCGCGGCGATGCGCATGGCACGCGAGGGCGGCGCCAAGGTGCTGGCGATCACGAACGTGATGGGCTCGCAGGCCACGCGCGACGCCGACGGCGTGCTGTTCACGCGCGCCGGTCTGGAGATCGGGGTGGCGGCGACGAAGACGTTCCTGTGCCAGGTCGCGGTCATGTACCTGCTCGGCCTGCGTCTCGCCCAGTTGCGCGGCACGCTCCCGGCGGAGCGCGTCACCGAGTTGGTGTCCGAGCTCAAGCGCCTGCCGCACTGCATCGCCGAACTGACAGGCCAGGCCGTGAGCGCGGCCGGCGGCGAGGGCATCGAAGCGCAGGTTCGGGCCGTAGCCGACGCACACTGGCGCAGCGAGTTCTTCCTGTACATCGGCCGCCACGTCGGCCTGCCGGTCGCGCTGGAGGGAGCGCTGAAGCTGAAGGAGATCTCCTACATCGCCACCGACGCATACGCCGCGGGGGAGATGAAGCACGGGCCGATCGCGCTGCTGGACGAGCAGACGCCGGTCGTGAGCGTCGCCACCGACTCGCCCGTGTTGGAGAAGATCGCCTCGAACATGCAGGAGGTGCGCGCCCGCGGGGCGCACGTGATCGCGATCGCCACGGCCGGCAACGAGCAGATTTCAAGCCACGCCGACTCCGTCATCTACGTACCGGCCGTCGACTGGATGCTGCAGCCGATCCTCGCCGTGATCCCGCTGCAGCTGCTCGCGTATGAGATCGCGCGCAGGCGCGGATTGAACGTGGATCAGCCGCGCAATCTCGCCAAGACCGTCACGGTCGAGTAGGGCCAGGCTTTGAGCGAGTCCTCTCATCCAAGACGACGTTTCGGGCGGGATATGAGTGAAGAGGCATACCCGCATGCAAGATGTCACTGCGCTCCTGGACGAAATCCCCGATGTCTACGAGCAAGCGCAAATTGGGGTTGCGACAGGCTAAGAAGGGCGACACCATTCCCCTGGACGAGCTATAGCCGCGAACGTCTGACCATCTAGCATCGCGTGCGTGGATACGCTGCCCGACTGGCTGACGCCCCTGCCCGACGCAGAGCGCATGCGGGCGATCGACCGCTGGGCGATCGACGATCGCGGGGTTCCCTCGCTCGACCTGATGGAGCGGGCCGGAGCCGGTGTTACGCGTGTAGTGGAGCGGCTCGTGCCCGATGGGCCGGTGGTCGTGGTGTGCGGCACGGGCAACAACGGCGGCGACGGGCTCGTCGTCGCGCGCCTGCTGCGCGACGCGGGCCGAGAGGTGACGGTCCTATGCGCCGGCTTGCCGGCGAAGCTGACAGGGGATGCGCTGGCGAACCTCGAGCGCCTGCCTGGAGACGCTCCACTGCAGCTCGGACAGAGCATGGGCGTGCTCGCCGGGGCGAGCGTCGTCGTCGACGCTCTGCTCGGGACCGGCTTCGCCGGTGAGCCTCGCGGCGCGATCGGCGAGGCGATCGCGGCGATCGCAGGTTGTGCGGCGCCGGTCGTCAGCGTCGATGTGCCCTCCGGGGTGGATGCCTCCACGGGGGTCGTCGCCGGCGCCGCGGTACGCGCGACGAGCACCGTGACATTTCACATGGCCAAGCCAGGCCTATGGATTCATCCAGGCAAGATGCACGCGGGCGAGGTCGAGGTGCTCGACATCGGCATTCCCCGTGGTGGGCCTCACGACGCCGACATCGGTCTGATCGCGCCCGCGACCTTGCTACTGCTCCCGCGCCGGACGGCCGTCTCGACCAAGTTCTCCTCCGGCCATGTCCTCGTCGCCGGCGGTTCGCGGGGGCTGACGGGCGCGCCGCGCATGGCCGCGCTCGGCGCCATGCGCGCGGGCGCCGGGTATGTCACGGCGTGCATCCCCGCAACGCTTCAGGGGATCGTCGCGAGCGGCGGTCCGCCCGAGCTGATGACCCGCGGCCTGCCCGATGCCGACGGCGCGCTGATGCCCGCGGGCGTCGAGGTCGTGCTCGAGGCGGCGCGGCGTGGCGGAGCGCTCGCGCTCGGCCCAGGATTGGGGCGTGGCGAGCACGCGATCGCATTCGCCCGTGCGCTCGCCCGCCGCGCCGAGGTTCCATTGGTGCTCGACGCCGACGGTCTGAATGCGCATGCCGACAGCTCCGGCACGCATGGCGGCGGTCATCTTGACGACCTGGCGGCGCGCGCCGCGACGACCGTGCTCACACCGCATCCGGGTGAGCTGGCGCGGCTGCTCGACACCGACACCGATCACATCGCACGCGAACGTCTGGCGCACGCTCGGCTGGCGGCGACGCGAGCCGGAGCCGTGGTAGTGCTTAAGGGTGACGACACGCTCATCGTCCATCCCTCCGGTCAGGTTGCGGTCAGCCCCGGCAACAGTCCCGCGCTGGCGACCGCCGGCAGCGGGGACGTGCTCTGCGGCGTCATCGCCACGCTGCTCTCACAAGGGCTGTCGCCGTTTGCGGCTGCCGCGGCCGGCGTGCTGCTGCACGTCCGCGCCGGCCGTCTGGCGGCGCGCACGCAGGGTGCGGCCGAGGGCGTGATCGCCAGCGACGTGATTGCCGCGCTCCCGGCTGTACGCGGAGAGCCCACATGAGCGTCGCTCGGGCCCGCGCGAGCGTCGATCGGGAGGCGATCGCACATAACTGCGATCGCCTGTTGGGGCTGCTGGACGGTGCAGCGCTGTGCGCGGTCGTCAAGGCCGACGGCTATGGCCATGGCGCCGTCGAGTGTGCTGTTGGCGCCCTGGGTGCAGGCGCCACCTGGCTGGCGGTGACCACGGTCGAGGAGGCGTCTGAGCTGCGCGACGCCGGCATCGAAGCGCCGGTTCTGATCATGGGCGCTCTCTCGGGGCGTGAGGAGATCGAGCGAGCGATCGAGCTGCGCGCGGATATCGTCCTATGGCGCGAGCGGTCGGTCACGCTCGCCTCCGAGGCCGCCGCACTCCTGTCGGGCGTTGCCCGCGCACACGTCAAGCTCGACACCGGGATGGGTCGCCTCGGCACACGCGATCGCGCCGAGGCTTCGCGGGTCGTCGCAGCCGCCGCCACCGCTCCCGGCGTGCAGCTCGCTGGCGTCATGACCCACTTCGCCACCGCCGACATTCCCGATGACGAGGGCTTCTTCGAGCGCCAGCTCGCCGCGTTCGCCGACTGGTCCGGCGCGGTCCAGGCCGAGCATCCCGACATCCTCGTACACGCGGCCAACAGCGCCGCCGTCCTGCGCGAGCCGCGTCGCGCACGATTCGACATGGCCCGCTGCGGCATCGCCGTCTATGGCCTGGACCCGTTCAACCAGGATCCGCTCGCGCACGATCTCGACCCGGCGCTCACGCTCAGCTCCTACGTCGCGGAGGTCAAGCCCTGTCGTGTGGGCGAGAGCACCGGTTATGGCCGACGCTACGTGGCGGATCACGACACCCATCTGGGTGTGCTTCCGATCGGTTACGGCGACGGCTTCAGGCGCGCGCTGTCCGGCGGCGCCGACGTCCTCATCGCCGGCTCCCGGCTGCCACTGGTCGGGACCGTCAGCATGGACAACGTCGCCGTCGACCTCGGCCCCGATCCCGCCGCGCTGGAGCTGTGCGGCGCCGAGGCGGTCCTGATCGGCTCGAGCGGCCCCGAGCGAATTACCGCGGAGGAGCTTGCAGGGCGCATGAACACGATCAACTACGAGATCACCTGCGGGCTGTCAGCGCGGGTTCCGCGCACATACCATCCCTCCTCCGCGCCGGCGCCGTGAGCGAGACGGTGCCCGCAGAGGCGCTGCGCGCGGTCCGCGCCGCGCTGGCCGACACCGCCGCGTGGCTGGTAGGCGGGGCCCCGCGCGATCGAGCGCTCGGCCGCGACACGTTCGATCTGGACATCGTCGTGGACGCTCCTGCCGAGACCGCGGCGCGGGCGATCGCCCGCGCCGCGGGCAGCGCCGCCTGCTTCGAGCTCTCCGAGGACTTCTCCGGCTGGCGGGTGCTCGCGCGCGAGGGCACCTGGCAGGTGGACGTACAGCCGATGCGCGGTGGCTCGCTGTTCGCCGACCTGGCTCTGCGCGACTTCACCGTCGACGCGATCGCCGAGCCGGTCGGCGGCGGCGAGTCGATCTACGATCCCCTGGGGGGGATCGCGGACCTCGCCGCACGCCGCCTGCGGATGGCCTCCCCGCACGCGTTCGCCGACGATCCCCTGCGGGTCCTGCGTCTCGTGCGGCTCGCTCTCGATCTCGGCTTCGAGCCCGATCCCGACACCGCGCATGCGGCGTCAGTCGCGGCGCCGGAACTGCGGGGCGTCTCCGGCGAGCGCCTGTTCATGGAGCTGCGTCGCATTCTCGCCTCCCCGCGCGCGTTGGACGGCCTTCAGCTGATGGACTCGCTCGGGATCGTCGCGGTCGTGCTGGGAGAGCTGGACGCCATGCGCGGTGTGCGGCAGAGCCGCTACCACCATCGCGACGTCCACGGTCACACGCTCGAGGTGCTCGAGCACACGATCGCCCTGCAGGCCGACCCCGCCGGGATCCTCGGCTCCGCCGAGCTCGCCGGGCCCGTCGCCGAGCTGCTGTCCGAGCCACTCGCGGACGAGCTCACGCGCGGCGAGGCCCTGCGCTGGGGCGCCCTCCTGCACGACGCCGCCAAGCCGCTCACCGGTGCTGTCACCCCCGACGGTCGTGTCACGTTTTTCGATCACGACGCTCGCGGCGCCGAGCTTGCACGCGCGGTGCTGGAGCGCCTGCGCGCCAGCGAGCGCCTGCGCGCTCATGTGGCCGCGCTCGTGCGCCACCACCTGCGCCTCGGCTTCCTCGTCCACGAGCCCCGGCGTACTAAGCCGCTCCCGCGACGTACGGTTTTCGACTACCTGCAGGCGACATCTCCCGTCGAGGTCGACGTCACGCTCCTGTCGGTCGCCGATCGCCTCGCCACCCGCGGCGATCGCGCTGAGGAGTCGATCGACGCGCACATGCGCCTGGCCCGCCCGATGCTCGCCGACGCACTGCGCTGGCGTGCCGAGGGACCGCCGCCGCCGCTTTGGCGCGGAGATGAGCTGGCGAGGGCGCTGGAGATCCCCACCGGCCCGCGGCTCGGCGAGATCCTGCGCGAGCTCGCCGCCGCCCAGTATGCGGGCGAGGTCTCCACCCGTGAGCAGGCCCTTGCCCATGCGAGCGACTTGCTCGCCGCCTCGTCTACCCTTCGCGGACGATGACCGACCCGAACTGCCTCTTCTGCAAGATCGTGGCCGGCGAGCTGCCCGCCACGATCGTGGGTGAAGACGAGCGCACGATTGCATTTATGGACATCAATCCCGCGACGCGCGGGCATGCGCTCGTGATCCCGCGCGCACACAGCGCCGACCTGCTGTCTGTCGACTCCGAGGACCTGGCCGCCGCTGTGCTCGCCTCGCAACGCCTCGCCACGCGCATGCGCGAGCGCTTGGCGGCGGACGGCGTCAATCTCGTCAACTCCTGCGGCGCCGTTGCCTGGCAGACCGTATTCCACTTCCACGTACACGTGGTCCCGCGCTATGCCGAGGACCCGCTGCGCCTGCCCTGGGTGCCGGCGCCCGGCGATCCGCGGGAGATCGCGGCCGCCGCGCAGGAACTCACCGGCGAGCAGCGAATCTAAATCGACCGCACCATTTCTGAGGCGGGCGTGTTCATGGCACATATGCGACGCACATTCACGGCGATCCTGGGGGGAACCGCACTGGCGCTGCTGGCGCTGCCTGCTCTCGCCCCGGCCACCCTCAGCGAAGTCGGAGTCATCGGCGCGACCACGCCCGCGACCGTCCCCAGCTGCCCCGCCAGCCCGTGCCTGGCCGTGAGCCGCACGACGGGCTTCCAGGTCAAGGTCGGCTCCTCGACCAACATCCTGTCGGCGCCTCGCTCGGGTACGATCGTCGCCTGGACGATCACCCTCGGCAGGCCCAACGCCACCCAGATCAAGTTCTTCAACGCCAACGAGGGCGGCGCCTCCACCGCCGGCATCGCCATCCTGCGTCCTCAGAAGAAACCGAACCTGACGTACAAGCTGATCGCCCAGAGCCCGCTCGTCAAACTCGAACCGTACTTCGGCAAGACCGCCCAGTTCCCGCTCGCGACCACGCTCGAAGTCAAGAAGGGCGACGTCATCGCCCTGACCGTGCCCTCATGGGCGCCGGCGCTCGCGCTCGGTTTCGCCAACACGACCTCCTGGCGGGCATCCCGGCCCAAGGCAAGCTGCTCGAGCACCTCGGCGCAGACGGTCCATATCGCGGTCGGCACGAACGTCCAGTACGTCTGCCTGTATCGAACCGCGCGCCTGACCTACAGCGCGACCGAGATTTCCACGCCGTAGGCATCTCTCTGCGCGCGCTAGTGTCGATGGGCAAGCAGGTCAAGGACGCAGGGAGCGTGGCGTACTACGCACGCGTGCTGGCCGATCGGGGATCCCATCTGATCCCCGATCGGTAAGGACGCAGAACCGATCATCCGGGATCGGCCAGCGCCGCTCAGCGACCGTCTAGGGGGCGCCGGTGCCGCCTGCCGCGCCGGCGCCTTCGGTTTTGCCGCCCGTTTCTTCTTTGCCTTTGCTCGTTCCTCCCGCGGAGGTGCCGCCAGCCGATTCGCCTTCACTCGGTTCGGCGCTGCCGCCCCCGGTCGATTCCGAGCTCGATTCGCTTTCGGGCGAGCTCGATTCGGTTTCGCTGCCCGTTTTCGTTTTCGCCCCGGCGGTCGTCGAAGTCGCAGTCGTCTGTG
>Ga0210408_10002323_pt1 | contig 18647 bp, 19 predicted proteins | sample IncBWH4MmetaG_FD_155471 | JGI IMG/M metagenome (GOLD analysis project Ga0210408, IMG submission 155471) | Forest soil microbial communities from Barre Woods Harvard Forest LTER site, Petersham, Massachusetts, United States - Inc-BW-H-4-M | ecosystem: Environmental > Terrestrial > Soil >...
AGAACCGGGTTGCTTTCGTTGCGCGCGGTGACGTGGCGGCCGCCGCAGCCGGAATCCTGATCGGCGACGGCCATGCAGGCGCGATCTACAACGCTACCGGCCCCGAGCGCCTGTCGGGTGCGGAACGCGCGGCCCTCATCGCCGAAATCACTGGCCGGCCGCTTGCGTTCCTCGCCATCACCCAAGAGCAACTGCGCGCCGGACTGACGCGCGCGGGTCTGCCGGTGGAGGTCGTCAACATCGCCATCAGCATCCAGGCGAGCTTCGCGGCGGGTGCGTTCGACATTGTGACGGGCGACGTCGAGCGCCTTGCCGGCCGGCCGCCCAAGGCTCTCCGCGATGTGCTTGCCGGGGCGCTGAAATCTCCTTCGGCCTGAAGAGTTGCACCATGCAAGCCCTGGAAGGTCTCCCGAGCCGCCCACGCTTACCATTGTTCCCCTTCCACTAGGTCAGGCAACCATCTCTTGGTCGCCGAACACGCCAGGTTCGTTTTGCGGGAAACCTAGAGCCTGTCGCCTGAGGACTAACTCTGTCAGCGCAGCCGCTAATCCCGCCACCGCCTCCACACTGGATAATGCGAATCTGTGGCTGGATCACGTCGTTGTTTGATGGAGCGACATGGATTGGATGTCCCGGTTCTCGAAAATCAGGCTTTTGCGTTCTCCAGATTCCCGGACGGCCACGTCCACCATGACCCGGGCCAAGTCGTCAGCCCGAATCACCTGGCCGGGAAATAGCAGCCGAAACGCAGGATAAATGCCGCGCAAAAAGCGGTAGCTGAAATTTGGCTCCTTTCGCGGCTCCACGGGATAGATATACGCGGGTCGAAAGATGTAAACGCAGGGAAACCCTGCCGCGAGCAATGCGTTCTCGGCCTCTCCTTTGTAGCGTGCGAAAGCCATCCGGCTTCGTCCTGTGGGGTCCGCGCCGCTCCCGCTCAAGAATGAGAACGCAGCGTCAGGGCTGCTGCCGCGGAAAACTCGTGCGAACTCGACCGTGTAGTCCACGGTTATCGCGCGAAGTTCTTTGTCCGTCACCGAACCGGTATAGGTTCCCAGGCAAAAGACGGCGGCATTTTGTCCCGAAAGCTCGTCAGCGAGTGTGGAGCAGTCCGCGAAGTCTGGATGGACAACCTCCTTCAGCTTAGAATGCGAAACGCCGAGTTTTCTGCGTCCGATGGTTGTAACGTGCCCGACGATCGGGTTCTCTAACGCGTAGCGAAGGGCGTAGCCGCCCACCATTCCAGTCGCGCCGACAATGACAAGCCGCATCTGCTTTTCGCTAATAATACTCATCACTGCTGTTCGTTAAAATCTCTGATACAAGCAGCATAAGTTATGATCTTCTTGCCTCACGGATAGATTGTACGAGGTCGCGACTGAATTGAGTCACAAGCTCGCTTAAGGTTTCCGCAATAACATCGGGTTTGCCTCGCGGTGAAGCGCCGGTCCGTTCCAGTCGCGAGCGACCGCTCTTCAACGGAACATCGCTGCCGGGTGCGGTAATCCGCCATTGTGCTATCAGCGTTCCGCGACCGCTTATATCCACGTCGAACTGCTGCACGCTGACGTACACGGCAACCATCACCTGGTCGTGGCCCCAATCCGTAAGATAAATGCTGTCGGAAGGCAGGAGGTCGGCCAAGTTGGCTGTCAAGTCGCGCTGAAAAGATTCGTCGAGGCGCTCGCTCCAAAGCGCGTCATCGAGGTATTCGATTTCGTTGGCACCGTTGCGGACTGCCATTGAATTACGCAGGAGATAAGAAGGCATTTTCACGAAGCCAATTCCAACCGATAGGTGTTCGGAGCCGGTCTGTGCGACGGGTCTTGGTTCACTTGTCGGAATCGGTGCAAGAGCAAAATGGCGGGTTGAAACAGTTACGGGCTTGAACAAGCACCCGGAGAGGAGTACGCCGACAAGAGTCAGCTGCGCGTGGAAGATTGATTTCATGGCAGTTCCTTTCGTGATTTTTTTCCAACCAACAACGCGTTCGGATCGCGTTTGAGGAGTTCAGCAAGGTCGGCGACCGAGCGGCTGGCGCTGCCCAACTCCTCCAGCGCCTGGGCCAGACCGGGGCGGACGGCGGAGTCCGGCCCCACAAGGTCCGAAATGTTTTGGAGGCCAACACTGAGGTTGGCCAGGGTCTTCCGCGCGTCGCTCAGGGTGTTGGTGGCGCTGTCAATAAGCGGGTCAACGCGGTCATCGACATGTCGCACCAACACATCCGCTTGGTCCAAAGTCCTTCTGAGGGAAGTCAACGAGTTTGTCAGGTCAGGCGCGGTGACGACGTGATTGGCCGAGCCTAGTAGATTGGTTACTCCGGCATTTATAGCAGGCATGTCCAATTGACTGAGAATCAGGTCAACGTGAGTCAGAATTCCACCCAGCTTTTCTGAAAGACCTTGAAGATTGAGATGGGCAACGCTCGCCATCAATTGTTGCAGGTCGCTGGTGACGCTTGGGATCTCCTGATATTCCGGTTTTATTTGATGAAACGTCGGCGGCGCAGCGTCGGGGATTATGTCCAGGGCAACGTAGAGGACCCCGGTGACGAGGCTCTCGCTATCCAGGCGCGCACGGAGACCCTGGCCGATGACTTGGTCGAGGTTGGCCTTATCGCCGATCCGAAGTTGCTCGTCTGCTTTGAGTTGAGCGAGTTTCTTGTCAATCGCAATCACGACTGGCATGGAAAAATCGGTGGCGGCTTGATTATGCCGAATCAATATGTCCACGACTGAGCCGATGGTTACGCCTCGAAATTTCACAGGGGCCCCGGGGTTCAAACCTTTCAGAGATGCGTTAAAGTAAACAATGGTTTTGTGTTGGGGATGAAAAAGACTGCGCGAACTGAAAATAAGCAGCCCCGTGACGGCTAAAACCAGCCCGATGGCAAAAAACAGACCAATGATAGTGGGATTCGCCTTTTTGCTCATAGTGTTATTGCGCCTCCAAAGACGCGCCACGTGTAAGGAAGGCTCTCAGCTTCGCATCCGAGGAATGTTGTAGGAGATCATTTGGATTGCCCTGCACTCGCATCGTCTTGGTGTCCGCATCGAGGAAGATTGAATCGTCGGCGATCATGAAGATGCTCGCCAACTCATGTGTCACCACAACAATGGTTGCGCCAAGGCTATCGCGCAGCTCCAGGATCAGTTTGTCCAGATTTTGCGAGGTAATTGGGTCCAATCCAGCGGACGGTTCATCGAAAAATAAGATTTCAGGATCCAAGGCCATGGCGCGGGCCAGTCCCGCCCGCTTGCGCATGCCGCCGGAAATCTCGGCCGGATAATAGTCCTCGAATCCGCTCAGGCCGACCAACGCCAGCTTGAGGCGGACAATGTCATCACGGTCCACGGCGGACCAATCCGTATATTCGATGAGCGGGAGCGCAACATTCTCGGCGAGAGTCATCGAACTCCACAGCGCGCCACTTTGAAAGAGCACGCCGTATTTGCGGAGTTGGACTTTGCGTGATTCATCGTCCATTCCCCAAAAGCTTTTGCCGTCATAAAGGACATCTCCCTGTGCCGGACATTGCAAGCCGATCAAATGCCGAAGCAGTGTGCTCTTGCCGGAGCCGCTGTTGCCCATGATGACGAAGACCGACCCTTGGTTAATTCTGGCGGTAATATCGCGCATCACGACACGCGAACCATAGGCCATCGTGAGATTCTGAATTTCAATCTTGATGCGGTCGGATTTCATTCTCGGACTAGATCTGCAACGCATGACAGAGGACAGCGAAGATGCCGTCCGATGCGATGATGGCTGTTATTCCGGTTACCACGGCTCTCGTGGTGGCTTTACCCACGTCGGCGGCGCTATAGCCCGACTGAATACCCCGGAGGCATCCAGAGTAGGCGACGAGGAACCCGAAGAACGAACCCTTGCCGATGCCGAGCAGAAAACTCTTGAGTTGGATAGCCTGCACCGTGCGAGCCAAGTATTCGGTTGCGGAAACGTCCAGCATGCAAACGGAGACGATAAAACCGCCGGCTATGCTGATCAGGTCGGCAAAAGCACAAAGGAACGGCATGACTAGCATGAGGGCCACCATCCGCGGAAGAACGAGAAATTCAACCGGTGAGATGCCGAAGGTTTCCAGAGCGCTGATCTCCTCGTTGACTTTCATCGTCCCGAGTTGCGCGGCGAAGGCAGCGCCGGTCCGACCGCAGAGTATGATCCCCGTCATAATGCAGGCCATTTCCCGAACGGAGGCGATTCCCACGAGATCGGCCACATAGATGGAGGCGCCGAATCTGGTCAGTTCTGTGGCTCCAACGAACGCCAGAATGAGGCCCACAAGAAAATTGATCATGGCGATAATTCCCAAGGCTTGAGGGCCGCATTCCTGCATTACCAAAAGGGCGTCCGACCAGCGAAACTGCGTTCGACCGCGAAGGAGGTTGGCCAGAGCGGCGAGATTTTCTCCCAAGAACCTGAATAATTCCGTCGCACCTAGCATCGCCTGGATGGCGCTTTCACCAAGTTTTTGGAGAATGTGAGTTTTCACCGTTTTGGGGCGCGCATCCGTTCGTTCGGGAACCGCCTGCGCCAATCGCAATAGCCGACGCACGCCTTCTGGCAGGCCATCGCCCTGAAGCTCCACATTCCGTTTCCGGCACAAATCGGCACATTTGCGGATAAACGCAACGAAGCGCGAATCCCAAACGGTCACGCCCGCCGATTCAAACGATAACAGTCTGACCCCTGTCGCCTGATCGAGGGCGTCGCGAACAACGCCGATGCTAGGCGGATTGTTATGTCCGCCGACGTTGCCGGTCAGCTTGATTAGCAGGGTCGCGGGTGCCTGCATTTCCACCACGAGGCTGAGTGTTGAATCAACTTTCTCCACAATCGCACTTCGCATTCAGGTGTCAGGTCAGCGCGCGCTCCTCCATCCAATCGACGTGGAGCAGGCGCTCCGCAAACAGCCAAACGCCCTCCATCTTGACGAAAGAGTCGAGGTAACGGAGCGAAGCGAGCATCAAGTGTCGCTTTCCACCGTCAACAGTTACGTGGTGCGCCAAACAGTAGGCTTCTCCAGAGGCTCGGTCACCGGTCAGCGCGATGAGTGTGCTCTGTCCGACGAAGTGCGTGGTGGCGTCGTACTTGTTCAGATCTGCGAAGACTGGAGCCAGCGCCTCTCGCGAATGCAACTCCAGTGAAGGTTTCGGGTCCTTGGCATTCATATAAACCACGAAATGGGTGTCTGCGGTAAAGAGAGACATTTGGCCTTTCGCATCACGACGGTCCGCACAGTGCGCGTAAGCTTCGACGAGTTCCCGGATGGCGAGGCGATCCGCGGCCTCAGTGGGGGAAATAGCAACGTGCTTGCTCATAAGTCACTCAAGAATGGCTTTCGCTTCAAGAAACGCCTCGATTCCAAACGTGCCAAATTCACGCCCAACACCTGAATGTTTGAATCCGCCGAACGGGGCCTGCTGATCGTCAAGCATACCGTTGATCGCTACACGCCCGGCGAGAAGTTGAGAGGCTACGCGGCGCGCTCGTTGTGGGTCGGTTCCGCTCACGAAGGCGTGCAGGCCGAAGTCGGTATCATTGGCGATTCGGATAGCATCCTCCTCGGTTTCATACGCTATAACGGACAGGACGGGGCCGAAAATCTCTTCCCTGGCAATTGTCATGTCGTTCTTCACATGGACAAACACCGTGGGTTTTACGAAGTAGCCAGCCTCAAGCCCTTTCGGGTGCCCCTCGCCGCCGACCAGCACTTCCGCGCCTTCTTCAATGCCTTTGCGGATGTATGATTGCACCCGCTCGTACTGCTTCTGGGTCACCATTGGTCCGACGGCAGTCTTTGGATCGGCCGGATCGCCGACCGGAAAGGCAGGCATGGTCTCAATGATTGCTTGCTTGACTTCGTCGAGTCGCTTCTTCGGCACGAGGAGCCTGGTCCCCGCAGCGCACGCCTGGCCGCTATTTAGAAACCCGATGACGAGCGCGTTAGGGATAGCCTTCTTAAGGTCAGCGTCATCGAGCAGGATATTCGGCGACTTGCCGCCAAGTTCAAGCGTGACGCGCTTCATTGTCGCGGCTCCGTCGCGCATGATCGTCTTGCCAACTGCAACCGAGCCCGTAAACGAGATTTTCGCAACATCAGGACTACGCACAAGCTCGGCTCCGACCACATCGCCGCGTCCGGTCACGACGTTGCAAAGCCCCTTCGGGAGTTTTGCTGCTTGCACACATTCGAGCCACGCTTGCGTTTGCATTGCGCTTAGCTCACTGGGCTTAATGACCGCCGTACAACCAGCAGCGAGGGCGGATGCCAGCTTGGCGCAAAGGAAAAACGAGTTCGCGTTCCAGGGAGTTATGAGGCCCGCGACGCCGACCGGCTCGAATGTAACTGTCGTTTTACCCCAGCTCCGAGTCAGCGGCAGTTCCTGGAGCGCCTTTTCGGCAGACAGGAATACGTTGGCGCTCGCCTCGATAATTAATCGAGAGAACCGGGCGGTGCCGCCGTACTCCTCGACCATCGCGTCCGTCAGATCGTCAACCCGCGCCGAGACTACCTTATGCAATTGGCGCAGGATCTCCGCGCGTTCTTCCTTGGTGGTCCGGCTGAAAGCGGTAAACGCGCGCTTGGCGGCGGCGATGGCGCGTCGCGCGTCATCCTCGTCGGCTAGTGTTACTTGGGCGATTACTTTGCGGTTCGTCGGGTTGATGATATCCATAACCTCGCGCCCGTGGGATTCGACAAACGCTCCATCGATGTAGTGTTTCGTAATGGTTTTCATTGTGTCTTTCTCCATGATTGCTTTCACGCGCTTCTCTTTATGTGTAAAGGTTGAAGTTTGAACGAACAGTGATGACGGGCGGTCAGTTAAGCTATTCCTTCAACGATAAGCCCTTGATAAATAGCGCCTCTTTGACGATGTTTCGCCACGCTTTGGTAAGCTTCGCTGTAATACCAGCCTTTTGCTGCTTTCACAGTTGGGAACTTTGCTATCACAATTCCTTCGATGGGATCTCCCTCTAATACTTCATGATTCCCATAAGCCACCAGGACGTCGATTGGATGTCCCTTCGTAGTGTCTTTAATTCCCGCCCAATAAGCCTCAAGCTCTTTTTGATCCAGCGTTTTTGTTCTCGTGAATACGATGTATGCAGGCATGATTGATCTCCTTTCGTTATGGTTTCGTTACGTTTTAATTCTTTAGTCGACTCTTTATTTGGATTAAATGCGATCAAAGGCCGCCAGAAGCAGCGATCACCTCGCCCGTAATCCATGACGCCTTGTCGGACGTTAAGAACACGGCAAGAGGCGCGATGTCTTCAGGATATCCCGTGCGACCAAGTGGCGTTCTCGCGATCCCGATTTGTTCGGCTTCGCTGCCGGGTCGCCCCAAAGCGCGAGTGCCCTCGGTGTCGACCATTCCTGGCAAAATCGCGTTGATGCGGATATTTTTCTTCCCAAGCTCATGCGCCCAAACTTTTGTCAACGATTCGAGAGCGGCTTTCGTTGCACTATAAATTGAAAAACCAGGGTAAGGCATACGCGTGACGGCAGATCCGATATTGACGATCGAGCCACCTGCGTCGCCAAAGGCTTTCACCGCTTCTTGGGTTGCGAAAGTGACCCCGAGGACGTTCACGTTAAACATCCAGTGAAAGTGCTCCTCAGTGATGGCTTCCAGAGGAGACGGGGCGTAGACGCCGGCGTTGTTGATCAGGACATTTAGATGTCCAAAGGCTTTGAGCGTTTCGCTGAAGAGTTTTTTGACTTCGGCTTGTTTTGAAACGTCGGCGTGGATAGCGAGTGCCTTGCCACCGGCGCGCTCTATTTCCCCTACAACTCTGTCGGCGTCCGTTTTGTTGGAAGCATAGTTGACGACGATGGCATAACTTTCGGCAGCCAACGCCTTTGCGATCCCGGCACCGATGCCCTTAGAGGCTCCCGTTACAATTGTGACTTTCTTTTCGGTTGTCATGACTTCTCCTTTTCAACTCATCGATTCTCCTGCCAGCCTCCGCCGAGGCTTTTGTAGAGTGTGACGACTGCCAACAACTCATCGCGCTGCGTTCGGGCGACGTTCAGTTGCGCGGGAAAAAGTTGTTGTTGCGCCTCCAACACTTCGTAGTAGTTGGCTTTGCCAGCGAGGTAACGCTCAGTGGCAAGCTTCACCGCTTTTTCTAGCGAAGCGACCGCTATCGCTTGTTGGTCACGAATTTCCGCCAATCGCTGGCGCGAGATCAATGCGTCAGAAACGTCGCGAAGAGCGAACAAGATTGATTGGCGGTACCGTAAGATCGCCTCTTCCTTCGCAGCTTTTGTTTGGTGGTATTGGCCTACGAGCTTTCCACCTTCAAAGATTGGCCCGGTCGTTTGGGCGGCCATGCCCCAGGCATTGGCGGAGCCAAGCGAGAAAGCTGAGAGCTCAGGGCTTACTCGGCCCAAAAGCGCCGTTAAACCAATTTTCGGGAAAAACTCGGCCACCGATTCGCCGACATCGGCGTTCGCAGCGCGCAGCAATTGTTCAGCCTGGCGAATATCCGGACGTCGTTCCAGAAGTTGCGACGGCAATCCCGCTGGAACATTTGGCGTTAGCAGCCCCACAAGATCTGGTTTCGAACGGGCGATTGAACCCGGATTACGGCCAAGCAATATGCAAAGCTCGTTTTCAGTAAGAGCGATTTCCTGTAGAACAAATGGGGTTGCCGATCTTGCGTCCGCCAACGCAGCTTCTGCGCGTGAGGTCTCCAGTGCCGACCCAGTGCCACCTTCCATTCGCTGTCTGAAAATGCTGAGGCTATCGCCAAAGGAGTTGGTTGTTTGAGCGTCGATGTCCAATTCGCTATCCAGTTCCAACAGCCGAAAATAATCCGAAGCGACGTCACTCAAAAGCGCAAGCATGACACCGTTTCGGGCGTCTTTGCTGGCTAACACACGGGCGCGGGCTGCCTCGTTGAGTCGGCGAATCCTTCCCCAAAGATCAAACTCCCAAAACGTGTTGAGCGAAACTAAGGCGCTGCTTTCGGTTGCGCCGCTGTTGGGAAAAAGGGAGCCAAAGACATCGTTTCGGCCCCGGCTTATGGTGCCGTCATATTCCAAGTTTGGAAAAAACTGCGACCTTGCCTGAACGGCCAAAGCCCGCTCTTGTTCCACCCGCGAGGTCGCAATCAGTAAATCATAATTGTTTGTGATCGCTTCCCGGATGAGGGACTGAAGAACCGGGTCCTGATACACAGCCCACCAATCCAGGTCTCCGAATGATGTTTCGCCGCTCGAAGAATCGCCCCGGAAAGTGGCAGGCGAGTCAATAACTGGACGTTTATAGTTCGGTCCAACAGCGCAGCCCGAGAGCAAAATGGAAGCGCACAGCAACACATTCATGTTGAGACGCGATGGACGATATGACGAACAACGACTCATATTGTGCCTTCGGGGGATGTTTCGCCGGCGGGCGCCGCAGGCACTTCTTTTTTTCGACTCGCCATTCTCTCGACGACGTAAAAGGTTACCGGGATAATGCAGACGGCGATACACGTCGCAGCGAGCATCCCGCCAATCACAACGGTTCCCAATATGCGCCGAGCTATCGCGCCCGAGCCGCTTGCGATGGCCAGCGGCATCGTGCCCAGGATAAAAGCAAACGAAGTCATCAGTATTGGCCGCAGCCGAGCGCGAGCACCGGCCAACGCCGCATCAATAATCGGTTTTCCCTTCTCGGCTTCAACGCGCGCAAACTCCACGATAAGAATCGCGTTCTTCGCAGCCAACCCAATCAGCATCACCAACCCGATCTGCGCGTATACATTGTTCACCATCTGTCTCGACCATAACGCCACAAAGGCTCCGCAAACTGCGATAGGAGTTCCGAGCAAGACGCTGAAAGGCAGACTCCAGCTTTCATACAAAGCAGCCAAAATCAGAAAGACAAACAGGAATGAAAGGGCGAAGATTGCTGCAGGCGAAACGCCTTGCTGAGCCTTCTTTTCCTGGAATGACATGCCCAAATAATCAAATCCCATTTCACGCGGCATCGTTTGCTTGAACACCTCTTCCAAGGCCCGCGTCGCCTGTGATGAGGAATATCCCGGCGCAGCAGAGCCGTTAATTTGAGCGCATCTATATTGGTTGCATCTCAACGTGAATTCGGGTCCCGAAATTGCCCTCGTGGAAACGAGGGCCTTTAGTGGGATCGATTCTCCGTCGTGATTACGAACGTAAAACAGCCCAAGATTATGCTCATCGGTTCGGTATTGGCCTTCCGCTTCCACATACACTTGCCACTGCCTGCCGAATCGATTGAAGTAGTTGATGAAGTAGCCGCCGAGAAATGCTTGCACCGTTTTGTAAGCATCCGAGAGATCGACACCTTGTTTCAGTGCTTTGTCGGGGTCCACATCGATGAAGCGCTGCGGCACGATTGGCAAAAACGTGGTGTTTATGCTTCCGATTTCAGGCCGCTTTTTTGCTGCTTCGAGAAATTTGGTTGCGTTCTCTGACAGAAAATTGAGATCGTTCCCGGCCCGGTCCTCAAGCATAAAGGTAAATCCGCCCGCAGTGCCCACACCCTGAATGGCCGGTGGGGGGAAAGAAAATGCGACCGCCCCGGGAAGAGCGGAGAGCTTACGATTCAGACTTGCCTTAATGACTTCGTAGCTTTCCTCCGGTTTGGTTCGCTCGCTCCAATCCTTAAGCGTCACCCAAATAAAAGCGCTGTATGAATTGAAAGATTGGCTCAGGAGACTGTATCCAGCGGCTGTCGTGCAACTCTGAACGCCTGGTGTTGAGAGCGCGAGTTGTTCAGCTTGGCTCGTTATTTCCGCAGTGCGTTCCATTGAAGCGGCAAAGGGGAGTTGAATGCCGATATACACGTAACCCTGATCCTCGTCGGACAAAAATCCTGTCGGGAGCTTTGCTCCGAACAACCCGGCAACCAGCGTGACAACTGCCAAGAATACGAGGCTCACTCCGAATTTACGGATGAGTGCCCTGCAAATACAGACGTAGCCATCCGCAAAGCGGTCGTAGCTCCGGTTAAACCATCCGAAAAATCGGTTCAGGACACCTGTGGATTTCTCCTTTGGCCGCAGCAACAATGCTGCAAGCGCTGGACTGAGCGTGAGCGCATTGAACGCCGAGATCAGCACCGAAACGGCGATTGTGACAGAAAATTGCTGATAAAGCCGTCCGGTAATTCCGGGAATAAAAACAGTCGGAAGGAAGACAGCGGACAAAATGATTGCAATTGCAACGACGGGACCAGCGACTTCTGACATCGCTTTGAGCGTTGCCTCCTTTGGCGACAGTCCCTCTTCAATGTGATGTTCAACGGCTTCAACCACCACAATGGCGTCATCCACTACGAGGCCAATCGCAAGAACGAGCCCGAAGAGCGAAAGCGTATTGATTGAGAAACCAAGGAGCGGGAATATCGCAAAAGTGCCAACGAGCGAAACCGGAACCGCGAGTAGCGGGATGAGGGCTGCCCGCCAGCCTTGGAGGAAAACGTAAACCACGATCATCACAAGGGCCAGCGCTTCCCAAAATGTCATGCTGATTTCCCTGATGCCCTCCGTTACGGCCTTCGTCGAATCAAGCGTGATTTGATAATCAAGGTCAGAAGGAAATGCTTCTTTCAACTGCGCCATCAGATCCTGAACACCTTTGGCCGCCTCAATGGCATTGGAACCTGGTAATTGATACACCGCAAGAATCGCCGAGGGTTTGCCATTAAAGTGCCCCTCCATGTCATAATCGGCCTCCCCCAACGATATGCGCGCCACATCTTTTAACCGCACTACCGAGCCGTCCGGCTTTGCACGCACGACGATCTTGCCGAACTCGTCTTCTGAAGTAAGACGGCCTCGTGCTCGCACCGTGTAGGTGAAGTCTTCGCCGGCAGGGCTTGGCCTGCCCGCGAGCTTGCCGGCCGGATTCACGTTGTTCTGACTGCCGACCGCATTAATGATTTCCGGAACGGTGATGTTGAGTTTGGCGAGTTGATCGGGCCTCACCCAGATGCGCATCGCGTATTGGCCCGCTCCGAACACCTGCACACGCGAAATCCCAGGCACTCGCGTCAACGCGTCAGAGAGATTGATGTAGGCATAATTTGCCAAAAATGCGGCGTCTCGCGTTCCCTTGGGAGAGTTCAGCGCAACGAGCATTAGCGGGGCCGAAAGCGACTTCTGAACGGTGACGCCAAAGTTTCGCACCTCTGGCGGAAGTTGCGATTCGGCCTGAGCATACCGAAGCTGGCTTAGCACGTGGTCAATGTTGGGATCGGTTTTGAGGTCGAAATTGACATATAAGGACATCAAGCCGTTATTGGCGTTGACCGAATACATGTAGTTCATGTTGTCCACGCCGCTCATTTGCTGCTCGATTGGTGTCGCAACAGATTGTTCGATTGTTTGGGCATCGGCGCCCACGTAATGCGCTTGGACAAAAATCTCCGGCGGCACGACATTTGGAAACTGCGCCACCGGCAGCCCCAAAAGCGTCACGAGGCCAACAATCACCATGATGATGGAAATCACTATCGCGACGATCGGACGATTAATGAAAAATTTTGACATGGCCGGCTTTGTTAATGGGGTGGAGCTGGCTGCGAAGATGCTCCCTCGACATAATTTGTAGCGGTGACGGTTGCGCCGTCGCGGACTTTTTGCAGCCCCTCCACCACCACTCGTTGTCCGGGTTGCAAGCCGCTTTCAATAATGAACTGGTTTCCGCTGCGCTCTCCAATCTGGACCGGCTGGATATGAACCTTATTGTCCGCATCAACCACTGCCACCTGATAGCTGCCCTGCAATTCCGAGACTGCGCGACAGGGGGCCAGCACGGTGTCGGGTTTGGAGTCAGCTTTCACGCGTACACGTGCAAACTGACCGGGCCGAAGCGCATTGTTCGGATTGGGGAACAACGCCTCCACTCGAAGGGCGCCCGTTGTTAAGCCTACAGAACGATCAAGGGCCACGATTTTGCCCTTGAAGGGATATGCTGTTCCATCGGGCAAAATTAGTTCAGCCTCTACGTGTTTGATTTGCTCGCTGCGAGCACTGTCCGTGGTGAAGTTTCTGGTGAAGTCAACGTATTCTTGCTCCGTGATACTGAAATAGGCCTTGATGGGATCAATCGTCGAAACCGTTGTGAGCTCGCCGCTGCCTTGGCCCACCAAATCGCCAATCTGTGCTTTTGCGAAGTTCGGTACACCGTCAATCGGTGACACAATCCTAGTGAACCCGAGATTTAACTGGGCTTGTTCAACCTCAGCCTTGGAGGAAACCACCGAAGCCTCGGCCTCCAAATTCGCTTGAACTGCGTTATCGTATTCTTCTTGGCTGATGGCTTTATCCTTAACCAACGGCGCATACCGTTTGACGTCAAGCTGCGTCTTGCCAAACCTGGCTTCGGCCTGCTTGAGCATGCCGTTTGCATGGTCCAAAGCTGCCTGAAAGGGACGAGCATCGATTTCGAATAGCAAGTCACCTTTTTTGATTCGGTCACCTTCATGGTAATCCTGCGCGAGCAAGTAGCCGGTGACCTGAGCCCTGATTTGGGCGTTCACCAAACCGTCCAGGGTTCCAATCCACTCTTGGTAAATCGTCGGATTGCCCCGCGTAACTGTCGCCACTTTGACTGCGGGTGGAGTCGGGGAGTCTTTTGATGCAGGTTTACACCCCGCCAGAATTGCAACGCTAAGCCCAGTCAACGCGACGTCGCCGCAGATGCGAGGCACACTCTTTTTGAGCAGTTTCATAGCCGCCGTAATCGCGAATCGACCCCAACAATGATTATTCTTGTCATATAGAAGATGATTTTTGATTTAGGTGCGTGGACATCAGGGTGGAACGCATTCGAATGTTTCCGGATGGCGTGCCCCACTCGGCATTTGCAGAGAGGTCATTCTGGGCTGCCGCAATTGCGTTCCCATTCGGGGGGCGGACGGCGTTGAGAGCCTTCCGCTTTTCGCTTCTCCCGGACAGCATGCTCAACAGATCGCTCCCGGAGCTTTTGAAGTCGGCGTCAACCCTCTTCAATTGTGCAGCCGTGTCAACGAGCGTGCGATGATACTCCTCGGCCTCCTTCTGAACGGATGCGTCCTTGGTTTTGAGAAAAGTGCTTTGCAGATAATGATACCGCTCCAAATACAGCCGATTCACGCACACAGTGTCCAAGAGCACTTTGGCGCGCATATACGTCTGAATAATTTTCCGCCGCAGGCAGGCATCATCAATTTGCATTACCAATCCAGCGTTCGCGTGATAAACCGTGAAATAATCCTGACTTGCCGTGAAAAGCCCTTCATACGGTTTTCCTTCGGTTATCGTTTCAATCGGACGCGCAGCACCGGTTCTGGCCAGTTCCAGCAAACCTGCGATCTCGTCATGCAAACCCTGCAACAAAGCGTGGAGTAATTTCGCGTGGGCACGCCTTTGCTTTCGAATTTCGAGTGCCTGAGTAAACAGAATCGCGCTGAAGGTGAGCAGAGCGCCCACGAGCGTGGACATAAGCGTTTGCCAGTTCATATCGAGTGATATTAACAGGGTGGTGACTTATGCGTCCAAAACCCCTTTACTATCAGACCGATACCGATACGCTATTGGTATGGAAATGCGGCAACTGTGGTATTTCGTGGCTGTTGGCGAAGAGCAGCACTACGGACGAGCTGCGCAACACTTGCGCGTGGCTCAGCCCGCCCTCTCGCGTCAGATCCAGAATCTGGAACAAGAAATTGGCTTCAAGTTGTTCGAGCGATTTCCTCGCGGTGTGAAAATCACGGATGCGGGAAAAGTGTTTCTCGCCGATGCGCGCCGCACGCTCCAGGAAATCAATGACGCGACCGAACGCGCAAAGCGTGTCGCCTGTGGCCAATCAGGGACTTTGAGGGTTGGCTACGTTGAGAGTATATCCTGGCAAGGAATCGTTCCCGATTCACTCCGGCTTTTTCGGGCACACCAGCCCGATGCGGCATTGCAGCTAAAAGCATTGAAATCGGTTGAACAAATTGCTGCCATTCAGTCAGGTTCCCTTGACGCTGGCTTTGCCGCTCCTCTCGCGAACCCCGAGCACGGGTTGGCGCACTTTCAAGTGGGCGCCATCAAAACGGTTTTGGCTCTTCCAAAGGGACACGCGCTCACGAAACTGAAAAAGATTAGGTTGAGGGATTTGGTAGATGTGCCTTTTGTTGCGTTTCCAAAATCGGCAATCCCGAACGCCTATGATCGGTTGATGGACGCGTGTTCTCGCGGCGGACTGAAAGAGCCTCGCATAGTCCAGGAAACACCAAATGAGACGATGCTACTCAGCCTGGTGCAATGTCGTGTCGGTGTCGCCTTTGTCAGCAGTGCCTCGCGATGGCGGTGTCCTCCGGGCGTGGTCCTCTTGCCAGTAAGAGACTTGAATGTGAGTTTTTCGGTCTCGTTGATGTGGCGAAAGGATAATAGCTCCCCGTTGCTTGCCAAATTCGTGGCAGACGTAAAATCTCTGGTCGAGCACCCTCGCAAGGCTTTTTGAACGTGGTGTGCGCTCGGCGTGTAGATCAGCATGATCCCGAGGCCATACCGATAGCGTGGCGTTATCAATTCAATCGTAAAGAGGTTTTGGACGGCACCGGTCAGAAGTTGGCAAAATTGCCCGGCTAAGAAAGCCGATTTGCAAATCGTGACATTTACAAACGACATACGATCTCCAAACCGAGCATACTCAGTTGAACTGCGGCAACTGCGGTATTTTGTGGCGGTCGGAGAGGAACAGCATTATGGACGAGCAGCGAAGCGCTTGCGCGTGGCTCAGCCCGCCCTCTCCCGTCAGATCCAGAATTTGGAAGAAAAAATCGGCTTTAAATTGTTCGAGCGTCTTCCCCGCGGGGTAAGAATCACGGAAGCTGGAAAACTGTTTCTCGACGATGCGCGTCGCATTCTTGAGGGCATCAATGATGCAACGGCGCGCGCAAAACGCATCGCATCCGGCCAATCGGGCACGCTGAGGATTGGATTCGTTGAGAGCATCTCCTGGCAAGGAATCGTTCCGGATTCGCTCAGGGATTTTCGGGAACGCCACCCTGATGTGGAATTGCAACTAAAGTCCTTAAGGTCCCTTGACCAAATTGCCGCCATCCATTCAGGGTCTCTGGACGCGGGTTACGCTCTTCCTATTGCGAACCCAGATCACGGGTTGGCCTATTTTCAAATAGGCGTCATTAAACAGGTATTGGCCGTCCCCAACGGTCATCCGCTCACGAAACGGAAACACATTCGGCTAAGGGATTTGGTTGACACGCCTTTCGTCGGGTTTCCGAGATGGGCAATCCCGAATGCCTATGACCGCTTGATGGCCGCTTGTGCTCGTGGCGGCCTGAAAACGCCTCGCATAGTACAAGAAACGGCGGTTGAGACCATGATACTCAGCCTGGTGCAATGTAGCGTAGGTGTCGCATTCATCAGCAGTGCTTCGCGATGGCGATGTCCTCCAGGAGTGACGCTTTTACCTGTGGCAGACTTGAATTTGACGTTCCCATTCGCGTTGATGTGGAGGAAGGACAATAATTCACCGATCCTTGCCAACTTCACGGCGGACGTAAAGTTGCTGGTTGAGCGAGGAGGCCGGAAGGACGAAATTCTTGGGTAAGGTCGAAAAGATAGAGCGAAGAGGCCCCATTCCGTTTGAGACACCAATCACATGCCCGCTGCCTTGTTGCCGGAGCAAAGGCGGGACAGTTTGGATGACGCGGAACGGACAAGGCTTGCATAAGAAGCTTTAGCCGCCTAATTCGCCGCGGCATTCGCGGCAACGTCTTCTACTGTGTCGCTCGCAAAACGGGAAAACTCACGAGTCTCAGGACGGATGATGAAGACGAAGCGCGACAGTCTGGAAGCGAAGAATTTGTCCCAGCGACATTGCGATTGCCCCGGTCACGCAACCACGGATACCGCTCCGTATCTTCGCCCGCGTAATCCGGATCGAGGTAGATATAGCATCGTGAATCTTAAAATTGCGAATCTCGAATACATCGCACCAACGACCCGCTTGTGACACACCAGCGCGTCAATCAACGCCGGTTGCCGTCGTGCCGTGGGTGGTGCCTTCCACTACCACCAGGTCTCCCTGCTGAATGACTTTGAAATAGGCGGAATGGTGCTGGATTCGAGACACGGTGCCTGACAAATCGCCGAACAACTTCTCGATTTGGGCGCGACCTATCGCAACGCCCCATTTCGGAAAATACACTTGGGCGTAGTCATCGAAGAGGTCAAAGAAAGCCTCGCCGCGGTCCAAGCGGCGCAGGTATTCCAGCGCAATCGCTTTGCGCTGCTCGTCAGACATGGTCCTGATTTCCATTATTTTACCGGGTAGTGTCAGTTTGCTTTCAGTTTTGCCGCGATGCCCGCGACGTGCTTGCCCTGAAAGCGGGCCATTGTCAGTTCCTTGGCGCTAGGCAGGCGAGAACCATTAGGAGCCGCAATTGTTCCGGCACCGTAGGGACTGCCCCCACGCACCTCGCTAATATCCATCGTCTCAGGAATGGCGTAAGCTTCGCCCCGTATTGCTTGGCCACTTCGGGCGACATTGTATCGGGAACGCGCTTTATCACCACATCGGCGTTCGCAGAGCGAACGCCTTCGGTAACGGCCTTGGCCATGATTTCGATGTGGCCATACATTGAGTAATAGAGGACGAGAATCTTTGTCATTATGTGTTTTCTTGTTCTTTGTTAATCTTTCTGCACCAAATCTTTCACGCCGTTGGGAAACATTGCGCGTGCGACTTCCACGGTGTCGCAGAATTCCCGCAAGAGCTTTATCTTTCCGTTTTCTGCAATGAGCCGGCCTCCGTAGAGCTGCCGGTAGCGGCGGCCTGTATTTTTAATTACGGCGTCCACCTCGTATTCACCTGAGACGTGATTTTCGTCTTCACCAGGGAAAATTTTGATGTTCTTAAACTTAAAATTCTCAGCGCCATCCATGACGGGGGCAAAAAACCGTCTCAAAGCCTCCGGTCCCTGATAACGGATCGGAAGGTTGACAGACCCGAAATAGGGAAATTCAATTCCGCCATCGTCCGCGAATAACGCTATCGCCCTTTCCATCTCGCCCGCGGAAATGGCAGTGAGGTATGTTTCAAGGAGTTGCTTTGCTGTTTTCATATTTTTCAGATTTTCCGGTTGTGAGTCGATCTGGATACCGAGCTTAATGCGGCTTAGGTCATTTGAGACTCCCTCCTCGTGATTCTTCGTGGATGGCCGCCTCTTTATGCGCTTTTATAGTTCTGCTCATATCTCTTTCTTTGCACTTGTTGTCATCTGGCACACGTTTTTCTTTTCGTCCACTCTGCGGACTTTTCCAAACTATTCATAAAGACGTTAAAATTGGCTAATGCCGTGTTTTTGGTGTAGCTCATACTTTTTGTAATACCCATTGTGGATTTCATGGAACTGCTTAGCGTATCGACCAAAGGACCACGTCGTCGAAAATCCGCGGACCGGCTCGGAGCCAAGCGCATGCAGGTCGCGCTGGCATGGCTCACCGAACATCCTGCTGATCGTGTCACGGGTCACTTCAAAACCAGCCAGTCAGGGTCGAATCAAAACCGGCCACTCCGAGGTGCTTAATTCATATCAGGTTTCTTGATGCAGGCAAGGGGCTTTTCAATTTCTTCATTTCTACTGGCT
>Ga0210408_10002324_pt1 | contig 18644 bp, 19 predicted proteins | sample IncBWH4MmetaG_FD_155471 | JGI IMG/M metagenome (GOLD analysis project Ga0210408, IMG submission 155471) | Forest soil microbial communities from Barre Woods Harvard Forest LTER site, Petersham, Massachusetts, United States - Inc-BW-H-4-M | ecosystem: Environmental > Terrestrial > Soil >...
TCACGGTCAATTTTTTAGGGATGAGCGGCTCAAGCGGCTCTGTTCCGGAATAAGCGGACGATTGCCAGCCCACTCCCGAGTCTACACTGTATTTGAAGCCGCCTTTCTCAGCGACAAAGTTCTTGCCGAATATCCCACCGATACTGACTTTTTTCGGTGAGTTATTCTTGGCGGTCATCCGGATTATCAAATACTCAGTTTCTTCTGCCGGTTCTATGTTCTCGAAGTGAGTAGCAAGAGAAGCTGAGGTGATCGTGTAGGTAACCGTCCCTGATTCAATCGTTATCGGCAGTGTTTCTTGGGCGAATGCCTTAGCTGCAAATAGTCCAGCAGCGAGGATTATTGCTATGGCTGTCTTCATAATGCAATGAATTTCATACGGCTCCTTAGCGGCTAAAGGCAAGCGCATAGTTTCGGCCTGGTGCACGGTCGCCAGCGGTACACTCCGATTTGTCAATTTGTCAAACTTTTGGGGTTTAATGGGGTGTTTTTAGATTCCGATAGCATGCCGATAAGTGCCGATTTCCCTCGGAGAGTCGTTATTTGCCTACGATATCGATGTGGTTCCCTTAACCACAAAAAACGCCGGCACCGTTGTCCCTGCCGGTACAATTCCACCAGCGTCCGCAATACATGCCTCGTATTTTGCATCATCGACTCGAACCGAAAATCCTTCGGGATCAAAATAGAAATCCGACTGACCCCTATTACCGAGCTGGACCTCGAACCCCACCAAATCGAGCGACTCATCACGGACCACCCGCTTGATCACAGTCTCGATTTCACCAAGCGCTGCGCTCTTGTTAGGTTCGACAACCCTTAGAGAAGCGATCGAGCCCGGCGAACCGGTTTTTAACGCCGAATAGCCCTTTACCTTCTCCAAGAAGCCAAGCAGTTGCTCGCGACTGACAATCTTTTTATCGGCAACCGCTGGCTGCGGCTCACCCGTCGCGACAAACTTCTCACCGGGTGCTCCGAAGATCACCACAAAACTCGGGTCACTATCCTCCTCACAGTAGAAACAGTACACCTTTTCATTTAGCACCACGGTAAGATTTGCTCTCACCCCGGCCCTCAAGGCTTTGAGCGACAAAAAGTTGGTTCCCTTCTCGTAGGTGAGCTGGAATTCATCAGTCTCCGCGTTCGGTTGCACCGCGAAACCATAACCATTGATCGCCTCGATTTTCGCCGGAAACTCGAGCGTCGTTATCCCTTGCAGGCCGACCTTTACGTCGGCCGGGGCATTCTGACTAAGGGTCATACGGACCACCTTTTTGCTCAGGTTCTCCGGGTCCTTTTGCGCAGAGTCAGACTGCTGGGCATAACAACTCAAAGCACAAAATGTTGCATTTAAAAATGCCATAAAAAAAAGAATCATACGCCGATTCATACACTTTATGTTTATCGTTGCTTACCCCGGTTCGTCACTAAAATTTTTAGGTTTGGTTTCCGGGTAAAGCCGTCCGTCCCAATCGGGGCCTTGGCCCGTTTGCCAACGCCAGGACTTCAATCCTCCTGAAACTGCACTTTTCCTGCGCTAGCCTCTTCCATCTTCTTTCGATTCTTTCCCCCTAGACCCCATCGGTTCACCGCTGCATTGTTGACGCCGGCCTTAATCACCGGATTGCGTACGGCCTCCCAAAATTGGACGCTATGGTCCAATTCCACCCCTTGCTTCTTTGGACGCAAGCGTCTCGCCCGAGCAGCCAAAGAGTTCACAACATCCTGGGCACCTGGCCGCTCGAACCGTAAAGCCTCCACTCGCGCTGCCTGCAAGACTTCATGCTCTGCTTCCATAATCAACAAGCAATACGCTATGAGTTTCGCGGTCGTCGTTGCACTCAAACTCCCCGCCACAGCGAGCTTGGCACGGTCGATATAGTAGTTGAAGGTTTCGGCATTAAGTGTCTTCACCTTCCATTTGTCCAGCACATCGGTCTGCGCGAACGGAAAACCTTCCTCCCAGCTTACCATGAAGTCCTCGAGGGAAATACGGCCCCCTGAATCATCCGGCCGAAAATCATACGGATAGCCCGCGTGTCCCGCGATCATTCGCACCGACACCAAATCCTCGCCATCCAGTCTCCACACCTTAACGGTGTTGGCTAGATCCAGTTTTTTCCTCACGCCCACCTTTACAAGGCTTACCCACCTCCAGCGTCATTGCTCAATGCCTATTCTAATTCTCGTGTCCGATCCATTAGATCGTTTACCTGAGGCACAACCAAATCCGTTGGCCCGCGCCCCTCGCCTCCTGCCGTTTCAGATCAAAACTTGGATTCTCGAAACTCCTCCGCCGATGCCGCACTACAGCGCACGATTCGTCAACACTGATTTTTGCGACTGCCCGGACGCGCTAAGCCGCGCCCTTGCGCTTTGGCTGTTTTGCCGTAATTCGAAAACCTAAGCTCTGCACCTTCCGATAGTTACCCCTTCCGGTAAACTCCACCTGCAGAGAAATGTCGCTGTGCTCGTTGATCTCCCTCAGCGCGTGATCAAGCGCCCGCTGTTTTACAGCCGCCCAACCCTCAAGCGGCGCTTCCTGCACAAGTTTCCCTGAACTATCCCGAATATCCTCCAACCCTAAAACTTTGCGTAAAGTAGCTAAGCTCACTCGCCTGTATCCGACGGCCAAGTGGTGCTTTGCCCATTGATAGAGCCGAGTCGAGTATTGGCTTTTAAGCCGTACACCAGATTCGTCTAGGTGCTCTTTCAAAGTACGCCAGATTTCCGCGCAATTGCTATTCAGTTTGAGTTCCAGTTCCTCCTGTTCCCCAGCCTTAATATGCGTAATGGATTCAAGCCAAGGCAGGTAGGTCGAGCGGAGGGAGCCCTCCGCGATACTGTCAAAAACCAGACGGTGATAACGAATCAACCTGTAGATCGGCAAAAGAAATTTGCGGCGCTCGCTGAACTCCTTGGTACCGAAGGGAATCCGGAACCTAATGACCGCCGCCTGTTGCGGACCGAATTTTTCTAAAAGCTGCCGGATGATATCGCGCTCTGTCCGCGGAAGTTTGGAGAAACTCTCGAGGATACCCTGCTCTTCAACCGTGGGCAACGGCTCCCAATCCGGCGGGGTCTTCCTCTTGGAGACTTCGCGCGTTTGATCTTTCCTTTTCAATCTTCCGAGTTTCTATTGTCAACTTGAATTGTATCATGCATTTGAAGCATGGTTGCATACTCGAGTCCAAGGATGAAGGCCAGATTTTCTCATCGGCGAGAAAGATTTACGGTAAAAAGACCCTTTCGTTTCAAGTCCAACTTGGAAAACCGCGCCATTAGTCTTTACAAATCCGACAAAATTTAATTTAAGAACATCTCAAACGGGAACTTCAAAACGCTTTGTTCAAAAAGCATTCCTATAGTCAACGACAACCCCTAGACGTCGGAGGCTGGTGAGAGATTGCAAGCACAGCCAGACAGGACAGGTACTAGACACTCACAAGCCCAGACAATACTACGTTGAACAACACGCAAAAGACCAACTCCGGAACCCTTGATCAACTCCGAACTCTTGAAAATCGGGCTGCACGCGGAATGACTGGCGACCTAAGCTCGAAATACTGCCGACACCTCACGTGCGAAGACGCACCAAACAGAACAACTACAGGAGGCCCCAATTCCTCCTCTACGTAAAGCAAGCGGGTCCCACACCGGAGACCTTATGGCTACGGCTAAGGCCAGGCAATCTAGTGCTCAAGAAACGCGCTGGAATTTTAGCAGCACCCGTCACACCTACCTTTCGCTGGATCAATTTGTCGCGGAAAAGCACGCAGCCGGCTTCACATTCTTTACCGGAAAGGAGCCGTGGCTCAACGGACTTCACAAGCTCAACTGGCAAACGTTTTTCCGCGTTTGCACCCAAGAGATGGATGACATCTCAGAAAGGGCCCTAAGGCTGGTGATAGAGTATTGCCTGGAAATCCTTGACGAAGTCGAAGCGAAACTCCCCAGCAAGAGCTCGCGCGCCCGCCTCGAGGCCGCTCTGGACCTCCAGTACGCCGAGCAATACGAAAATAAGGTGTTCCAGTACCGATGGGCGTTAAGGCATCCCGCGATAAACGAGGCCATTACAAGGGCCCTGAATAATCGATTCCCCTCGCGCTAAATTCTTTCGAGCGCTTCCACGGCTAAAGCCGGTGGAATTCGGCCGTTAGTAACGAGGGCTTCCCGCATCGCCGAGTATCCGGCCGATGCCGTCGATGTGGCCCGCTCGTTTTTTGCGGGCTTTCCCACCAACCACTACCGTAAAGAACCCATTCCTACAGCGAAACGTCGCGCCGCTTGCTCGTGGGCGAACGCCTGCAGCGGAGCACAGATACACAAAAAACTTGTTTTCACACAGAGAAACTAGTACCAACCCATAAAACAACGGAATACTTCTTTTGTTTTTACTTCAACACGCGGCGGTGGCCAGGACAACCGCGTTAACCCACTGCAATGAAAAGAGGGACGATTAATTTTGGTGGCAGTATCTTTCGCCGCAGGAACGATCAGCAACCCACAGGTGCTAACGAACCAGCGGACCAAGAGTTGCTGGCGCAGCGGCTTGCAGGTCGAAAGATAACACTCAAGCAGGACGATTTAAAACCGCTCACTAAAGAGACCCCTCCGATTGACAGGGCAATAGTGAACGGCCAAATCACGCTTCCAGCCACAGCCATCGAAGGCCTCCTGGAAGGACGGGCCCGGATCAGGGCGCAGCACCTCAAGAGTCTAATCCCCCCGGCAATCGGTCCCGAAGTACCAGACGCTACCGAGTATGGAGTTTCGCTCGCGGTGATCATCCAGCAGATCCAGGATCTCCTGCAACCCGCTGAAGCAGCACCTGGCCGTCAACCTGAGTTTGAGACGCCATTCACCGCCTTGGCAAAAGAAGATAGCCTCAGGTTCGCAAGCGGAGACAACAAGAGGCAAAAAGCGAAACCGCCCGGAAAGGAGGACGAGGACGGATCACCCCAAGAGCAGAGATCCCCGACTGCTCTTCGACCCGGGTCGCAGACGTCGCACGATCCGCTTCAACCGCCCACGGAAACTCAGCATATCGAAGATACTGCAACGCCACAACTCCACGCAAAAGAACTCGCGCTCGGGCAAGACGATCACACCCCTTCAGACGAAACATCTAGCGCTCACCGTGAAAAATTGTTTGGAACGTTTGCGTCGCCCTGTAACAGACAATCCGCATTCGAGCCGGCACCCGAGGATGGCCCCGCCTGCGCGCTCGCCCATCGTGCAGGCTACGAGCCCAGCGAAGAGCCGGCCCGCCGCGGAGTTGAACAACTCCAGGAAATCTTTATGGTCGACGAACCCTTGGATGGCAGAAGGGCTGCCTTGCTTGTGCGGCAATTTCCTGGAGTTACAGGCGCTTTAATTTTGTTAGAAGGCGGCGCTATTCTGGGTGGGCAACTCCCTGACTGGCTCAATCTCGAAGCCGCGCTTCAAGCGCCTGAAGTTTTGGCACATTTTATCCGGTTTATCGCCGAACTTGAACCAGGGCAAACGGCACCATCAAGACTTGTTACCGTGACCTCGGCAACGACGATCACCCTCGTACACAGCGGGAAGATTGTTCTTTTGGTCTCTCACCATAGCAGGAAGTTACCACCAGGATTGCCACAGCGATTAACCGAGACGGCCCAAGCCCTCAATTTGATCTACGGCGACCCATATTCTTAGTTCAAAGGAATTCTCCCGAAACGATCTCTAAGAATAAAGGATCGAGAACTGACGGCATCCTACTCGAGTTGATCAGTCTGAGCGCAGCACAAATTGTTTTGGTAGTCAGAACAGATGGAGCTTTGATCGCCCGGCAGGCAACATGCAAGCAAATGAGATAGAAGCGGTTGGCGCGCTCCCCGCGCTAATGTACGGGGCGGCCCAATTTATCGGCGCTTCGATGCACACCTCACTCTCCTATGTGCATCAGCATGGTGGCCAACAAGATCTCCTGCTTTTCCGCACCAATGAAACCCTTGGCCTGATCATTGCTTACAATCGAAAGCTCGGCCTGGGCTGCATTCTATATAACGCGCGGCGCTGCGCCGCGGCACTGGGGCAAATTTTAGGCACATGATCCACAATATCTTGGGGAGGCGTATTGCGCCCTTAGTGATCTCTTTCGCAGCGGCCATAAGCCTCTCAGCGCACGCTCAGGTTTTGAATGCTGCTCTCAGCGGACCGATACCGGCAATACTCGTTCTACCGCAACCGGACACGGCCTTACCAAAACAAACAACAGGTATCCCTGTAAAGCTTCTGCGGGCACCCGCTCAAGAGACGCGACAGTCCCTGGACGCCCCCGCACAATCCCCTCAACGATCGCCAGAATCAGGCCAACCGAAGCCCAAGACGATGCTCTCAATCTCGTCTTGCGAACAAGGCCACAATCGGGCTCCCCGATCCTTATTGATTCGTTGTCGCACAAACGGCTCCATTAGCAATGCGCTCATAGCTCCGCGCATTGTGATCAAAGGTGTTGTAACCGAAGATGTGGTAGCCTCAGGCAAGATCTTAATCGCGGCCGGGAGCAAAGTTGCGGGGATTGCCCAGTTCGACCCTGACAGCGGCAGAGTCGAATCGAATGGAAATTGGTCGATTATTGCGGACTCCCGAGAAGTCCGGGTCCACGCGGAGCTACAAGACGCGGATACCGGTTTTCGCGGAATCCAAGGGAGGGAGACTTCTTTCGATACCGAACGTTCACAAAGACAGGCAGTTGTGCTAGATGGGCGCTACTGTTTCGTTGCCGATAAAACACCCTTTATTCTTTCCATAACCGGCAAGGTCATTATTACGGTATTGCAACCTCTGGAATCTTCTGAATAAGCTTGCAACTAATAAATATCTATGGCCTAAACGACATAAAATTTAAATCGTTGTATATGAAAACTCGGAACAATTGCAAGGGCAGCATTAAGAGATTCCGCGAGCAGGGCGAGGGACTGATTCAGGTTCTTGTCGCCGTAGCGATCATCGCTATGATAGCCGGCAGCGTCAGCTCCGTGATCGTTGGATCAAGGGATAAGAGCGTAGCCACTCAGTTGTGTAACGCCGTCCGGGAGATCCAGGACGCCAAAGCGCGTTATTTAGTCGATAACCCTACCGTAAGTGAAACAACGGCGGCCACGTTTCCCGATCTTCAACCTTACCTCACGGCTATGGGAGTGCCGGTCACGGACCCAAGCCAGCTTCTTGCCGGGACTGGGCGCACCGTTGCTGACTTTGGAACATTCTCAGGCGGAGTGACAATCAGCGCTCCCGCCGTTGACCTAACTCATATCTCGACTGACATGCAACCAATCGTAAATATGATCAAGTTCCAGTAATCCCAGGTTGTTTCGCCTGTCCCCTAGGACAAACAAATCAACACTCTGGCTGCCTTTACTTTTTAAAAGGGATGCGAAAGGGAGTAAAAAGAGAAAATCAGCTTGTCTTCTTTGTCGGGATCGCGCAAAAAAAATGCCGACAACGACTTATTTAATACGTTTCATTTTTTTGTATGCGCCAATTTACCGCCGTCTTTCAGGACCGTAAGCACGGTCCATATCGGATACTGCGGATGGCGGCTTCCTCCCCGATGGAGTTACTGCTCCATCTTTTGGAGCGCAAGCAAGCGGTCGTAGACGTTTTGGATAACCGGCAACTGCCGGCCTTGGCGAGAAAGCAGATTAAGCCGCTGGACAAAGTGCTGTTTTTTGAACAGTTGGAATCGTCCTCTTCTCTAGGCTTTGACCCTGCGCGCGCGATGGAGATCGCGCACATCACCACGGCGGACAAAACCACGGGATTTCTGTTTTGGGTTACCTCAAAAAACCCACTCAGACAAATCGCCGGCGACTTATCCAGAAGACTGCAGCAAGGCCAATCGTTGAGCGAATCAGCCAGCCAGTACCCAAATCTCTTCGGCTCGGTCGCGATGGGACTTGTCGATGCCGGAGAGCACTCGGGCTCCTTGGCAGACACCTTCGGCTCCATCCGCCAATTGACGACGCGTGACGAAAAGCTCCGGGACAAAATCGTCTCGGTTTCCCTCTACCCGATCATCGTGCTGGCGATCGCGGCAATAGTGGTTTACCAGCTAGCCACTGGACCTCTACCCCAATTGGGGAAGGTGCTGGAATATTTCAAGGGCGAATTGCCCTGGCAATCTAAGCTAACCATCGAGGTAGGAAAATTCGTCGGAGCATATCCGCTTATCTATTTGGCCGCGATCCTGGCCCTGATTTACCTGCTCATCCGTTTGCCAGCCTTCATCAAATCCACGCCAGCGTTGCACCAATGGATCTTGAAGGTGCCGTTGGTCGAGAATCTTGTTTTGGCTTCCATCCGGGCCAATTTCGTTCAAACCCTCGCGACCTTAAAAAAATCCAAGGTAGATAACCTAAAATGTCTGCTGCTGCTGCAAGGCATCAGTTGGTGCTATTCCTACCGGGCCGCGATAACGCGCAGCTATCGGCGTGTCGCCAATGGTGAATCGCTCTCGGTTGCTCTAGGACAAGAGGTAGACATTCTCGGGCACCGCACGATCGAGTACCTTAAAGTCTTGGAAGAGACCGGCGCCGATGTGGCCATGCTCGAGCGACTCGCCGTAGTCATGAACCGAGACCTCGATAACACAATCGGGCGCGCAGAAACGGTCGCAAAACCGCTCATCATCCTATTTTTAGCCGCCTTGATCGGAGTCATTGCCACAGCGGTTTATGGGCCGTTGATCGAATTGTACAACCGTCTCTAGGCCAATGTTTAACGACATCAAAACCTTCCTCCAAGAAATGCCTCTACCGCATTATTTGGCCGGAGGGTTCTTATCCACGAAGGAGCCCACCCTGGCCTTTTTTTGCGGCCGCGAGCAAATTCAGGCCCTCGCGGCGGGAGTGCGTGGCGGGGTCGGGTACGAAACTTCCCTTGAGAAGGATAACGACGCGCCCCCGCTTGCCAATGGCCAGGCGAATCTCGCCACCGGACGGGGCTCTCGTACCCTGTCACGCAAACTGACCTCGCGCTACCGGCTTCGCAGAAACGTCAAACATCTCTTTGTCGTCGATCCCGACAAAAAAGATCGATTCTTCGGCGTAGACACACTTGAACGAATGCATCAAAAAGACGTCCCGTCGGCCCTCGAAGAAATGCACGAAAATCCACAACAGATTTTCGGCAACTGGCCTGACCAAACGCCCTTCCGCTGGGCCATCGTTAACCGAGAAATCAGCTTGGGGCTCGAGACTATTCCTCGGATCGATGAACCACTCCTGATGTTTGGTATCACCGATGAGATCTGCGCAAGCTTCGAATCCTGGTCCCAGACCCAGGGAGCTTCGATTGTTGCTATCCTGCCACTTCCGGTAGCGGTTTTAGCATGGGCCAATAACACCCTGGCAACAAAAGATCGTGATTCTCTTGTCGTCGTCGCGACCGACCAAGGCGCGGTCAGTGCCGGATTTAAACGCCGCAGTTTGATCTACATTTCCCAAGAGGAAACCGCTTCGGATGCATTCTCGGTTCTCGAGCGGGAGACCGACGATCTGGGCCTGGATTGCCCAGTTCGATACCTCTGGGCACTCAACCACAGTGAGGAACGGCGCACCATCCCCGAAGACCTCGTCATTATCGATGAAGAGAATATCCAACGGATCAGCGGGGCGTCTCTCGCACTTCAAGAGGGCCACGGCAAAAAGATCAAACACGATCAGCCTCTAGCCCATTTGCTCAACTGGCTGGTAACCCAATGAAGCCTTGCCTGATTTCCAAAGAGGTTCTGGCCCGACAGGTATACCGGTATCATCCAGCCTACCGGTTAGCGGCATTTTTGCTCTGCTGCTTCTTGCTCGCCCAAGTTCCCTTTGTCGCATGGATTGTCTATGAGAGAGACCTCACACAGCAGAGGCAGGCAAGGGCCGCTCAATTGGCTACGGATACCGCCAGAATCGGGCGCGAGCGAAAGGGCCTTGCCGACACCGAAAAAAAACTTAAGCGCATCCAGGATTTAGCACCGATACTCCGCGCCCGTCTGCCAATAAGCGCTCTGCTCGGCAAAATAGAACAGCTCGCCCCTCCCAATCTAACGCTTTCCAAAATAACGATCGACGCCGAAGCGTTCCAGCCTATCCAGATCGAGACTGGATTGTTTCAGGCTCCTCGACAAATACGTATCGAAATCGAAGGTGAAGAACCGGTGCAGGGCGGCGCTGCAGACCCGTCCAACAAATTAGCGCAAGCGCTTCTACTGAGTTTGCCTCCCGGAAGCAAGATAGCTGACAATAGCCCCGTAAATGGACAACGCTATAAAACTTTCCGACTCACATTATTCGCTCCTACTAACGGTAACTACTACGGGCTGGGTGTGACAAAGTTAGCCACCCAAAATTCGCTATGAGGGCAACGACAAACGGCACTCCAAAACCGCAATCCGCTCTTCTATTGGCAGTTTTGATTCTCGCGCTCTTGGGTGCACAAACCTATTGGCTTTATCGTTGGCACGGCTTCAATGAAGACCTTTTACTCGCCAACACTCGGCGGTCAGGCGAGAATGCGCTGGATTCGCGCAAAATCACGGATCTCATCGCCGCCTCGGTTCGCATCAACGGCCTCTACCTCCGCCTTCAGGATCCGCTGCCCTCCAGCGCTCCAAACCTGCCGCAGCTTCCCGCTTCGGTTGGCTATGGTCTTCCCCAGACGGAGCCAACCGTCATTCAGGATTTGGTCAAGATGGGTCTAGCCGCTGTGCCATCCGCGGTGACGCGAACGGAAGCTAGCAGTAGTTACGACCTTGGTTCTACTCGATTCGAGTTTCACCGCCTGATCCCGTTGATCGCGCAAGCCGAAAACTCCAACGTCCTTCTTTTCTTTGACCACCTGGAACTCGTCCGCCCCAAGACAACCGAGCCTTTTTCTCTGCGGCCAACCGCTCTCCAGGCACGATTCACGGCCAGGATCTTTACCGCAGGAACAAGATGATCATTCACGTCGTTTCCTTACTATTAGGAAGTGCTCTAAGTCTTTACGCCCAAGTCGAGATACCTGAACTCGATATCTACAACTATCTACCTTCCCAACGCGATCCGTTTATCTCCTCTAGAGCTTTAACAACCCTGTTGGACGAAAGAGTAGAAATTCCAGGGGTGGCAAGCACAGAGTTGATGCACCGATTTTTAGAGAAACTCACTAAGTCGATTAAAGATCAGTTAAGCGTGGGCGGACTAAGCACCGATGACAACCAGCTGGACGCCACGGCCCTCATCAACGGCATGACTTTCCACCAAGGCGACACAGTCCCTCTTGATCTCGACGACAAAACTCTCCGTGAGTTAGATCAGTTAGCACAAAGTTTTGGTCTAACGCTCACACGCACCCCGGAGAACGCCATCGCTATTGAGATCGGCAGGATCAGCAGTGTGGGTGTCGATTTCCAGCTTCCAGGATTTAGGGCCTCAATCTGCCAATTGCCTTTGGAGACAGACGAGCCGTCGACCACGATCAAGCTAACCAAAAAACTCAAGGATAAAAAACCGTGACTAGCAAAAGGCTCTTCATCCGGGTAGTATTGCTGCCGCTATTAACAGTCACGGCCTGGGCTCAACAGCTGCCCGGGCCGGAATCCCCGCAAAACGCGCCGGATGGGCAACCAGTGGCCCAGGCCACGCCCACGCCCGAAGCCTCAGCCCTAGACAATCTCCAAAACGCACTCGACGAGCAAAACACTACACAACCCGAAGTAGCGGCTGATCCCAACAAACCTCGTACACACCGATTTACCAATCAACCGGTCGGCACGGTGCTTCGTGCCCTCGCGGAAGAAGCCCAAATCAGTTACATCGAGCCCGCCATCAACCCGGAGGAGCGCATCTCGCTCACATTGCCCTCCATGACACCCATCCAAGCCTTCTACGCCGTCGCAGAAGCTCGCGGCTTTAGAGTCAGGACTAGTCGCAAAACCGATGTTTTAACCTTGAGCCGCTCCGATATCAATGCACCCAGCTATTACGAAGTCCGTGCCTATAAGCTCCGGTACCAAGCCGCGGAAGACCTAAAACAGGCGGTGGCAGGATATCTAGGTATCACCGTTAAGCCTGTCTCTCCCAATAACCCGGCCTATCCCCCGACCGGCAATAGTCAACCCGGTTCGGCGGCCTATGCAGGCGCGCCGGAGGTTAACGGTGGAGCGAATGGAGGAATCCAAACGCTCTACACCGCGGGGACCGAACAATCGGCTCCAAGATTCGTGTCCGGCCTTCCTTTCGACAATCCCCTCTCGGGAGGCGGGCAATATAAGGAAGATCGGGTCTGGATTGAACGCTCAACCAATTCAATCATGGTCAATGCCACCCCCGAAGAACACGAGGCTTTAGCGGCGCAAATCAACCTCTGGGATCGCCGGGAAAATCAGATCCAGATTAACACCTACGTCGTGGAGGTCAGTAACAGTGACGATCTATTTGGAGGGGTGGACTGGAGCAACACTCTGGGCGCAAACGGCGCCACGTTCACCTTGACAGGTAACGTCGGATCTCCGCCCAATACCATTTTTTCGAGTGGTTTCGGAGGCGCGTTTTTCCATAACGGCTTGATTTTGCAATTTCCCACTGTCCAGGCCACGATTCACGCTTTGTCCCAACGCGGTAAACTGAAATCCACCAACTCGCCGGTCACTTATACCCGTACGGGCGAGCCCGTACAAATCAGGTCAGTAACGAACCAAACGATATTTCTACAAACCGCCGCAACCGCTAATGTCCAGGCAACGACTACGCCCTACGTCTTTACGACCGGCTTGACTATCGATGTCGTTCCGCGGATCTTAGCCAACAACATCATCGACCTGAAGATTAACCCGGCGCTCTCTACGCAATCGGGAACTTCTGCTGCGCAGCCCGGAACAAATACCACGGTCCCGGTTATCTCGACCAGATCCGCCACGGCTGACGTCGAAGTCCGAAGCGGTGAGGCCGCGGTCATTGGCGGCATAACGGAAGATACGGATAATTATTTGACCAATGGGGTTACTGGTTTGCACCGGATTCCGATTCTCGGTTATCTCTTTAGTTGGCGCCAGAAAAACAAGGACCGGACAAACCTCATCATTATCGTGTGGCCAAGAATCGTCCAAGGAACCTTTAAGCGCACCGATCGCCTTGGGCAAGACGAAGCCGACTCGGTAGACAATCTCGGGGATCTGCCCGGAGAACCACCTCCAATCCGCACCGGACGCGAAGGAAAACAGCCAATGGGTAAAGCGGTATACTTTCAACAAGCAAAACCAAAGAAAGCAGCTACAACGGGACAACGCCAATAAGCTTCTTTCTTTTTCTGTTCAACTTTTCTCCTCGGGAATGCAAGCGCCGATCATCCGCAGGAACCCACGTGCCGCCTTTGCACTCATTGACCCATTGATCGGGTTGTTGGCCGTCGCCACGGTCATGGTCGGCGTTCTCAATTTCTGGCGACTGGCCGAATACAAGTGCGATAGGGCCAGAATCGATGCCCGCGTGACCCAAATTCTGCGGGAAAGCAGCGATTATGCGGCCTACATATCCTATGATCGACTGCCTGCCGACGGGGCTCAGTTACGCTCCGGCTTTTTGCTCCATCCCCTCGATCCGACCACCGGAACTTACAAACAAATCTACCCCTTCAGCGTGACAGTGGCGGTTACCACAACAAATGCCGGCACCGCTGCCGAAGTAAAAGAAATTGTCTTAACCCTCACCTATAACACCAATCCCCAACCTGTATCCACGGATAGCTCCCGGGAAACAATTCGCACTAATGCACTCACCCGGGTCAAAACCTAGGATCAGTGTCCCAGGCGGCTTTACGCTCATTGAAGCGCTGGTTGCTTTGCTGCTCTCGGCAGTGGCCACGGGAGTCATCACCGACACGCTCACCGGTGTCCTGAAACGCAGCTACATCACGGTCGAGGAGACACGCGCTTCGGACGAGTCTGAACGCTTTGCCTCAAGCTTCACACAAGCAGGAAAATCTGCAACCAGTTGGGCCATCTACGCCGACCGAACGGCGTACCTGGCCGACCCCGTGGCCAACGTGGCCGTCAACGGCAATGTTTTGGTCTTTGTGGATCAATTGCCAGACGCTACGCTAGTCGCCCAAATCTTCGTATACGATCCGGTAGCGCAGACGCTTGCCCGCTACGAGAACAGCCTGGATCAACAACGGTCACTGTTGAATAAAGTCGTGTTCACTACCGGAAACCCAACTGTATTTGCCCAAGATTTGGGATTAGTTCAAGCACATTGGACGGTCCAGAGCACCTACGAACTACTAGATTGCGAGGCTTATGGAACCCCTCTCAGGATGCGTTGACGACCAGCGCCGCGTGAGGCAAGTCCAGGGGAACGTCCTCGTGATCTTGCTTTGTACAGTAGCAGTGCTCGGTCTCATTGGAGGAGCTCTATTTGAGATAGCGAACGCCGCTCGGGAAAGAGCGTTAAAAACCCAGTACCGGGACCGTGCCGTTGCCAGTACCGAATTTAGCGTGGAGGCCATTCGCCAATCAGCCATTCAGCAGCTCCAGCAACAAGCTTGGCTCGATGTCGGAAGCCTCGACACCGATCAAACCCAGACGCACGGATCCAAGGAAACCGGCTACTACAATCTCAATCTCCAGGCCACGGCCCAAACGCCGAACAATCAAATATGGGCCACGCAAACCCACAACAGTTTCCAATCTCTAACCGCTCCAGATGACCCGTTTCGCGGGGTAGCGGCAGTCGTGAACACGTTCACTGTAACGGCCGACGCCCAGAGCACCCTATCGAGCCCAACCGATAGCAGGTTTGCTTTACCCTCTATGGCGCTTACCCCGCAGATCAGCGTACGTCAAATTCCCGTATCCGAGTTTACCCTCTTCTCCTCAGCAAGCTTCCAGGTCGCGTCTCCGTTTATGCCAATCGTTGGTCGGGTCCATTCGGAAGGGGATCTTATCGTTTGGGGAGGAAAATATATCTCGATTTATCCGGTGACGGCAGCCGGCAACATCAGCCTTGTGCATAACGGATCGCTTTTTGCTCAATCCGGTCCAAACCAACCACAGGCAAACCTCCCCTTTGAATCGACCACCAACAACGAGTGGCTCGCCATGTCCCGATCGGTCGAGCGATCCAACATTTTAAGTGGGAGTGATCTGCCGATGAGTATGGTTGAAGCTGCCGACATCAACGAGATGACGGCTCAAGACTCCCGTCCCGCCAATAATCCAATTGCGCAACAACAGCTGTGGCGACAGTGCAGCCGGATAGTACTTGAGAACAATGGCACGATCACTGTTAGCAGTGCTTCTGGCGCGCCGGCCAGCTCGCAAGAGAAAAGCGCTTTTACCTGTTTTGTGTCCCCCACCAATCCCGGCGCCCCAGTTATTATCTTTAATGTATTAAAAGAGCCCCCTTCGGCCGGCCGCAACAGCTTTTACATTTCATCTTCGAATCCCAATGCAGTCGTGCTTATCACGAACGCTGCCAATCTTCCCAGCGATATGGCGATCGTAAGCCCTCTTGCGGTTTCCGTCGCAGGCGGATTCAATAACCTTGGAGTACCGAAAGCTGCCTCCATTACGGCCAAAAGGGTGTCTGCGGTCCCGGTAAATTAGTGTGTAGGGGTCAACCGGTAATCCAACAATCAAAAGAGCTACATGCCACAAGAAAATCCACCTCGATCCGACCAATTCTGGATGGCTGAGCCTCTGAGCATTCTGATTCAGGCGGTCTTAACCAAAGCCTTCAATCTGGAGGGCGCCGAAATCGAGGTCGCCACCGGACAGGTTCTCCAGTACATCGAGTTCCTTTCTCAGAGCAACACGCTCGAAGAAGCGTGGCAACAACGCTCCTTCTATGAGTTGCTCGTCGAGAATGCCGAGGTCGACGAAAACGCTCCCAAATCAAGTCACGAGCTCTTTGTGAGCATCTTTCGCTCCAACCGCCAGATGGCGCCCACCGCGATCGATTTCGAAACTTATTTTCCCGCCGCCCTCGAACAGGTTAATATCCCGCCGGTACCTGTCCCGATCGTGCCTATCTCCTACCGGTTTAAACCCGGTGATCCCGTTGCGAACGAGGTCACGGTGGTCAGCTGGATTCCCGGCTTAGAGCTGCAGATGCGAACGCCCTACTGGGCCGCCTTAAATGAATTTTTTGCCGCACGGCGCGTATCCTGTTTGTGGGCTGAACCGGAGGCCGTCCGCAGATTTCTGGCAACGGCCCGGCAACCTCTCCGGACAGTCCCGCGACTTCCCCGGGAAACCATGAAGGGGATTTTGTTGGACTACGCGGACAAACACTCCCGGCCGTGGATCGATTTGCGCACGTTCGTTCCCAATCGCGAGCTGATTCAAGAGTTCGGCCTGGGTAGGATGCAGCACTTCACGCTCGTCCCTTTGAGCTGGCACAAACCGTTTTTGACAATGGCGGTCGCTAAACCTCTTTCCCCGCAAAGCAAAGCGTTTATTTCACAAGGGCTGCATAGCCCTGGCACAATATTCACCGACGTCCTCGCGGACGAGAACTTGATTAAAGAATGGATCGGCCGAGTTGCCAGCGACGCCGCGAATATTAAGAAATTCGCGGCATCGGTGCGAATTGACACCGCTCAATTGCCTGACGCGAAGAAGCCCAAACGGATCGATTTGCAGAGCCTGCAAAAGAATGTTTCAAATCGTCAACCGGAAGACGTGGTCGAAATCGCATTGGCCAGGGCTATTGATTGCAACGCTTCTGATCTAATGTTTCAGAGCCTTGCCCACAACCGGACGCTCAGGATCAAATTCAAAGTAGATGGAGACTGGACGGAGCCTGTAGAACTAGTCGATATCGGGCAAAACGTTCTTAGCTTCCTTAAAACCCAGGCCCGGCTTGATACCTCCAAAAGTGACAAGCCTCAAGACGGCCAGTTCCGCCGAGAATACGAGAGCCGAGAATATCTGTTTCGTATCAACACGACCTTTAACTTTAACATGGAAACGGCGATCCTGCGGTTGCAAGCAGACATTAATTTTATTCCGACCATGGAGGCGTTAGGCATGGCGCCTTATCTTTGTACTGCGATTCGGGAATTCATCGCCAGCCCACAAGGGTTAATGATTTTCACGGGTCCCGCAGGATCTGGCAAATCGACGAGCATCTACTCTATGCTCAAGGAACAGCCGGCCAGGCGAATGAACATCATCACCGGCGAATGCCCAATTGAGGTTGTTATTCCGTGGGCTACCCAGGACGAAATCAGTGAGGGAGGGCGCTACACATTTCCTTCCTTCACCCGGTCGCTGCATCGACGCGCTCCCTGTATCGCAGTGATTCAGGAGATTCGTGATGCGGAAACCGGCGAAGCCTTAATCGGGATCTTCAATATTGCTTGCAGAGTCATCTCCACCCTGCACACCAACTCGGCAGCTCATATCCCCCACAGGCTGGAGTACTTCAAGGTTCCAATCCATTACACCGCTTCGGTTTTAAAACTCGGTGTTCATCAACGCCTGGTCCGAAAGTTGTGTCCCGCTTGTCCGGAGGAAGTGCCGATTCCTAACATTGAGTACCTCAGTGCGACCGGCATAAAACCTGAATGGCTCGAAGAGGCGACCACGCTCCTCAGAGGGACGGGTTGCCCGAAGTGTCAAGGGAAAGGATACATCGGCCGCACCGCGATATTTGAATCCCTGGTGGTCGATCAGGAGATCGAGCAGGCCATTACCCTCAATCAGTCGCCCCGCGAAATTCGCTCTTTAATGAGCGCACGCGGCGAAAAGACTCTCTTCGAACAGGCTGTACGGTTGGCGGCACGACAAGCAATTTCCTTGGAAGAGGCCCTTCGGCTTCGAAGCGCGGGCGAGTAGCCCAATTCCGCACACGCACACGTAGCCAAAAAATCAGTCGCACTTCCCACGATCGCCATAACCTCTGCGAGATAACTCTGCGGGACCATGACCAAAACGATGAAGCCGGCCTTTAAGGAATCCGGTCTGGGAACGCCGGGCAAAGAGCAGAAGTAGAAGCCTCATCATCTGGATCAAGAAAAAAAGTGATCGAACCGTCGAGGTTGCAAATCCAGACTTCCGTGGCGCCGGCGTCGAAATAGAGCGCACGTTTTTCGTCGATCTCGGCTGGTGTGTTAGATGGCGAAAAGATCTCGACGCAGATTTCCGGTGCGCGAGTGAAAAGGACGGGTTCCTCGTCGATCTCCGAACGCTGTTGCCTGAGCCAGGCAACGTCGGTTGCCTTGACGCCGTCGGCAGTCGAAATGGCGCATTCGGTGAAAGGCATGCCGTCAGGGAGCAAGCGCTCGAAGAGAGCGGCGATTCGAGCCTGCCGTCGAGAGTGACGAGCAGCGGGAGTGGACTCATAATGATATGTCCGTGCCGATCAGTCTCGATCCGGCTTAGAGGTGGATGCGGTAGGGACATGGATGCGGTAGGGACAGGTCAAATGGATGCGGTAGGGACAGGTCAAATATCGCAGGCGAGCGTGTATTTTAGCTACACTTTTATCTTTTGTTCTGTATAATCTGCTTCACTCCCATGAGGTTCCCGCGCGTCAAGGCTGAGGGTCAGAGTTTTTACCACTGCGTTTCCAGGGTGGTCGATCGTCAATTCATTTTCCAGACCGCCGGCCACGGTTCCCCAGAGGCCGAAAGATTTGTCC
>Ga0210408_10002325_pt1 | contig 18644 bp, 18 predicted proteins | sample IncBWH4MmetaG_FD_155471 | JGI IMG/M metagenome (GOLD analysis project Ga0210408, IMG submission 155471) | Forest soil microbial communities from Barre Woods Harvard Forest LTER site, Petersham, Massachusetts, United States - Inc-BW-H-4-M | ecosystem: Environmental > Terrestrial > Soil >...
ACGCCCCCGCCGATCATGAAGCCGCCGGAGATGCGCGACAACAGCCGCGTCCGCCGCGCCGAGAAGAATTTTCGCGCGCGGCCGGCGAGCAGTGCATAGACCGAGTCGGTGATCGCGCCGGTGACCATGAAGGTTGAGCCGAGCAGCGCCACTTGCGGGAAATGATCCCTGCTCATGTCCATGAACTGCGGAATGAACGCGCCGAAGAACACCAGCACTTTTGGGTTGGAGAGCAGCACCACAAAACCCTGCAGGAAAAATCCGCCGCGCGGCGGGGGCGGCGGCGCATCGACATCGACGCCTGCGACGGGGCTGCGGACCAGCTTGATGCCGAGCCAGACCAGATAGGCCGCGCCGGCAAAGCGCACCCAATCGAACCAGTAGCCCATGGTCGCCATCAGCGAGGTCAGCCCGATCGCGACGATGCCGATCACGATCGCAAGGCCGGCCTGGACGCCGGCGATGTTGATGAGCGCCGCGCTTGTGCCGTGCCGCAGGCCGTTGGCGGTCACCAGCGTCACCACCGGACCCGGCAACAGCGCCAGCGCAATGCAGGCGGCGACAAAGGCGAGATAGACTTGCAGGGACATGGGGGGCTCGGGTGCGGGAGGACTCTCGTCATTATGCATGTAAGGAGCAGCGATGGAAGTCACGCTCTTCCCCTCTCCCCGCAAGCGGGGCGGAGGTGAGGAAGGCGCCGCTGCTCCCAATTAGTGCCCGCCCAGCGCCACCATCATCCAGCGATGCATCTCGTGGGTGCGCAAAAATTCGAGCGCCGCGCGTTCGAGCTCGGGCGGCGCGCCTGCGCCTTGCGCCACCGCCACCAGAAGATCGCAGCGATGCGAGAGCGCGATGCCGACCGCGGCGCGGCGCGCGCCGTCGGACATGTCGAGATGATAGCTTCGCAAGCGGCCGGACATGTCGGCGACGCGGATGGCCTTGCCCGGCTCAAACGGCGCGAAGCGCTCGCTGATCAGATCGAGATCGGCGACGCGGTCGACCTCGTCGTCATCGGCAACGCCGGAGTCGCAATTGCAGAAGCCGATCTTCGGCCTCACATAGAGCTCGACCGCGGTCCCGCATGACGCCGCCTCGCAACGAAAGGCGCGGCCCGCCGGCCAGCCGTCGCGCGGAAACGGCCAGGCGATTTCCTGCCAAGCCGCGTCGATGACCCCCTCCCCTTGCGGTCGCGCCTTTTGATATGCCGCAACGCCCGACAATGCGCCAAACGCCAGCGCCGCAATCAGGATGGCAAGCAAACGGCGCATCGTTCACCCCGTCACGGCAGGCCGGCAACGGCGCGCGCATCGCCGGTGAGTTCCAGGATGTGCAGACCGGTATTGGCGCGATCGACGATGTAGATGTAGCCGCGATCATCGGTTTCGACATTGTTGGTCTGGATCGCGACCTTGCAGCGACTAGCACCTTCGATGGTGACGCAGCGCTTGTCGGTCGCCGCCGTGATCGAGGGAATGAAATAGCCGACTTCCTTCGGGTGATAGGGATCGCGGATGTCGAGCGCGCGGACGCCCGCATTGAAGAAGGCGATGAACGCCATCTTCTTGTAGTAGACACCCGCCATGCTTTCGTTGGAGGAATGCGAGCCGAATCGCCCGCCCCGCTCGCAGAATGCGCCGCTCGCCTCCGGCACGGTATAGCTCGAAACCATCATCGGGCTCTTCTCGACGGTGACGTCGGCGAACCACACCATCTGCCTTGGCTCGGCGCATTCGTTGAGGATCGCCTCGTCGACGATCATCACGATGTCGCGGGTCTTGCCGTCCTTGTCCTTGGCGAATTCGGCGATCGGCATGTCCTTCATCGGAAATGTCGTGTGGGCGCCGTTGAAGGCCGACATCGCCATCCGCGAGATTTCCGGATAACGCAGATTGTCCGGCGTCGGCTCCTTCGGCCCGTTGATCAGCTTGTCGCGGTCGACGATTTGCAGGAAGCCGCCCTTGTCGGTGCCGTAGCCGAAATAGACGCGGTTGCCCGCGGGACCTAGCGAGATCGGGCCGTGCAGCTCGGTCGGCACCGCGCCGGTCGAACCCGGCTCCTGGCCGGGCAGGCCGAAGTCGCGGATCTTTACCGGATGGGCGGGATCGGAGAGATCATAGATTTGCGTCATGCGGCGGGTGCGCCAGTCCGGTGCGCCCGACACCAGAAACGCGATGCCGGTGTCGCATTCCCACCAGCTCTTGTGCGTGTCCTTCAACCCGCCGAGCCTCGTGACCAGAACCGGATTGGCAGGATCGGCGACGTTCCAGATCTCATGCGCCTCGCCGCCAAACGTGCGCAGCATGTAGACCGCGTTGGGATCGCCTTTCGGCAAGCTCTTGCCGTCGCAGATCCGCACCATCTGCGCGCCGCCGGATTCGTATTTTCCTTCCTGGCCCGGAATGTGCCGCAGATATTTTGGGTGCGCCGGATCGGTGACATCGACGATCGAGGTGCCGTTCGGCTCGGCCTTCTCCGTCAACGGATTGACCGGCGAGGGCATATCGTCGGTGCCGCCGTGATGGCCGATGTAGGCGATCCAGCGGTCGCCCTGATGATGGACGGTCGGCTGATAGGCGCTGCGCGCCTGCAAATCGTTGGTGCCGACCAGCTTCATGTTGGAGGCTTCGGGCGGCGCGCCGACCACCTGGCTCTGCGCCTGCGCGGGGGCGCACAATGCGAGCGTTAAGGCCGAGAAATACAACGCGAATTTGACGCAACCAGACATGAATTCCACCCCACCTGTTCTACACCAATCTTCGTTGGCCGGCTGCGACGTTAGCACGTCCAAATGCATTTTGCGAAAACACGGCCTTGACATGCAACCATTTGGTTGCCTATTATTCAAACCCATGGATGAGGTCTTCAAAGCGCTGGCCGATGCTTCGCGACGGTCGCTCTTGGACAGGCTTCACGCCAAAAACGGACAGACCCTGAACGAATTGTGCGACGGCCTCGCCATGACGCGGCAGGCCGTGACCAAACACCTTGTGATCCTCGAAGAGGCCAATCTGGTCACGACCTTCAGGCATGGCCGCGAGAAGCTGCACTACCTCAACCCGGTGCCGATCCATCAGATCGGCGAACGCTGGATCAAGAAATTCGAGCGCGCCAAGCTTGCCGCGCTCAGCGAGCTAAAACGGCAACTGGAGAAGCGCGATGAGTAAGCCCGAATTCGTCTACGTCATCTACATTCAGGCGGCGCCGGAAAAAATCTGGCAGGCGCTGGTCGACCCCGAGATGACGAAAGAGTTCTGGGGCCGTCATCGCAACCAGTCGGACTGGAAAATCGGCTCGGCGTGGCGCCATGAGAACTATGACGATGCGACCGACATTGCGGTGTTCGGCACCGTCGTTGAGAGCGACCCGCCGCGCCGCCTCGTGCTGACCTGGGCGCGGCCGAACGCAACCGACGAAGCGGACATTTCGCGCGTCACGTTCGAGATCGAGGAGTACATGGGCTCCGCGCGCCTGACGGTCACGCACACCGATCTCAGCCCCGAGATGCTGCGCAACATCAGCGGCGGCTGGCCGGCCGTGCTGTCGAGCATGAAGAGTCTGCTGGAAACCGGCGCCTCGCTACCGATGACGCGACGGCAATGGAAGAAGGCCGGCTAGTTCAACCAGCAAGAAAGATTTGGGCGCGCCGAGCTCGCCGCGCTCAGTGAGCTAAAACGCCAACTGGAGAAGCGCGATGAGTAAGCCTGAATTCGTCTATGTCATCTACATCGCCTCGACGCCCGAGAAGGTGTTCGCGGCGCTCACCGACGCAAAAATGTCGGAGCAATACTGGGCCGGCAACCGCGTGGTCTCCGACTGGAAGATCGGCGCCGCGTTCGCGCTCAAGCTCAAGCGGGAAGAAACCGACGTCACCGGCAAGGTGCTCGAATACGATCCGCCGCGGCGGCTCGCCTACTCGTTTCATCCGCAGCACGACGGGATGGACGCCGAGCCACCATCGCGCGTGACCTTCGAAATTGAGCAGCAAAAGGACCAGGTCCGGCTCACCATCGTTCACGACGGGTTCGAGCCCGGCAGCAAGGCGTTCGAGGGCATCAGCCGCGGCTGGCCGTTCGTCCTGTCCAGCCTCAAGAGCTATCTGGAAGCCGGCAAGGTGCTGCGCGCGCACTGGTACGAAGACGAAGACGCCGAGCGCGGTGCGGCATAAATCGCTAATTCATGGTTCGGAGAAATTCGATGCGCAAGCCCGAGTTCGTCTACGTCACCTATATCGAGACCACCCCGGAAAAATTGTGGGAGGCGCTGACCTCAAGCGAGTTCTCGAGGCGTTACTGGTTCAATACCGAGTTGAAAACCGACTGGAAAATCGGCTCGCCCTTCGCGCTGGTCATGGACGGCATCACCCGCGATGTCGGCGAGGTGCTCGAGTTCGATCGGCCGCGGCGGCTGTCCTACACGTTCAAGCATGTGCTCGACGCCGAAATGCGCAACGAGCGGCCGTCGAAGGTGGTTTTCGTGCTCGAGCCGCACGGCAAGCTCGTGAAGCTGACGCTCACGCATGAAGGCTTTGCCGAGGGCAGCAAGCTTCTCGACGGCATCTCCAAGGGATGGCCGGCGATCCTGGCCAGCCTCAAGACCATGCTGGAAACCGGTGAGGCGTTGACGATTCCTCCCGCGGCGCTCGCCATCGAGGGGTTTCAATGAACACCGATCATTTCAAGCCCGCCATCGTCTACACCATCTACATCGTCTCGACGCCCGAAAAAGTCTGGCAGGCGCTGACATCGGCGGAGTTCAGCCGGAAATATTTCTTCGGCAATGCGGTCGAAGTCGACCTGAGAGTCGGCGGTGCGTTCATCGTGCGCACCCCGGATGGCGCACTGCACATCTCCGGCGAGGTGATCGAATGCGATCCGCCGAAGAAGCTCACCTTCACGTTCAACGTCAACTGGCCGGCGCTGATCGAAAAGCTTGGGCCGACGCTCGTGACCTACAAGATCGAGCAGGTCGGCGAGGTCGTGAAACTCACGCTCTCGCAATCGCACGACCGGCCGCTCAGCGACGACATTCTTGCCGGCGGCCGCCAGGGCTGGCCCGCGATCCTCTCCAGCCTGAAGAGCGTGCTGGAAACCGGACACGCGCCCCTCATCAAGATGGGCCCGCCGCCCGAGATGCTGGCGGCGCTGAAGGCGATGGGGATCGAGACGCCGTGAGTTCTTGATATCGTCTCCACGAAGGCGGGAGCCCACGCTTACAGCCGTCATCACCCGCGAAAGCGCGTGATCCAGTATTCCAGAGCAGTCGTGATAAATTGCGAAGCCGCGGCGTACTGGATACCCCGCCTTCGCGGGGTATGACGGCGCTGCGCCCCCTCACCCCAGCGCGCGCAGTTCGCGCCGCAGGACCTTGCCCGTGGCGGTCATCGGCAGCGTTTCGGTAAACTGCACGAAGCGCGGATATTCGTGCGCGGCGAGCTGCACCTTGACGAATTCCTGGATCTCGCGCGCCAGCGCCTCGTCCGGCTCAAATCCTGGACGCAGCACGATCCAGGCCTTGATCGATTCGGTGCGGACCGGATCGGGAATCCCGACCACCGCCGACATCGCGACCGCCGGATGCTTCATCAGCGTGTGCTCGATCTCCGCCGGGCCGACGCGATAACCGGCGGTGGTGATGACGTCGTCCTCGCGGCTGACATACCAGAAATAGCCGTCCTCATCCTGCACGCCGAGATCGCCGGTGAGCAGGAATTCGCCGGCATATTTCTTGGCCGTCGCCTCCGGGTTCTTCCAATATTCGATCATGGTGACCGGATTGGGCTGGCGCACGCCGATGATTCCGCGGCTGCCGCGCGGCAATTCCTCGCCTCTCGCGTTGACGATGCGCACGTCGAAGCCGGGCGTCGCCTTGCCCATCGAGCCCGGCCTGATCGGAAACAGTCTTGAGTTGCTGCCGATCACGAGGTTGCACTCGGTCTGGCCGAACACTTCATGCGCATCGATGCCGAAGGTCGCGCGCACCCAGCCAAGCAACTCGCCGCCCAGCGATTCACCGCCGGTGAAGATCGATCGCAGCTTGACGCCTTCATGCTTGACGTCGGCGAGCCGCATCAGCTTCAGCGCCGTCGGCGGCAGGAATACGTTGCGGATGTTGTAGTCGGCCATCATCGCCATCGCGGCCTGCGGCTCGAATTTGCGCGCACGGTGACCGACGATCGGCACGCCGTGATACCAGGCGGCCAACAGCGCGTTGATCAGCCCGCCGATCCAGGCCCAGTCGGCCGGCGTCCACATCAGATCACCGGGCTTGGGCAGGAAGTCGTGGCACATCTCGACATTCGGCAGATGGCCGAGCACGACTCGATGCGCGTGCAGCGCGCCCTTCGGATTACCCGTGGTGCCGGAGGTGTAGATGATCAAAGCGGGGTCGTCGCAAGAAGTATCGACGGTCGAAAACTCGGGAGAGGCAGCGTTGATCGCCGACCAGAACGATTTGGTGGCGGCCGGCGCGCGATCGCCGGTGACATAGACGTTTGCGAGATCGGGAAGCCGGTCGCGGATCTTTGCAAGTTTCTCCCAGCCGCCCGCGTCGGTGACGACAGCCTTGGCACCGGAATTCGCCAGGCGAAACTCCAGCGCGTCCTCGCCGAACAGCGCAAACAGCGGGATCGAGATCTGGCCTGAGCGAAATGCCGCGGTGTGCGCGATCGGCAATTCCAGCGACTGCGACAGGAACACCGCGACGCGGTCGCCGCGCGCCAAGCCATCCGCTTTCAGCACATTGGCGAAGCGCCGCGACATCTCGGCGACCTCGTCGAACGAGGTGCGCGTCGCGGCGCCATCCTCGTCCACATAGATCAGCGCAAGGCGGCCGGAGCCATCCGCATGGCGATCGCAGCAGACGGTCGCGAGGTTCAATCGCTCAGGAATGTCCCAGCGGAAGTCGCGGCAGAGTTTGGCGTAGTCGATGGTTTCGGTGAGCATGGCGCCAAGGTAGACGATCGCCGGCCCGGCATAAACCCTCCCGCATGCCGCCGGCTGATGGGCGCGCCCGCCAGAACGACGCGATTGTCCCAGCGGAAGTCGCCGCGGCGACGTCACTCGTTTCGGGCGCGCCTGAACTCGTCCGATTTCCAGCCGACGGCCAGCAGCTGAAACAAGGCGCGCTCGGCCTGGTATCTAGCCGCAAGCCGGGTTTTCTCCCGCCCGCGCGACAGCACGGCGCCGGTATGGTCGTGCACTTCCCAGGCCCAGCCTTTGCGGCCGCGATCAATGAGCTTTTGTTCTAACATGGTGTGACTAACAAGCAGGCAATATCTGGATCTGAAGCCGACGCATCTCTTCGACGCGCGCCTCGCAGTATTTCTCGTAAAGCGTGTTGATCATCGCCCACATCGTCAAAACCCCATCTTTGCGCGACACCAACGTTAGGCGGCAATTATTTCAGGATGGTTTCGTGGGGCCGTGGAAACGGCTTCGTCCCGTGTGGATAAATCGTCTTCCTAAAGGCAAAGCCGACGCTCGATGGTCCAGCTTGGTCCATCGGGTCCATTGATGACCCCAGGCCGCCCAAAGCAGGCGCGCCAGTGACACCGCCACCACCCGCCCGCAGCCTCCAAAAGCACAGTCTCACACATATTTTGGTGGCGGCTGGCCGCCGATTTGTGACAGAATTAATACCCTTGGATGTCAGTTCGATTAAATGTGGAGCGGCTGATGAGTTTGGAGTGGCGGGCGCGGTCAAATTCCGTGTCAAATTCCTTGTCAAATTCCTTGGCCTGGTCAAATCCGCTGGCCTGGTGGTGGGGTATGTTGACCCTGGTCAGCGGCGTAAATATCGCGGTTTGGTTCGCGCTGTACCGCCAGTTTCACGAACAGCCGGCTGGCAGTCTCGGCAGCACCTCCGGCATCGGGCTCATGCTCCTGCTCAGCGCGGGCTATGTGTTTGGCTGCGCATTCCGCTCGTTCCTTCCGCGCGCGGATGTTCAGCGGATCTGCCTGTTCGACACCTGGCTGTCGAGCGTTATGGTTGGCCGTTCGGTAGCCACCGTGGCCGAGATCTGCTTCGCGGCGCAGTGGGCGATCATCCTGCATCAGCTGGGCACGATGACGGGATCGGACACCACCGTGAACGCCGCCTGGGTGATCGTGCCGTTAATCCTGATTGCGGAATGCTTCTCATGGTATGCGGTGCTGACCACCCATTATCTGGGCAACGCCATCGAAAATTCGATATGGGCCGTCGCCTTCTTCGTGGTTGGGATTGGCCTTTGCCGGCTGCTGCCGGAGTTTCATGGTCCGGTTCGCGTGGTCCTCGTCGTCGCGATCATCGGGATTGCCGGCTATCTGGCGTTTCTCATGACCATCGACGTCCCGATGTACCTCAGCCGATGGCGGGCCGAGGCAGCCGACGGCAACAAGCTTCTGAGACTTCTCGAGGGTCTTTATGACGTGAGCACGCGTTGGGTCGTGACCCACGACCTTGCCCATTGGAAGGACGAGATTGCCTGGATGTCGCTTTATTTCAGCGCGGCGGTCTGGGCGAGCCTCGCGCTCTGCGTTTGCTACTCGCTCGAGAACTATCTGCCGCGCTATCGCACCGAAACGGCGGTCATCAGCGCGTCGTCGGACGCGGTCGCAGTGGTCAATAAGCAGCGCTCGGCCATCGCCATTCCCGCATTGCCTCGATCTGCGGCCGCGGGTGTGCGAGGCGGCTGACCGGCGCGGTGCGAAGCTGCCGGTTGACGCGTCTCATGCCTGTCGCTTGACGACCCCGGTCGGGGTGGCGAAACCTTCGATGGTTCGCATTCGCTTCTCGAGCCACCAGCCATATTCCGGCGCCCAGTCCTCGAATTTCTGGTTGATGCCGAGATCATGGGCCCAGTGATGGGCGATGTTGGGATTGAACTGGGATTGCCGGCCGACCGCGATCAGATCGGCCTGGCCATTCTCCAAAATGGCTTCCGCCTGCTGCGCTTCGAGAATGATGCCGACCGCCATCGATGCGATCCCGGCCTCCTTGCGGACCCGTTCGGCATAGGGCACCTGGAAGCCGAGGCCGCGCGGGACTTGCGCCGCGGTCGCCGAGCCTGAAATGCCGCCGGAGGAACAGTCGACCACGTCGACGCCGCGGGCCTTCAATTCATGGGCGAAGGCCACCGTGTCATCGACATTCCAGCCATTCTGGGCGCCGTCGACGGCGGAGACGCGGACAAACAACGGCATCGTATCCGGCATTTCGCGCCGTACCGCTTCGACGATTTCGAGCGGCAGGCGCATGCGGCCCTGGCGGTCGCCGCCATATTCGTCGTTGCGGGTGTTGGAAATCGGGGACAGAAACGAGGCGAGCAGATAACCGTGGGCGGTGTGGATCTCGATTGTGTCGAAACCCGCCTTGACCGCGTTCCTGGCCGCATGCGCCCAGGTCTGCACCATGGCCCGGCACTCTTCGCTGGTGAGCTGGTGCGGAGGAAGCCATCCCGGCGCGACCGGCTCGCTGGTCGGGCCTACCGGTTGCCACAGCTTGGCGCCCGCCTTGATCTCTTGCGGGGTAAGCGGGCCCATGCCGTCCATCGCGCGCTGCGAGGATGCTTTGCGCCCGCCATGGGCGAGCTGAATGCCGATCGCGGTGGTCTCGCCTTTCATGAAGGCGATGAGCGGCTTGAAGCTCTCCGCCTGCGCCTCATTCCAGATGCCGAGGTCATGCTCGTTGATCAGGCCGACCGCTTCGACCGCCGTTGCCTCGACAAAGACCAGCCCAAAACCGCCAAGCGCATAGCGGCCGAGATGCACGTTGTGAAACGCGCCGCAAATGTTGCCGGGCGCAGCGCGGTAGTGGACCATCGGCGGCACGACCAACCGGTTCTTCAGCGTCAGGCCACGGATCTTGAACGGCTGAAACAATAGGGGCCGTGCATCAATACTGTCGGTGTCCGAGGCTGGCATTTCAATTTCCTGTTGGGTCGGTCTCTCGTCAAGGCCGGGCATGACGCGGACGGATAGGGGTCACCCCGTCAGCGCCGCCTTCACCAGGCCGCTGGCTTTGCCGAAATCCATTTGCCCTGCATATTTCGTCTTCAACACGCCGATCACCTTGCCCATGTCCTTCATCCCCGCCGCGCCGGTCTCGGCGATCACGGCTGAAATCGCAGCCTTCACGTCGGCCTCCGACATCTGCTTCGGCAAATAGGCGGAGATGATCGCGATCTCCTCGCGCTCTTGCGCTGCGAGCTCGGCGCGGCCGCCCTTGTCATAGAGCTCGACGGATTCCTGGCGCTGCTTGATCATCTTCTGGAACACGCCGAGCAGGTCGGCGTCGGACAGCGGCGGCTTGCCCTGCCCGCGCGCGTCGATGTCGGCATTCTTGATGGTCGAATTGACCATGCGCAGCGTGGAGAGTTTTCTCTCGTCCTTGGCCCTCATGGCATCCTTGACCGCATTGTTGATGTCATCGCGCAGCATGGTCGGGTCCTCTATAAATACCATAGCGTTTTCAAGCGAAAGCCTGCCCCGGACTTGATCCGGGGTGGGTACCGGTTCGCGTGAAGAAAACGCGTCAAACAAAAACAGCCTTGATCTAGGCGCTTCGCGCCATCGAGACAACTCACCACCTGAGCCATTCGACCAGCGCCTCGGCCGTCGCCTGCGGCTGTTCCGGCTGAGGCAGATGGCCGCAATTCGGCAGGATCACCAGTTTGGCACCATGGATGCCGTCCGCCATCTCGACCGACAGCCTATTCGGGATGGTGTTGTCCTCATCGCCGGTCAGGACCAGCGTCGGGCATTTGATCCACGCCAGCACCGGCCGCGAGTCGGGCCTGGTAATGACGGCCTGTTGCTGACGGACGAACGCCTCTGCCCCGACATCCTCGCCCATGTCGTAGACGAGTTGCCGCAAAGCCGCATCGGTGCGCCGTGACGGATGCACAAAGCCCGGGAACATCTCATCGAGCACGGCACGATATTCGCCGGCGAGCGCGCGCGCCATCATGCCCCGCCGCCGGGCGGTTGCTTCCGGCGTATCGGGCCGCGCCTGGGTATTGATCAGCGCGAGTTTTGCCACGCGTTCCGGCGCCTGCCGCATGATCTCGAAGGCGATGTAGCCGCCCATCGAATGCCCGGCCAACGCAAAGCGCGGCGGCGCCTCAGCCAAAATCCTCCGCGCCATCGCGCCGATATTGTCGTCGCGGATGTGGTTGGCCACCGTCACCGGCCCGAACCGCCACAGCGCCGGGATGACCGGCACATAGATGCGCGCCGAACTGACGAGGCCTGGAACGAGCAGAATCGGCATCGCATTTTCCATGCTCGGCTCCTGATTGGGGTAGTCTTTTGACGGAAAATCGACCTCAAATTGTAACCGTACATTAAGACAGCAACACGGCCTGTCAAATATGCGGGAAACACATGTGAATCCGCAACGCTTCGGCTTTGACGGCAGCGCCTGCGGCGAATATGTAAGGCCTTCATGACAACATCCGAAAACGACGACGCCTGGCCGGACCACAAGCCGACCGCGCTGCTTGTGCTTGCCGACGGCACGGTGCTCGAAGGCTTTGGCCTCGGCGCCGAGGGCCATGCGGTCGGCGAGGTCTGCTTCAACACCGCGATGACCGGCTACGAAGAAATCCTCACCGATCCCTCCTATGCCGGCCAGCTCATCACCTTCACCTTCCCGCATATCGGCAATGTCGGCACCAACGACGAAGATATCGAGACGGTGAACATGGCGGCGACGCCGGGCGCGCGCGGCGTGATCCTGCGCTCTGGCATCACCGACCCCTCGAACTACCGCGCCTCGCGCCATCTCGACCAGTGGCTGAAGGCGCGCGGCATCATCGGCCTTTCCGGCATCGACACCCGCGCGCTGACCGCGATGATCCGCTCCAAGGGCATGCCCAATGCCGTAATCGCGCACGCGCAAAACGGCCAGTTCGACCTGCACGGCTTAAAGGAAGAAGCCCGCGAATGGCCGGGGCTCGAGGGCATGGACCTGGTGCCGATGGTCACCTCCGGCCAGCGCTTCACCTGGGACGAGACACCATGGGCGTGGGACAAGGGCTTTGGCCGGCAAACCGCGCCGGAGTTCAACGTGGTCGCCATCGACTACGGCATCAAGCGCAACATCCTCCGCCTGCTCGCCGGCTCCGGCTGCAAGATCACGGTGGTGCCGGCAACCACGTCGGCGGAAGACATTTTGGCGATGCAGCCCGACGGCGTGTTTCTGTCCAACGGCCCCGGCGATCCCGCCGCGACCGGCAAATATGCGGTGCCGGTGATCAAGCAGGTGATCGCGTCGGGCACGCCGACTTTCGGGATTTGCCTGGGCCATCAGATGCTGGGCTTGGCCGTCGGGGCCAAGACAAAGAAGATGCATCAGGGCCATCACGGCGCCAATCATCCGGTCAAGGACGAGACCACCGGCAAGGTGGAGATCACCTCCATGAACCACGGCTTTGCGGTGGATCAGGCGACCCTGCCGAAGGGCGCGACCCAGACCCATGTCTCGCTGTTCGACGGCTCCAATTGCGGCATCCAGCTCGAGGGCAAGCCGGTATTTTCCGTGCAGTACCACCCCGAGGCCTCGCCGGGGCCGCGGGATTCGCATTATCTGTTCAAGCGGTTCACCGATCTGATGCGGGCGAACAAGCGCGAGTAGGGCGCGCGTCGTCATTGCGAGGAGCAAGCGACGAAGCAATCCAGTCCTTCGCAGCCCTGGATTGCTTCGCTTCCGCTCGCAATGACGGAATCGCTGGCGCTACTGTGCACCCTTTAGTATGATGACCATCATTGCAACAGGAAGCCCGCCCATGCACGACACCGCAGCCCCCAAGCTGGAATACGGCGTGACACCGACCGAGGTCATGGCCACGATGGCGGGGATCGATTTCGTCCGCGCCATCTTCGAGCGCCGGCTGCCGGAGCCGCCGATCATGCAGATCATCGAACCGTTTGATTGCAGCGCCGAACCGGGCGTGGTGGTGATCCACAGCATTCCGGGTTTCCGGCATTACAATCCGATCGGATCGGTGCACGGCGGCTACGCCGCGATTCTGATGGATTCGGCGATGGGGCTTGCGATCCACAGCGTGCTGCCGGCGGGAAGCGGCTACACCACGCTCGAATTCAAGATTTCCTTCATCAAGGGCATGAGCAAGGACAGCGGCGCCGTCCGCACCGAAGGCCGCATGCTCAGCGTCGGCCGCCGCGCGGCGACCGCCGAGGCGCGCATCACCGACGCCAAGGGCCGCCTGCTCGCGCACGCCACCACGACCTGCCTGGTTTTCGAGATTGCCAAGGGAACATGAGCCGCCGACGGCGGTTTGATCCATGTGCATGACGCAACAAGCGCGCGGGAGAGATGTGTAGATGCGTAGGGTGGGCAAAGGCGCTTTTGCGCCGTGCCCACCATTCTTGTCGATGAACTTTGAGATGGTGGGCACGCTTCGCTTTGCCCACCCTACACATACGAATCTGGAGCAAGCCATGCCGGTTGTCTGCGCCGATCTCAAACCCCTTACCTTCGTCTTTGCCGACGACGGGCTCGTTCCCAACAACCCGATGCCGTTTCTGGTCTACAAGCGCGCGATCGACGTCGACAACGATCGGCCTGAGAAAACCATCGAAGAATTGTTCGGCGCCAATGGCTGGGGCGACATGTGGCGCAACGGCATCTACGATTACCTGCACTACCACGCCACCGTGCATGAGGTGCTCGGCGTCGCGCGCGGCAACGCGATCGTGCGGTTTGGCGGCGACCGCGGAACGAAAATCGCCATCGCCGCCGGCGATGTCGCGGTCCTTCCCGCCGGCACCGGCCATCAATGCCTCTCGTCAAGCCGCGATTTTTCCGTGGTCGGCGCCTATCCGCCCGGACCGAAAATGCAGATTACGCGGCCGACGGCGGAAAATTATCGCAAGGCGCTGCAGACGATACCGGAGGTCGCGCTGCCCAAGACCGATCCAGTGCTCGGATCGCAGGGCGGGCTTGTGAAACTATGGAAGCACGTCTGACTGCTCTGGCCATGGGGGGTCTGCATCCGCGGTGAGAACCCCTCACCCGCCCTCGTTTCACTCGGGCACCCTCTCCCACAAGGGGAGAGGGGCAAGCCCTACGCCGCGTTGCTGCCTTCCTGGCGGCTCGCCTCGAACAGGAACCAGGTTCTCCGCTCGGTTTCGTCGATGAAGGTCTCGAGCAATCCCGCGGTACCGGAATCCTCGTGTTCGTCGCAGAGCGTGTGGGCTTTGCGCATCGCAGCTGCGATGCGCTTGTTGTCTTCCATCAATTCGCGCAGCATCTCGCGCGGCGGCACATAATCCTCGTTGTTGTCCTGGATGGTCTGCAATTTGCCGATCTGGCCGATCGAGCGCACCGTGGTGCCGCCCAGCTTTCGCACCCGCTCGGCAAGCTGGTCGGTGGTCGCGAAGATCGCATCCGACTGCTCGTCGAGCATCAGATGGTAGTCGTGGAAATGCCGGCCACTGACGTGCCAGTGGAAATTCTTGGTCTTGACATAGAGCGCGAAGGCGTCGGCCAGCAGCACGTTGAGCGATGCCGAAATCTTGTCGACCGCGGCGGGCGGCAAGTCATTGGGCGTATCGAGATCGGGGGATACTTTGTCGGATCTTGTTTTACTCACGATGGACCTTCCTGTTAGGAATCGAACGTTGACGGCGTTGGACAGCGGCCCCCGGACCGTCTAACGCATCACGTAGGAGCCGGTTCCTGCGCCGGAACCCCCTCTTGCCGGGCCCCTTGAGACCATGGACGACTGGATCGATTATTACGATTCCACGCATACGATCTATGCGAGCAAGCTGCATCGCGACCTGCACTTTCGACTGATCGCGCGGGACATTATCGGATACATCTCCTCGCCCGACGCGGTGGTGCTGGATTATGCCTGCGGCGAAGCCTTGTCGGCGGCGAAGGTGGCGGATGCCTGCGGCATGCTGATCCTGGCCGAGCCGGCGCCGGGCGTGCGCGGACGGCTGATCGCGCGATTTGCCCCCAATACGAAAATCCGGGTGCGTTCGCTGGATGATCTGCGGAATATGCACGAAAAATCGATCGATCTTGCGGTCACGAACTCGGTCGTTCAATACATGACGCCGGACGAATTTGACGCGGCGCTTGCGGTGATCCGCAGACTGCTAAAACCCTCCGGCCGGCTGATCCTGGGCGATATCCTGCGCCCCGAGGTCGGCATGTTACGCGACGTGGTCGCGCTGTTGCGCTTCGCGGCGAAGAACGGCTTCCTGAGGGACGCGCTGATCGGCCTGATATCGACGGCGCTGTCGGACTACCGGCAATTGCGTTCGCGGGTGGGCCTGCAGCGTTACAGCGAGGCGGAAATTGTCGCCAAGCTCGCGCGTGCCGGACTATCCGCTTCGCGCGCGCATTCCAATATCGGGCATAATCCGTGGCGCATGACTTTTGTGGCGCGGCACGCCTTGGTCCAAGGCCATTAGAAGGCCCATTAGTTAGGGTTAACCGACGCGAAGGGTGGCCCGCGCTCGCCGGATCGGCAATGATCGCTGCGGCCCGGTGGCGGAAGCGTCAACGCGGGAGCAGTGCATCGCTCTTTATCCTGGTTCAAGTCCAGGCCGGGTCTCCAGCCTTCGCGGCTTTCGCCGCTTCGGCCGGGCAGGCCAGCCCCCGATGACGGCCGCCCGCCCTAGCTCCGACTCCAACCCGACCAGGGCGGGCTTGCCACGCCGAAGCTCGAAGAGCGTAGGCGGGAAAATGCCGGTTGATGAGGCCTCTAAAACCCTTTCGCGGCTGCGGAATCTGGTCTAAAGACCAGCCGCGCGCGAGGCTGACGATCGCGCCTGGCTTAAGGGACGCGCGGCATGCGCGCCCTTTTTTTGTGCCGATTTTTTACCCGTGAGACTTGATGCCCAAAAGAACCGACATCTCCACCATCCTGATCATCGGCGCCGGGCCGATCGTGATCGGCCAGGCCTGCGAATTCGATTATTCCGGCACGCAAGCGGTCAAGACACTGAAGGAAGAGGGTTATCGCATCGTCCTCGTCAATTCCAATCCGGCGACCATCATGACCGATCCGGAATTGGCTGATGCCACCTATATCGAGCCGATCACCCCGGAGATCGTTGCCAAGATCATCGAGAAAGAGCGTTACGTCATTCCCGGCGGCTTTGCGCTGTTGCCGACCATGGGCGGGCAGACCGCGCTCAATTGCGCGCTGTCATTGCGCCGGCAGGGCACGCTCAAGAAATTCGATGTCGAGATGATCGGCGCAACCGCGGATGCCATCGACAAGGCGGAAGATCGCGGCCGCTTCCGCGAGGCCATGACCCGGATCGGCCTGGAAACCCCGCGCTCGACCCAGACCAAGAACCTGCCCGACGCGCTGCGCGCGCTCGACGATATCGGGCTGCCCGCGATCATCCGCCCCTCCTTCACCATGGGCGGCACCGGCGGCGGCATCGCCTACACCAAGGCCGAGTTCATCGAGATCGTCGAACGCGGCATCGATGCCTCGCCGACCGACGAAGTTCTGATTGAGGAAAGCGTGCTCGGGTGGAAAGAGTTCGAGATGGAGGTGGTGCGCGACAAGAAAGACAATTGCATCATCGTCTGCTCAATCGAGAACCTCGATCCGATGGGCGTGCACACCGGCGATTCCATCACCGTGGCGCCGGCGCTGACGCTGACCGATAAAGAATACCAGATCATGCGCGACGCCTCGCTTGCGGTGCTGCGCGAGATCGGGGTGGAGACCGGCGGCTCCAACGTGCAGTTTGGCGTCAACCCGGCCGACGGCCGCATGGTCGTGATCGAAATGAACCCGCGGGTGTCGCGGTCTTCCGCGCTCGCCTCCAAGGCGACCGGCTTTCCGATCGCCAAAGTCGCCGCAAAACTCGCGGTCGGCTACACGCTGGACGAGATCGCAAACGACATCACCGGCGGCGCGACGCCGGCCTCGTTCGAGCCGACCATCGATTACGTCGTCACCAAAATTCCGCGCTTTGCGTTCGAGAAATTTCCCGGCGCTTCCCCCACGCTGACCACGTCGATGAAATCGGTCGGCGAAGTGATGGCGATCGGGCGCACGTTCCAGGAAAGCCTGCAGAAGGCGCTACGCGGGCTGGAGACCGGCTTGACTGGTCTTGATGAAATAGAGATCGATGGGCTGGGCCGCGGCGACGACAAGAATGCGATCCGCGCAGCACTGGGCACGCCGACGCCGAACCGCATCCTTCAGGTCGCGCAAGCGATGCGGCTCGGCTGGTCGAATGAAGAGATCTTCACCTCCTGCAAGATCGATCCGTGGTTCCTCGGCGAGATGCGCGGCATCGTCGAGATGGAAAACAAGGTCCGCAAGAACGCCCTGCCGCAAAACGCTTTCGGCATGCGGACCTTGAAGGCGATGGGCTTTTCCGACGCGCGGCTCGCGGTGCTTTCCGAGACGACGGAAGCCGAGGTCACGGCCAAACGTCACGCGCTCGGCGTGCGCCCGGTGTTCAAGCGCATCGACACCTGCGCCGCCGAGTTCGCTTCGCCGACGGCCTACATGTATTCGACCTATGAGGCGCCGTTTGCGGGCACACTCGCCGACGAGAGCGCGCCGTCGGACAAGAACAAGGTCATCATCCTCGGCGGCGGGCCGAACCGGATCGGCCAGGGTATCGAATTCGATTATTGCTGCTGCCATGCCTGCTTCGCGCTGCATGACGTCGGCTACGAGACCATCATGATCAACTGCAATCCCGAGACGGTGTCGACCGACTACGACACCGCCGACCGGTTGTATTTCGAGCCACTGACATCGGAAGACGTGCTCGAGATCATCGCGACCGAGCGCAAGAACGGCACGCTGCTTGGGGTGATCGTGCAGTTCGGCGGCCAGACGCCCCTCAAACTCGCCCATCCGCTGGAAGCCGCCGACGTGCCGATCCTCGGCACTTCGCCCGACGCGATCGATCTTGCCGAAGACCGCGACCGCTTCAAGCGCATCCTCGACAAGCTGCATTTGAAGCAGCCGAAAAACGGCATCGCCTATTCGGTCGAGCAGGCGCGGCTGGTGGCGGCCGATCTCGGCCTGCCCTTGGTGGTGCGCCCGTCCTACGTGCTCGGCGGCCGCGCCATGCAGATCATCCGCGAAGATACCCAGCTCGGCGATTATCTGCTCGACACCCTGCCCGAGCTGGTGCCCGCCGACGTCAAGGCACGCTATCCGAACGACAAGACCGGGCAGATCAACACGGTATTGGGCAAGAATCCGCTGCTGTTCGACCGCTATTTGTCCGATGCCATCGAGATCGACGTCGACTGCTTGAGCGACGGCAAGGATACCTTCATCGTCGGCATCATGGAGCATATCGAGGAGGCCGGCATTCACTCCGGCGATTCCGCCTGCTCGCTGCCGCCGCATTCGATCGACGCCCAAATGATCACTGAACTGGAGCGCCAGACCCGCGAGCTCGCGCTCGGCCTCGACGTGGTCGGGCTGATGAACGTGCAATATGCCATCAAGGACGGCGATATCTACGTGCTCGAAGTCAACCCGCGCGCCTCGCGCACGGTGCCGTTCGTCGCCAAGGTGATCGGCATGCCGGTAGCGAACATCGCGGCACGAATCATGGCCGGCGAAAAACTCGCCGATTTCGGTCTCAAGAAGCGCAAGCTCGGCCATGTCGGGGTCAAGGAATCGGTATTCC
>Ga0210408_10002329_pt1 | contig 18607 bp, 12 predicted proteins | sample IncBWH4MmetaG_FD_155471 | JGI IMG/M metagenome (GOLD analysis project Ga0210408, IMG submission 155471) | Forest soil microbial communities from Barre Woods Harvard Forest LTER site, Petersham, Massachusetts, United States - Inc-BW-H-4-M | ecosystem: Environmental > Terrestrial > Soil >...
TGACCGGTCAGGTTGTTGGCCATCGAGTTGACGCTCTCGGTCAAATCCTTCCACACGCCGGTCACTTCCGGCACTTGGGCCTGACCGCCGAGCTTGCCTTCGGTGCCGACTTCGCGCGCCACGCGCGTCACTTCGGAAGTGAACACGCTAAGCTGCTTGATCATCGTGTTGACGATGTTGGCCGACTGCAGGAACTCGCCGCCCAGCGGGCGGCCGTCGACGTCAAGCTGCACGGTTTGCAGCAGGTCGCCTTGCGCGACCGCGGCGACCGCGCGCGTCACTTCGCGGGTCGGCCATAACAGATCGTCGATCAGCGTGTTGACGGAGCCCTCCATATCGGCCCATGAGCCGGAGGCGAGGCCGAACTTGACGCGCTGCCGCGTCTTGCCCTCGCGGCCGACAACCTGGCCAACGCGCTCGAGCTGCTGCGCCATGCGCTGGTTGGCCGCGATGATCTCGTTGAAGGTATCGGCGATCTTGCCGTCGATCCCAAGCTGATCGCCCGACATTCGCACCGAGAAGTCGCCGCTGCGCATCGCCTGCAGCGCGTGCAACAAATCTTGCCGCGAATCCGGCGCCTGGTCGCCGTTTGATTTTCGCTTCGGGACGGGACGGAGGGGTGTAGCTGCTCCGGGATCAAGATCGCTCATGAAATTCCCCCCAGCAAATGCACCGCCGAATCGAAATCAACGCGGCAATGTTCAGCCATAGAAGCTTCTTAAAAATGCCAAATCAAGCAATAAGATAGCGGCCGTCTGAATCGAAGCCCGGCGCCATTTGGCACGAACGGAACAACTCGGTCGTGTGGCACCGGTTCCAATCAAATTCACAAAATTTCTGAATGGGTTCCCCGCAATGAACCACTGCGCGCGGATCTGGTTCATGCACCGTTAAGGTGGAATGCGGTGTTTTCCATTTTAAAGAGGCGTTTTCTAATTGAAAGCTCGGTCCGAAAGACTTCGCGGGAACTAGCCGAGTAGGAGGGGGGAATAACTCGCCGGGAATCGCGATCCTGTTCGTTGGTCGCGTTCCGCCCCGGATTTGAATCGCCGCACCGGCCACCCATATGCGGGCCGGGTGGAGATGGAAATGGGAGGCCACATCATGGGCCCGAAATTCGTCTTTATGACACTTACGGTTGCCTTTGGCGTCGCGGTTGCGTTGGCGACGGCTACCACGATCAGGCAGGTGCACATGGCCACCTCGTCGATCACGCATCCGATCGCGCACACCTGAACGGTCTAGCCGCGGGCATGTGATCAGCTAGAACGTATCGGCACGGCCGCCCTTGCTCTATTGTTGAATGCGAGAGCACGTGGACGGAGCCTGCGGGGAAAAAATGCCGAGACGTTCGATGCGGACCATTGTGTCCCTGCTGTGGTGGTTCGTAACTCTTTTCACAACTCTCTTCGTAATTCTTGGCGGTACGGCGGCGGCACAATCGCTGGAGGGCAAGGACGCGTTCGGCGACTGGCAGCGCGACAAGCCCGGTACGATCCGTCTGATCAGGCCTCGGGATTTGCCGAAACCGGGTGCGACTCCCTCGGCAGGTAATTTCCCCCACGTCGTCCCCAGGCCTGCCGCCGCGACACCGCAGGTGCCGCCCGGGTTCAAGGCAGAGTTGTTCGCGGAAGGATTGAGCGGGCCGCGCATCATCCGGGTCGCGCCGAACGGCGACATCTTTGTCGCCGAAACCCGCGCAGGCCGGATTCGCGTTATTCGTGCCGCAGATCGCGCGGCAAAGCCGGCCGCGAACGAGATCTTTGCGAGCGGGCTTCATGGTCCGTTCGGGATTGCGTTCTTTCCCGCCGGCGATAACCCGCAATTCGTGTATGTCGCGAACACCGACAGCGTCATGCGTTTTGCCTATCGTCCTGGCGATCTGAAAGCGTCGGGTGCGCCCGAGACCGTCGTTGCCAATCTTCCGCGTGGGGGCAATCATACGACCCGCGACATCGCCTTTACGATCGACAACCGGCGCATGCTGGTCTCGGTGGGATCGGCCGGCAATGACGGCGAGGGGCTGGGTACGGCGCCGCCCGGCGGGCTTGAGGCATGGAGCCGGCAGCATCCGCTCGGCGCCGCCTGGAGTTACGAGGCCGATCGCGCGGCGGTGTTGTCGTTCGATCCCGAGGGCAAAGACCAAAAAATATTCGCGACCGGAATCCGCAATTGCGTTGGTCTCGCCGTCCAGCCGCAGAGCGGCGCGCTGTGGTGCTCCACCAATGAGCGGGATGGCCTTGGCGACAACCTCGTGCCGGACTACGTGACCCGTGTCAGCGAAAATGCGTTCTATGGCTGGCCCTGGTTCTATATCGGCGGCAATGAGGACCCCCGGCACGTGGGCGAGCGGCCCGATCTGAAAGATAAAGTCACGACACCCGACGTGTTGCTTCAGGCGCATTCGGCGTCGCTCGGCCTGACGTTCTACCAGGGCGACAACTTTCCCGCCGAATATCGCGGCGACGCTTTTGCCGCCGAACACGGCTCCTGGAACAGGTCGAAGCGAACCGGCTACAAGGTCATTCGTATCAAGTTGAAGGACGGCGTGCCGACCGGCGAATATGAGGACTTCGTCATCGGATTTGTCGTCAACGACTCCGAAGTTTGGGGCCGTCCGGTCGGCGTTGCCGTCGCGCGCGACGGCGCCTTGCTGGTTTCGGAAGACGGCAACGGAACGATCTGGAGAGTCAGTCACTAGAACGTCTATCCGATGCTGCGATTGCCGAGCTCGTCGACCAGCACGCGCATGTTCTCGCTGTAATCGATGGGCACGGCGAGGAGATGCACGCCGCCCTGCCGGAAGGCCGCCTCCAGCGTCGGGATCAATTCGGACGTCGCCGCGATCCGATGCCCGTGGGCGCCATAGGACTCCGCATAGCGCACGAAATCCGGATTGCCGAACGTCATGCCGAAATCGGCGAACTTGTCGACGGCCTGCTTCCAGCGGATCATGCCGTAGGCGTAATCCTCGATCACCAGCACGACCAGGTCGAGCTTCAGGCGAACGGCGGTTTCCAGCTCCTGGCTGTTCATCATGAAACCGCCATCGCCGCAGACCGCGAGCACGCGCTGGCGTGGATTGAGGCATTTGGCGGCAATGGCCGAGGGCAGGCCGGCGCCCATGGCGGCGAGCGCGTTGTCCAACAGCAGCGTATTGGCGACGGTGGTCCGGTAATTGCGCGCGAACCAGATCTTGTACATGCCATTGTCGAGGCAGACGATGCCATGCTCGGGCATGACCTTGCGGACATCATGGACGAGGCGCTGCGGGATGACGGGAAAGCGATTATCCTCGGCCCGCTCGTTGATATGGGCGCGGATTTCGTCGCGCAGTTTTGTGAATTCCGCCGCGGCGTCGACGCGTTGATGCAGCGCATCGGCGAGTGCTGTCACGGTGGTGCCGATGTCGCCGATCACTTCCGCATCCGGATGAAAGACCTGCTCCACGGTCGCGGAGACATAGCCGACATAGACCACCTTGGGCCCGCCGCTCGAGCCCATCAGGAAGGGCGGCTTCTCGATCGTGTCATGTCCGATCGCGATGATGAGATCGGCATGCTCGATCGCCTCATGGATATAGTCGCGTTCGGACAGCGCGGCGGTGCCGAGATAGAGCTCGGAATTGCCGGTCACCGCGCCCTTTCCCATCTGCGTGTTGAAGAAGGGGATTTGCGTCCGGCGCACGAAATCGGAAAGCGCCTCGACCAGCCGCGGCCGGTTTCCCGCGGCCCCGACCATGATCAGCGGGCGCTTGGCGGCGAGGATCAGATCGACCGCACTCTTGATGGCCGCGGGCGAGGCGATCGGCCGGAGAATGGGATGCGGTGTGATCAGCGAAGCGGTGCAGTCTTCGGCGGCAATGTCCTCAGGCAATTCGAGATGAACCGGGCCGGGCCGCTCTTCGGTCGCGACGCGGAACGCATCACGCACGACGGAAGGAATGGCGTCGGCGGAAATGATCTGCCGCGTCATCTTGGTGATGGGGCGCATTGCGCCGACGATGTCGACAAGCTGAAAGCGCGCCTGCCGCGCGCTCTTGATCGCTTTCTGGCCGGTGATCATCACCATCGGCATGGCGCCGAGATAGGCGTAGGCCGCGCCGGTCGTGAAGTTCAGCGCGCCGGGGCCAAGCGTCGAAAGGCAGATGCCGGGCGAGCCGGTCAGCCGGCCCTGGGTCGCGGCCATGAAGGACGCCGCCTGCTCGTGGCGCGTCAACACGAGTTCGATGCGTGACGTCCGCAGGGATTCGACGACGGCGAGATTTTCTTCGCCGGGGAGTCCGAAGATGCGCCGCACGCCCTCGTTTTCCAGCGCGGCGACCAGAAGGTCAGATCCTCTCGTGCGCATCTGCCTCACCTCCCTGTGGTGCAGCCGGATATCTTCCTGCCAGAAATTGGCGGCGAGCGCCACTTTGCCGGGGAACAATGGAGCGTGTTGTTTATTTCACGGCATAGTGAGGCTAGGCTCCCGCCTCTCATCGAACGAACGGCTTTGGAAAGGCGTGGCCATTGACCGACGTCTGGGCAAGAAAATCCGTCGACACGCTGCTGGCTGAAGCGGCGCATGCCGATGCCGATAGCGAAGTGCGGCCCATGAGGCGGGCGCTGTCCGCGGTCAATCTCGTCGGTCTGGGCATTGGCGGCATCATCGGCGCCGGCATTTTCGTGCTCACCGGCCATGCTGCCGCCGCCAATGCTGGCCCCGCGATCACGCTGTCGTTCCTGCTCGGCGCGGTCGCCTGCGCGTTCGCCGGGTTGTGCTATGCCGAGATGGCCTCGACCGTGCCGATCTGCGGCAGCGCCTACACCTTTGCCTATGCGACGCTCGGTGAACTCGTCGCCTGGATCATCGGCTGGGACCTGATCCTCGAATACGCCATCGGCGCGGTGACGGTGGCGATCGGCTGGTCCGCCTATGTCGTGAGTTTTGCCAGCGATTTCGGCCTGGTCGTACCGGCGCGGTTTGCCTCCGCGCCGCTCAGCTTCGACAACGCCACCCATGCATGGAGCGCGACCGGCGCCGTTCTGAATGTGCCGGCGATGCTGGTGATCGTCGTGATCACGTCGCTATTGGTCCTGGGGATCCGGGAGTCTGCGCGAATCAACGACATCATTGTGGCCGTCAAACTGGCGGTCATCATCCTATTCATCATCCTTGCGGCCCCTGCCTTCTCGACGGCGAATTGGGTGACGTCGGCCAATCCCGACGGGCATTTCATTCCGCCCAACGCCGGCACCGGCGTCTATGGCTGGTCGGGCGTGCTCCGCGGCGCGGCCGTCGTGTTCTTTGCCTTTATCGGCTTCGACGCGGTTTCAACCGCCGCACAGGAAGCCAAGTCGCCGAGCCGCGACATGCCGATCGGCATTTTGGGCTCGCTCGTCATCAGCACGCTGCTCTATGTCGCGGTCGGCTTGGTGCTCACGGGGATCGTCCCGTTCGACAAATTGAACGTGCCGGACCCGATCGCGGTCGGGATCGACGCCGCCGGCATCGGCTGGTTCGCGCCACTGATCAAGCTCGGGATCGTGCTCGGCCTGACCTCGGTGATCCTGGTATCGCTGCTGGGCCAGCCCCGAATCTTCCGCGCCATGGCGCATGATGGGTTGTTGCCAAGAGCGGCGGCGAAAATCCATCCGCGCTTCCACACCCCGCATGTTGCGACCATCGGCTCCGGGGCGGTGGCTGCCATCCTCGCCGGGCTGTTGCCGATCGGCCTGGTCGGAGAACTCGTCAGCATCGGGACGCTGTTCGCCTTCGCGGTCGTCTCGGTGGCGACGCTGGTGTTGCGGATCGCCGATCCCACATTGCAGCGTCCGTTCAAGGCGCCGCTGATCTGGATCGTGGCGCCGATGGGCGCTGCGACCTCGGTGTTTCTGATGTTCGGCCTGCCGCTCGATACCTGGCTTCGCCTCGCGGTATGGCTTGCGATCGGGCTGATGATCTATTTCGCTTACGGCGCCAGGCACAGCCGGCTTGCCAAGGCTCGGTAGTTGTCGCCTAGCCGCGCCGCACGCTGGCGCCGCCGTCGACCGGCAGCGTCACCCCGGTGATGAAGTTCGCCTCATCCGAGGCCAAAAACAGCGCGGCGTTGGCGACGTCCCAGCCGGTCCCCATCTTCTTGCGCAAGGGCACCTTGCTGTCGCGTTCGGCCTCGACCTCGGCTCGGGTTTTCCTGAACTCGCGGGCGCGGGTATCGACCGCCATCGGCGTGTTCATCAGCCCCGGCAGGATGACATTGGCGCGGATGCCGTACGACGCATTCTGGTAGGCGAGCTGCTCGGTGAAGGCGACCATCGCCGACTTCGTCGCCTTGTAGGCGACGTAGGGGTAGGTCGTGATCACGGCCATCGAGGAGATGTTGATGATGACGCCGCTGTTTTGCTGCCGCATGATCGGGATCACGTGCTTGGCGGCGAGGATGCAGCTCTTGAGGTTGATCGCGACGCAACGGTCGAACGCCTCTTCGGTGATATCGAGCAGTTCGGCATCGCCGCCCGAAAGGCTGACGCCGACATTGTTGTGCAGGATATCGATGCGGCCCCAGCGGCTATGCGCGTCGGCCACCATGGCCTTGATCTCGGCATTCTTGGTGACGTCGGCCTTGAAGGCCAACGCCGTGCCTTGCTTCTCCGCGATCATGTCGACCGTTTCCTGCGCCGAGGCAAGATTGTGATCGACACATAATACCTTGGCGCCTTCGCGCGCGAAGGTGAGCGCGGTAGCGCGGCCGTTGCCGATGCCTTCGCCGGGGCTTTGTCCGGCCCCGACGACGATGGCGATGCGATCCTTCAGGCGCATGTCATTCCATTCCGGGGATCGGGTACTGCTGCAGTACCTCTTTATAAGCGGGTTCGTTGTCGATCTTCATCGTCGCCAGCACGCGGACCACGGCGCAATAGAAGGCGATGGTGAGCACGAGATCGACCATCTCCTCATTGGAAAGATGCCGCTTGATCTCGGCAAAGGTCGTCATCGACATCTCAAGCTCCCGCGCCATTTCGCGCGCGCCTTTCAGGATTGCCCTGGCCAGCGGCTCAAGCCTCGACTGAATGCCCTCCGTCTCGATCATGAGTGCTGCGATGTCCTCGTCGGTGACGCCGAACTCCTTGCCGATCTTCACGTGGTGGGTGAATTCATATTCGGACTTCTCGAGCCAGCCGACTTGCAGGATCGCGAGTTCGCGCAGGCGCGGATCGAGCTTGCTCTTGAAGCGGATATAACTGCCGACGCCATTGAAGGCGCGCGCCATGTCAGGCGAGTTCACGAGCAGCTTGTGCAGATTGGTGTTGCGCTTGAGCATGTCGCGATATTCCGGCGCGACCTGGTCGGCCTCGAGATAGGGCAGGCGGGCCATGCTGTTTGTTCCTTGTCGCTAGTGACCTTCGGATTCCCGTTCCGGCGCCTGCAGCGTGACGCCGCCATCGACCACCAGCACTTGGCCCGTGATGTAGCGCGCGTAATCGCTGAGCAGGAATTTGACCGCGTGGCCGACGTCCCAGCCGGTGCCTTCCAGTTTTAGGACCGAGGCCTTGGCGCGCTGGGCGCGCGCGGCCTCGCTCATGCCGCGGGCATAGACCATCGGCGTGTACATCGGCCCCGGGCAGATGCAGTTGACCCGGATGTTGTCGCGGCCATGATCGACCGCCATCGCCCGCGTCAGCCCGATCACCGCGGCTTTCGATGTCGTATAGGTGGTGAGCCCGCGCGGCCGCAGCGCTGAGATCGAGGAGATGTTGACGATGGCGCCGCCGTGGGCGGTCTTGATCATCGCCGGTATCGCGTATTTCGAGAGCAGGAACATGCTCTCGACATTGATCTGCATCACCCGCCGGTATTCCTCCGGCTTCTCGTCGACGACGTTGCCGCGGCTGCCGATGCCGACATTGTTGTCGAGGAAGTCGAGACGGCCGTAGCGGCCGACCGCGGCTTCGATGAGCTTCTTGCAATCGGATTCGCTGGTGACGTCGCAGGCGAGAGCCGCCGCCGTGCCGCCTTCGGCGGCGATCATCTCGACCGTGCGTTCGGCGAGCTTGAGATCAAGATCGGCTACCACCACCCTGGCGCCCGCGCGCGCCAGCAGGATCGCCGCCGCCCGCCCATTGCCGATGCCATCGCCATCCGCGCCGCCGCCGGAGATCAGCGCGACCTTGCCGGAAAGCCCGGCATCGTCCTCCACTGCCTGCATCGCGTTTCTTCCTTCTTGCTGGGCGCACGATAGCAATGCTGCCGGCGCGGGAGAAGGCCTCGCTCGGAGGATACAGCTCTGCATTCTCGCGGCATGATCTGCCCGAGTTTTGCTTTAGCCGTCACCCTCGATAATAGAGGGCGCAGGGAATGCCGGGTGCTCGCCGCACCCATAGCCTCGCGTGCGAAACAAAGTAAACACACGAGTTAGCCACCACAGGTTCGCCGGAACACTCCGACATTCCCTGCGCGATGGTTTACGGCGTATAACGTGCTCTCCCCGGTGATCGGCTCTTTTGCCACCGTCGCCTGCGCTCCTTATCGCAGACTTGACTCCAGCATCGGGGCGTCAGGACCACACGATTTCGCCGTCCGCGCTGGTGTCGCTCGTCTTGCGACGCCACCCGCGTCCATCGCATCCCGCTTCCTACGTTCGTGACGATCGCGAAGCGCCCCTCTTGTGGGAGCAGGACGGGCGAATCAGTGCCGCTGATTTGCCCGACGACACAAGCGAAATTTTTGTGAGCGGGGACTGACGACCCAAATCACGTTGAATCGGCTGATGAAATCGAGATTTTGGCGCAACGATTTCGAGTCGCAAAAACCTGCGCGAGCGAGGCAATATTCCGTAAAATCGAAATTCCGGAAAATCGAACTGATCTGGCAAACCAGTTGTTCATCGATCCGGTGCGATCTACGACGCGCCGCCTGTTTCGCGCTGAGAGTTGGAATGACCGGAAGATGCCAGGGCGTGAAACCCTAAATTCAGAGTGGCGGACCTCCGCTTCGGTGCGCATTCGGGACTCAGGTCGGACATCGCGCAAGGTCCGGCCCGCAGGCTCGACACTGGTTTGCCTGCACTAGCCAGCGTTTATGGCCATGGGTCTAGCCCAAGCAAGCGGCGACCCAATTCCGTCAGATTTGCCGAGGGCCACCTCTCTACCCGGTCGTAGCCATAGCGGTCGCGCCACCATGGTACGCATCGTCCTGTGCGCCAGGATTCGACAGACGTTCGGCGCAAGCTTTCGTCCATTGGACCCATCATTACATAAAACGCGACGCGCGGCTTACCCGATAAGTTCTTGGAATTGCTGTGGGGGAGACGTGAATCCCACACGACTAGATCTCCAGCTCGTGCCGGCACATGGACGATCTCGTATCCGCTCGTGTTTGCTAACCATTCCTCTCCCCCCGCTTCGTCGATGATCGGCTTGTGGGGCCAGGCATCCGGATTACGGTAGAGAGATGGAACGCAGCAGAAGCCTCCTTGATCAATCGCCGTGTCGGTCAGCGCGAGCACACCCTGAAACATGCGCTTCGCAGCATTCCAGGGATTATGATCCCAGTGGATAGCGCCGGGCTCAGCATGGCCCAATTTCCAAGGTGGAGTGAAGCGGCATGAATCCAATGACACGCCAAGGCGCTCCGTTCCGCACAGCTGAGCCCAAACGCGATGCATGTTCGGATTCTGCCGAATATCCCACTGGGTCTGATGGCCCCAAATCGGCACGAGATCGCGCATCTCGCCGCCATAGATATCCCATTGCGAAGGACTATTGACCGGAACACCGACCTCGCTCTCCAAAACGTCAACCAGTCGGTCACATAGCCCTCGGGGTACAGCGGCATCGATCCTAGTCCAACCCGAATGGTGAATTTGAGCAATGTCAATTCGAGGGTTCATGGCGACCTGTTCCACGAATGCAACTCAAGTGACAGCTTATCTGTCGGTTCCATGACGTAGGTCGGCTTCAAAATGTCAGCAACGGGGTCCTTCGCGTCGATTTTGGCATGTCAGCGGCATGTCGTACCCGTGTTCCCCCGACAGTGTTAATGCGCCAGGGCGACTTCTCCCGATGACTGCTCTCGTTTTGCATCAATGCGCAGGGTTAAAACGACGGCTGCGCCAAGCACAGCGCACCCGGCCAGCAGCAGCAGCCCCACCGTAAAGTCGCCGGTCAGATCTTTTAGATACCCCATCGCAAATGGACCGGCGAAGCCGGACAAATTGCCCAGCGAGTTGATTGCCGCGATGCCGGCTGCGGCCGACGCTCCGGTCAAAAAGCTCGCCGGCAACGGCCAGAACATCGGCGGCACCGAGGAGACGCCGATCTGTGCGAAGCACAGCAGCGCCATGACAATGATGGGATTGGAAATGAGTCCGGACAATCCGATCCCGATCGCTGCCATCAGCAGTGCGAGAGCGACGTGTCCTTTTCGCTCCATGGTGCGGTCGGAGTGCCGACCGAGCAACACCATGCCGATGCCTCCGAAGATAAAAGGCAAAGCGGCCAGCAATCCGGTCTGGGTATCGCTCACGCCAAAGTTTTTTATGATGGTTGGCAGGAAAAACGCAACGCCGTAACTCGCCGCATTCAGACAGAAATACACAAGCGCGCAAAACAAAATGCGGGCATCCGTGAGTGCCTGAAACAGCGAAAGATGTTCGACCTTCTCCTTGTTCCTCTTCTCCGTTGCTTGCACGTTCTCCAGCCATGCAATTTCGTCGTCCTGCAGCCAGCGGGCTTGGCGCGGAAAATCGGTCAGATAGAACAGGACGCAAAGTCCTACCAGAACCGATGGCAGCGCCTCCAGAATGAATAGCCATTGCCAGCCCGCCAACCCCCAGCCGGTAAAGTTCAGCAACATCCCGGAGATCGGGCTTCCAACGATAGATGAAATCGGGATGGCCAGCATGAAGAAGCTGACGACCCGAGCGCGATAAACCGCCGGAAACCACAAGGTCAGGTAAAAGATGATGCCGGGAAAGAAGCCGGCCTCGCAGGCGCCGAGCAACAAACGAAGGGTATAGAAAACCACTTCGTTCGAAGTTCCGGTCGCTCCCGCGATTGAAGGAATAAAGGCGAACGCAGCCGAAACGATCCCCCAGGAGATCATGATGCGGGCGATCCAAACCCGCGCGCCAACCCGCTCCAGAAAGATATTGGAAGGCACCTCAAACAGGAAATATGCAATGAAGAATAGTCCGGCTCCCAGTCCAAAAGCCGCCTCGCTGAAACCAAGCGCCTGGTTCATGTGAAGCTTGGCGAAGCTGACGTTGACGCGATCGAGATAGGCAACGAAGTAACACAAGATCAAAAACGGTATCAGCCGCCGCATCACCTTTCCGATGGCACGCCTTTCTACGTCTTCCATGGCGTTCTTCTCCCGCTTTTGTTTTTTTTGAGTACCCTTATGGAACTTCAAACAAAAAGGTAAGTTCCAGCGAGCCGATCAATTAGCTCACGCCAGCCACAGCTAACGGCGGCACCTCAGCCGACAAAGATGCGTTCGACCAGCCAGTAGGTGCCGATCACGGCTACCGTCAACGAGGCGATGCGCGCGATCAACCGCGCGCCGCGCCCGCGTGCCAGCCACATCTGCGCCGGCAGGTCCGTGGGGCGGGTTAGCGAAGCGTAACCCGCCACTTTTCATCGACAAAAGGCGGATTACGCTCTCGCTAATCCGCCCTGCGGCGCTGGGCCCAAGAAGTGCAAGGTTATCCCCAGGGGCGAACTCATAAAATTCGGAGGCGTCGGCGAGTGATGATATTGTCTGCCGGTTGCTGTAGGTTATTTCCAGGGTAATTTCACGATCAGTGATTGAGGCGCTACAGGGAGGAAGCTTATGAGTAGCTTCAGTGAGCAAGACCCCATCCCCGACGATCCTGAGCTCGACGACACACCTCTCCGGTTGCGCGAAAGAGCAGCGAAGCTGGGACTATCCGTCTCGCAGGGAGCAAGATCGGAGCCCATCAGGTCGTCCCCAATCTCCCGTCCCGTCCCGCCCGACCCCAAGGCGATTAACGAACTTGCCAGGCGCACGCATGACTTGGACCGGCGAGCCGCGCTGTTCAGCGTTGCCGCTCGGGTCGCTGCGGTCGCTGGCTTCGTGACGGTCGCGGCGCTGCTGTTCGTCATCATGAAGCCCGCCCCGCGGCAATCGGTCGCCACCGGTTCAACCCCTTCCGAAACAACGGGATCGACGAGCACCGCTCCGCCCCGGGTCAGCCAGGGAGACGTCGAACCGAAGCCCGCGCTCGCAGAGTTCAAAGCACTCGTCGAACCCAAGCCAGCCCTCGCAGAGTTCAAAACGCTCCTCGCGTCACCGCCTAGCCAGCCGGCTGCTCACGAGCAGTCCCAGCAGTTGCTTCGGCAGTTTTTGCAATGGGGGTCAAAAAACTAACACAACTGAAACATCTCAATAATGGACCGTATGTCCCCCCATCGTCAGAAGAGAAGCGCGGCGCCCAATGCGATCTTGGTGGCCCATGGCGCGGCAGTGACAGATGGCCTCTGCGGACGTCCGGTCCTCTGCGCATAACGGACTCTAGTGGCTTGGGTCTGGGGACGCGCTGAGCGCGCGTCTTGAATCATTGTGTCCGAGCTGCGTTCGTTCGTTCACAAATGATCATGGAAGCAGATCGGCATCTGGATCAATGTCCTCTTGCCACAGACGGTTCGCCTGGGAAAAGTCTCGAAGAATCGCCTTGCCGCCGAGCATCGGGCTGTCCTCGAGATCGCTGCTGTCGACAATCATCGCCTGTGATGGCGGATTGAACCAAAAGCGGAGTGCGCTTTTCCAATCAATCAGCGAATTCTGAGACACGGCAAGGTGCTTATGCCAGAGATTGACTCGCAGGTTGCGAGCGAACCTCTGCGCGGTTGCGCGCCCAAAGGGGTCATCGGTCACCCCGGCGACGACCTCGGTGTCGTAGCTGTAGCCGCGATCACCGGCGTTGGCGGTGCCTGTCACCGCAAAGTCATCGTCGAATATCAGCGTTTTGGAGTGCACGTAGCTTCCACAAAACTGCTGACGTTTGGGGTCCGCGCTCGCTTTCAATCTAAACATGCGCCATTTGGTCCGCTTTGGATCGACTGAAAGAAAATCAGTCCGGATTTCGTTGCGAGCAGCAATGAGATAGGGAATTTCGTTGTCAAAAAAATTGTCTTTGTTTTTCTCGAAGGTGCCCGAGTCCTGCATCAAGATCAGGACGAACTGAAACTTCGGATCTCGAAGTTTTGTCACGAGTTCCGCCTTCAACCGCCGGCTGACGAGATACTGATCCTCTATGTAGATAAATGTGCTGGATCTTTGGATCGCATTCTGGATCAAGCGCCAAGCCGTCTCTTCCCCGTTCGGGGCAAACGAATAGGACTCTTTGTTGGTGCCGCTATTGAATTTTCGAAGCTTTGCGTAAGTCCGACCGATTGCGACCGCATGGAAAGCATCATTCTTGCTTCCCAATTTGCGCGTCGATGTCGGAAATGTAGAATCGGATCTCCCCTTTGCGACCGCATCGAAATCTTGTGACACTTCGAAGGCCGCCATATTGAACTTGGCAAGGTCGAGCTTTGGCGAATCTTCGTGGTCCAACCACCGTTCTCTGAATACATTCAGGACTTTTGCGGACTCAGGCCCGATGACGCGAACGTGCACATCGTGCAACGGCTCAAAACCTCCCGCCGATACCAGGACGCGGCTGGGGTTGATGTCCATTCCGCCGGTAAATGCGATCAGGCCAGAGGAACCGCTGACGACCAAAAGCTTTTGGTGATGCACCCCGCCTCGAACGCCAGTTTGCTGTCCGCCGAAGCGAAAAAAGGGCAGCTTATGGTCGAGAATCGCGGCGCCGTTAGGCAAGCCATTCAAGAGGGCGACAATCGGTCCGTTATCGGCCACCTTTTGTTGAGGGCCGAAGATGGAGGTGCCTCCCGGGTCGTCCCAGAACATCCCGCGGATCGCCGCTTTGGTGCTGGACAGATAGTCACGCAAAAGCTGACCGGGGCCATCTTTGAGGCGGGTGCTGGGATCGGTCCACCATCCGATCATGTAGATGCGATGGCGCGAGTCGGTCGCTGTCCCCAACGCATCCGCCATGTCTGCGAATGCACAACGACCGTAGATATAAGGGACGATCGAGTTGCCAATTGTATGAATCAGCGGAACGCCCTGAAACCAGCGCGCGGTGGCTGCAGCGTCGGATGCGGCCGGTCCAGGAACCTGCGGTATCCGATCACGTTCGGCCGAGCGTAGCTTGTCGATAACCTGTGAGTCAGCATCGCATGTCGTGAACGCAGGACCGTCAGCCATGACAATCTCTGTTCACGAAATCGTCGCCAAATTGCTGGTCACGGCAATATCCGTCCCCGAGGTCGGGGTGTACTCAAACCATTCGGCAATCAGCTGGCCTTTTTCCCCCGCTTGCATGACCGGAAATGGCTTCTGCGAACCATTATGGGGGTTTTCGATGCGTTCGACCGTGATGTGCGTAGCATCCGGCACGGCCGTGATGGTTTGGCTTTCCTGGACGGTGACAGTCTTGCCGCCCTGCACCATCTTCGAGTCATAGGTGTCAATGATGGCGGTGTAGCCGACGATGAAGCCAGCGCTGGATTTGACCGTGATCGTCACGGGCAGTCCGGCGCTCGGCGAGAGCGTGTCGCTCGATACGCTTGCGACGCTCTCACCGTCGTCGGGCAAAGGTCCCCCGCCGGGATTGGCGGGCGGGATGCCCGGATAGTTTGTCATGTCGTAGGCTTGGATCTCGGCCGCGACCGTCATGTAAGGGTGACCTGGCAGAAGGGTTTGACCAAAGCCCCCGGCTTCGACAAATTGCACCCAGGCGGACTCCCAGCCTTTCCTCACTGTCAGTACGACCCGGGCACTGCCGGCGCGAAGGAAGGCTTGCCGGGTCGAATCAGGATGCTTGATCCGGCGAATGAATGGCCAGCTCTGGGGAACATCCCAGAAATAGGAATAAAGAAAATAGAGGACGTTTTCCCACTCGATTGCCTCGTTGATGAACTTCACCATCTCCTGGTACATGAACATCGGAAACCAGCCCGCCGCAGTCACATTGAGTCCGTCTCCGATTTCTGAATCGAAGGTGGTTCCATGCTCAAGATCCATATTTTGCTGGCTTGAGAACATTTGCTTCACGTCGTCGGGCATGAAGTCGAAACTCGGGCCCAGAAGCCACCTGAGCACGCCCTTCATGATTTCTTCGTTTTCCTCTCGCCTCAGCGTGAGCGTGTCGACGTTACTGATCTCGTCTTCCAGCGCCGCAATCTCTGCCTGAATGTTCTGCTGATTTACAAAGTATTGCGTTTGGGCCGCGTTATAGAGGGCGTTCCAGACAGCAGTGCGCCATTGCTGCTTCGCCGCTTCTGTCGGCTCCGTGGTAATCGTCATCCCGACCCAGGCAACGTTGCACCACTGAAAGAAGAACGTGACCGCCTGGTTCCCGGTCTCGTGTTTCAAGAAGCCGTCGGGAAGGTCGGCCGGCTGGTGTAACGTCAAATCTTGCCTTCCGTCGTGCTTGTAGTAGACGTGCTCGACGCCGAAGGCATTTGCCCCGTAGTTGTCTCCAATACCGATATGCGCGTCTACCGTGACGTTTGTGATCCAGCATCCGTCAGGGACTGAAAAATTCAATGGAAAGAAGTGCCACCCGGTGCCGTCGTCCAGCCCTGTGACCGGACCGTTTGGCGTAAGCGTAGGACCAGGTGTGTCCGGCGGCGGCGGGACCTGCGCGGCATATCGCTGCGCAAGCACCAGATAGTGCGGTTCTGTTTCGCCTTGCCAAATATCCGTCGTGATTTCGCTGAACGGCACGTTGAACGTGAATGGCCCGATCTGTTTCTTCAGGGCTTCGATATCCGCATAAATCTTGCGCATGGCGGCGCCGGGTTCCGGGATCGCGATGTCGTAGGTGAGACGCAATCCATATCGATAAAGTCCGACGTGCCATTTCCGCATGATGCTGAAATAGTCGATTCGAATCGGGTCAGTGGAACTCGAATTCTCCAGCATCCTGGTGCTCGTTTCGGACGTTCCCGTCACGGTGGTGGTGGAGATCGTCACCTTATGTTCCTGCTTAACGCGCGAGGACGCTTTTCGCGTCGTGGTGATCGCGTGCTTTCGGCTTTCATTCGCCGACTGCGAGTTTTGGTCTTGCGCCGTGAAGCCGGAGGAGACCGATACCGTCACCGGTCCATAACTCCCGGTGACCGTGCCGTTTACGTTGAATTGGTTGCTATGGGAGGTCTGCGACTGTGTCGATTGCGCCAGCTCGGTGTTTTCCGTCACACCCGTTTCGCTGTAGTTCTCGAGCGAATCGGTGACAATCGAGGTGAATTCCTTCGAGGTGACAGACCACTCCTTGTGCACGACCGCCGTCTTCTCCAACGGAGCAAGCGGGATTGTGGCAATGAGGCCGCCGCGCTCGATGCCAACGGGCGTCATCTCGATCCGCTCCAGGTTAAGCATTCCGATCGGCGTTACGGAAAAATTGGCTTCAAACGAGTTGAGTGCGACGGTCGCCGCATTGATCGCGTTGAGCGCGGCGGCCGGCTGTGGAGCCAGCATGAGCGTGGTGGAAGACGAGCCTGCCTTGGTCGTAGCTTCATTGTGGACTCGACGCCGGAGAGCAACGACCGACTGACCGAATGCCTTCAGCGTTGCCGCCGGGATGGTTGCGAATAATGCGGGTGACGGGAGCTGGGAGGGGATCGGAGCGCCCTCGAATGATTTCAGCAAGTCCTTAAGCGTACTGTGGAGCGGGTCGCGGACGGCATCCACCTCGCCCGGTTGCAGGCCGAGCTGTCGCAGGAACCCGAATTTGAGAAGGGCGCCACCATTGTCATCCGGCGGCGGATCGAGTCGAAGCGAAACAAGGGTTGCTTTGTCGACCCGACGGCTTGAATTGTCGAGTTTTGGAGCCGGACCAGCAGCGGCGGTCGGAGGGCAAATAAAGGCAGGGCCGCGCATCGATTGCGTCAAGCCGGCGGGATCCTTGTCATTCGCTCGAAATGGCAAATTCTGCCAGGAACCAGCCTCAGGAATGGCTGTGCCACATTGAACCGGAGTAAAGCTATCCTCGGCACAGGGGCCAAGGAACGCCAGGACAAGCTGGGAAGTCGCCGCCGGGTCGATGTCCTGGAAGATAAACTGCCGATCCTCTGCCGGGATCTTGATGATATGCGTATTTTGAATCACGTGAAGAGCCGGGTAGTCGCTCGGGACCTTGATGTCGAGCCTGCTTGGTAAAACCAGGCCCACCCTCGGCTTGATCTCGTTTGACGAGTGGTCCCACGAAAGCTGGTAGGACCAGACGCAATAGGGGGTGCCTTGGATGTCTTGAAAGGAGATCTTGCTGAGAACTTGAACGCGAAAATTCGTCGGCATGGCCATCTTCCCTAATCGCCGGGAATTCCCGGTTAAGCCCTAAGCCGGTATCAAGCGGATCTCATTCAGAGGTTGTCCGACCGCTCTAAAATCATGCTGGATCACATAGGTAACGTCGCATGATCGGCGATTAGAATACGTCTCGACCCTGCCAGCGAATGTGGTCCAGTTCACATGCCAGAACTTTTCGGCCGTCAGGAATGACAACGCCGCGATCGCCGCTCGCGTCACGGCCGGCAGGGGCTCACATTTGCAACGTCACGAGAAGGCAAACTGCCCAGTAATCACAGCCGAGGTGCTGCGACCGTAGAGCGACCGAGGCGGTCCTTAAGGAGTCGGATGAACGAAGCTATGCAGCATCCCCAATAAGGCGCTAGAACAGGACCGGAGCAACAACAAAGAAGAATCCGATCGGGAGTTTCGGGAAATGCCGCTGCCCGGAGAAGACGTCGACGCCACTACGCCGAAGTTCTTACGCGACAAGTACGCCGTCGTCGGCGTCGGCGAGACCGACTATACCCGCGGCGCGAACAAGACGACACGGGCGCTTGCAACAATCGCGGTGCGCAACGCCATGCTCGATGCGGGACTCAAAGCCTCCGAGATCGACGGCATGCTGTCGTATCAATCGAACGACTCGGTGTTCTCGCCGTTCGTCGCCGGCGACCTCGGCATCCGGCTCAATTTCTACATGGACGTGTTCGGCGGCGGATCATCGACCGAGGCGTTGATCGGCATCGCGATCGGCGTCATCGAAGCCGGCATGTGCAAGACGGTAGTGATCTTCCGCTCGATGAACGGGTTCTCCCAGGTGCGGATCGGTGGCACCGGCGTGCGCGCCGCAGCGCCCGTTTCAGGCGACGTGCTGCACAGCCGCGCCTATGGCTGGCAGAGCGCGGGACAGTCGTTCGCGCCGACCTTCATGCGCCACATGTACGATTTCGGTACCACCGCCGAGCAGGTCGCTCATGTTCGCGTTGCCCACAGCCATCACGCCTCGAACAATCCCAAAGCCTATTACAAGAAGCGCCTCACGGTGGAGGAGGTCGCGGGCAGCCGCATGATCTGCAAGCCATTGCACCTGCTCGACTGCTGCGTCGAGACGGACAACGCCAATGCGATCATCGTGACCACAGCCGCGCGGGCGAAAGACCTGAAGCAGCCGCTGGTGCGGATCCGCGGCGTCGTAGGCCGCTGCTCGAAACCGCGGGTCGACATGCACTACCAGGTC
>Ga0210408_10002332_pt1 | contig 18595 bp, 14 predicted proteins | sample IncBWH4MmetaG_FD_155471 | JGI IMG/M metagenome (GOLD analysis project Ga0210408, IMG submission 155471) | Forest soil microbial communities from Barre Woods Harvard Forest LTER site, Petersham, Massachusetts, United States - Inc-BW-H-4-M | ecosystem: Environmental > Terrestrial > Soil >...
CATGCTCGAGCGCGAAGATTTCCGATCGCGCCTCACCGGCAATTTGCCCATCGCGATTCATGAACTGCTCTATCCTCTGCTGCAAGCCTACGATTCGGTCGCACTCGAAGCCGACGTGGAGCTGGGCGCTACCGAACAGAAATTCAATTTATTGGTCGGCCGGGAAATTCAGCGCGAATACGGCCAAGCCTCGCAGGTGGCGCTGACCATGCCGATCCTCGTTGGCCTGGACGGCCAGCGCAAAATGTCGAAATCGCTGGGCAACTACGTGGGCATCAGCGAATCGCCTTCGGATATGTTCGGCAAGCTCGGACGCGATGATGTGGCCTTACTTTGACCTCGTGACCGACCGCGCACCAGAACAAATCGCCGCGCTTGCCGACGAGGTGAAATCGAGCGCGAAACATCCGATGGACGTGAAGATGTCACTGGCGCGAGAAATTGTAGCCGGGTTCCATGGGAAGCTTTCGGCGCTGTCAGCTGCAGCGGAATTCCAGCGCGTGTTTCGCGATCGCGAAGCACCGGAGGAGATGAAGGAATTTGAGGTGAAGCCCCTGCCGGAATTGGGGGCCATTTTTATTAAGTCGAGGAAGCTAGACATTATTGAAAACCAAACAGTCACAGGTTTGTCTACTCAATCTGAAAAGTGGTCACGTCTCCTACCTTATTTCGGATTGGTAAGCTCCACTTCCGAAGCGGAGCGTGTGATAAAACAAGGTGGATTCGAGCTCGACGGAAACCCCGTGCAAAATCCGGCAGTCAAGTTGGATCTGACTCGCGCTGCTACTTACACTTTGCGGTTAGGGAAAAAGAAATTCCTGCGTATCGTCGTCGAATGAACATTTTAGAATCCCCCAAGGACGGCTCCGTTTTCTAAAAGCCATCCTAGGCCATTCGGCGCTGAAAGCGCCGACGCATGTTAGCCCAGGGCAACGCCCTGGGTCGCAGAGCCGATCAATTGTATTGCGCCCTGAAGGGGCGCCAGGATTTTGCGATGCCGCAATCGCTTGCCAGAAATCTCATTCATCTCGTTTTCAGCACCAAGAACCGCCAACCCGTCTTGACCGAACCCGTTCGCGGCCCACTGTGCGCGTATGCATCGGCTGTCTTACGGGATCTCGATTCGCATGTAATCGCAATTAACACGTGGCGCGATCACGTTCATATTTTATTCGAGCTAAGCAAGAATCATTCTCTGGCTCAAGTCGTGATGGAGGTCAAACGCTCGACGTCCAAGTGGATCAAGACCCAGGGTGCGGAATTCGCAAAATTTCATTGGCAAAGTGGCTATGGAGCGTTTTCCATTGGCCAGTCCGGCGTGGATGAGGTGAAAACATACATTGCCAACCAAGCGAAACATCATCGGGTTAAAAGCTTCGAAGAGGAATTTCGGTCATTCTTGAAACGGTACCAAGTCGATTTTGACGAGCGCTACGTTTGGGACTGATCTGGGTGATTCTGGTTGCGAGGGATTTCTCCGCCCCTTCAGGGCGGACCGTTGTCATGGCCAGACCCCCAGGGCGTTGCCCTGGGCTGGTCAACTCCGCGCCGTTGGCGCGACAACACAACTTTGTTTTCAAAAGGGAGAAATGGCTCGAATTGAAACGCGCTTGCCATGCGCGGCGGAACAGAACAAAATAGGCGCGTCCAGCGGGGAGCAAACGGAATGTCGAATCGCGTGAAAGTGGAGATTTACGGGCAGAGCTACACTTTAGGCGGGGATTTGGACGAGGCCTACGTCCAGAAACTAGCGCGCTATGTTGACGAAAAAATGATTGCCGTGGCTGAGGCGACTCAGACGGTGGACTCGGTGCGTGTCGCCGTGCTCGCGGCTATGGCGATTGCCGACGAATTGCATTCGCGCCAGCAGGATAGCGGCCACCGGGACGACGCGCTGCGAGAACGCGCGCAGCAATGCTTGACCATCCTGGAACGTGCGCTGAAGCAGACGGCGTAGGATAGGCCCGCTGCGGCGGGCCTGTCTTGTTTTCAGCTAAGCGAAAATCAAAACCAGACAGGCTGAAGCCCGTCCTACTCGGGCTCCCCTGAAACTGACCGCCAAGTCATATTGTCCTACCCCCTACCGTTACTATTCGGGCTAGCGCAACGGGCAACGCTTTACGTACGTCCCACATCAAGTTAGTATTCAAGAGGTCCGTCTCCTGGTTTAGGCCGGCCAAACACACCGTGCGGAAGACGATTCGAATACTCGGAGTATCTCTGGCGCTCATCGCGCTGCTAGTCTTCGCCACGGGTGTGGTCAGCGATTGGAACCACCAGGGCGCGAACGACGACGCACGTTGTCCGTACTGTCACTTAGGTCACCAGACCCCGGCGGGGTTGGTCGTCGCGCCCTCCGTGTCTCTGCTGAAACCGGTCGCATCCTTGCCGTTGCCGCAAGACTCTCTTCTAGCCGCAGGCCCTGATTTTTCGCAGACCTCGCCTCGCGCGCCCCCCTCTGTTTAGTCTCCTTGACCTAGCGCTTTTTGTTTCGGGCGCTATTCGCCTCTAAATTTAATTAATTCGGGTCTCTTGAGTTTTTTCGGCGCTCAAATTAGCCGGAATGCCGAATCGAGAGCTTCGACCGTTCCCCGCAGGAGAGAAACAATGCACATGAATTTCAGGGCCCGAACATGGTGGCCTCTCATCGCTCTGGGAGCTTTGGGTTTGCTGGCTCCAGCACGCGCCTCCGGACAGGCTGGAGCGCCGGCCAGTCCGCAAACTCCGCCGGCTCGCGTCACGCTCGACGAGGCGATCGACCTGACGATCAAACACAATCATTCACTGCAGGCGGCGCGCACCACGATCCTGCAGAATCAAGCCCAGGAAATCACAGCCAATCTGCGGCCCAATCCGGTGTTCCTGGTCGATGAACAATACATGCCGTTCTTTTCGCCCAGCGCCTTCAGTTCGGACTACATCAATCAGACTGCTGTTTATGATATGGGTCTCTCCTACCTCATCGAACGTGGCAAGAAACGGCAGCATCGCCTAGGAGCGGCGCAGGACCAGACTGCCGTGACGACGGCCCAGGTGTCCGACAACGAACGGACGCTTACGTTCAACGTCGCGTCCCAATTCGTTTCGGCCTTACTTGCGCAGTCCCAGTTGGATTTGGCCGAGAAGGACCTGGAGGGTTTCCAGAAAACTGTGGACATCAGCCAAGCGTCGTTCAACGCCGGCTCGATCAGCGGCGGCGACTTGTTGAAAATCAAGATTCAATTATTGCAATTCCAGATGGATGTGTCGGCAGCTAAGCTGGCCCGAGTGCAGGCGCTGGCCAGCCTGCGCCAGTTGCTTGGCTACGAATCCGTGCCCGAATCCTACGAAGTCGTAGGAGATCTCGAGTACAAGCCGGTGAAACTCGGCGAGGACGACCTGAAGGCGATGGCGCTCCGGCAGCGCCCGGACGTGCGGGCGGCGCAGTTGGGAGTGACGGCGGCGCAAAGCCAATTCACGCTCGCGAAGGCCAATGGTAAGAAGGACCTGGGCGTTACTTTCACTTACAACCATCTCGGTGGCGTCAACACGGGGTCGCTCTTCTTTAACATCCAAATGCCGTTCTTCGACCGCAATCAAGGCGAAATCGCGCGCACGCAATACGCGATCACGCAATCGCAGGAGCTTTCCAGCGAACAGGCTTCCATCGCGCTCACCGACGTGAGCAACTCGTACGAAGCACTGCGCACCGATGACCAGATCGTGCAGTTGTATCAATCCGGCTATCTGAAAAATGCCGAAGATTCGCGGGACATCAGCCAGTACGCCTACCAGCATGGCTCCGCCAGCTTGCTGGATTATCTGGACGCCGAGCGGAGCTATCGCGCCACCGAGCTTGCCTACCGGCAAGCGCTGGCAGGTTACATGATCTCCCTCGAGCAATTGCGCCAGGCGGTGGGAACCAGGAGTTTGCCATGACGATGAAATATGCCAATGCAAACCAAGGCCTGCCGCAATGTGGGCGATGGTCCGCAATTTTCCTTGGGGCGCTGGCCGCCGTTCTCGCGCTCGCGGGTTGCGGCGGCGCAAACCAAAACGCAAACAAGATGACCTCGTTCTCTACAGCCGAGAGTGCGGCGAGCAGAGCGGAGCTATTTTCCTTGCCGGCCGATCAATTGTCGCACATCCAGATTTACACGGTGGCCCAAGCGCCGCTGGAGCGCACTCTGCGCCTCTCGGGCGCGGTGGCGTACAACAGCTACGTCACGACGCCGGTGATCACACAAGTGGGCGGGCCCGTGAGCCGCATCGTGGTCACGCCCGGCGAGCACGTGACCGCGTCCCAGCCGCTCTTGTACGTTGCCAGCCCTGACTACTCACAGTTGCGCTCTGCCTACATCAAAGCCCGCGATGCCCTACAACTCGCGGACCGCTTTTACAAGCGTGCGCAAGATCTCTTCGCGCACCAAGCCATTTCACAAGCCGACGTCGAGCAGGCTGAATCCAACCGCACGCAAGCGGAGGCGGACTTGCAATCCAGCGAACAAGCCATCCGCGTTTTGGGGATCCCGAACCCAGAAAGCATCCTGACCGCTCCTTCCTCCGCGGAATTGCCGCTGCTCGCGCCGTTGGCCGGAGAAGTCGTGGAACGCCTCTGCTCACCGGGGCAATTGCTCCAGGCCGGCGGAACACAGTGCTTCACGCTTTCGGATATGAACAGCGTATGGGTGCTCGTCAACGTCTACCAGAACGACATCGCCTACGTGCACGTCGGCGAAGATGTGACGATTGATAACGAAACTTATCCCGGCGTCGTGCGCGGCAAGATTCAATACGTGGCGCCGGCACTCGATCCGACGACTCGGACTCTGCAAGCGCGCATCGAAGCCTCCAATCCCGGCGAGCGCCTCAAAAAAGATATGTATGTAACCGCGGTCGTGCGCGCCGGGGTGATTCCAAACGCGTTGTCCGTTCCCGACGCGGCCGTGCTGCGGGACACCGAAAACATGCCCTACGTTTACCTCCAAACCGGCAGCAATCAGTTCGCCCGGCGGATGGTGACGCTCGGTGAAATCCAGGGCGGGAAAACACAAATTATGAACGGGCTGCAGGCTGGCGACAAAGTTGTCGGCGATGGCAGCTTGTTCCTGCAATTTCAGAACTCGTTGCAGCGCTGAGCCGAAGGCAAACTCAAATATGATTCATCATTTTGTTCAATTCGCTCTCCGCCAGCGGTTTCTGGTGCTGATGCTGGTTCTCTTCGTCGTCGTGGCTGGTGCCATTTCTTTTCAGCGCATGCCGGTGGATGCCTACCCGGATCTTTCGCCGCCAATGGTGGAGATCATTACGCAGTGGCCCGGCCATGCTGCCGAGGAAGTCGAGCGGTTGGTGAGCCTGCCGATCGAAGTGGAAATGAACGGCGTGCCACACATGGAAGTGATGCGGTCCATTTCGCTTTACGGCCTCTCCGACGTCAGGCTGACGTTTCAGGAAAGCACCGACGATTACTTCGCGCGCAATGTCGTCTTTCAACGGTTGTCCGACGTTCAACTGCCCTCGGGCGTGGCACCGAGTCTTTCACCACTATTTAGTCCGTCAGGGCTTGTGTACCGCTACGTTATCGAAAGTCCGGATCGCAGCCCGCAACAACTGAAAACGATTGAGGACTGGGTCGTCGAGCGGGCGTACAAATCGGTTCCGGGAGTGGCGGACGATTCCGGCTTTGGCGGCACCGTGATGCAGTATCAAGTGCTGCTCGATCCCGCGAAGATCTACAACTATCACATCCCCATGCCTCAAGTGCTGTCTGCGCTGGCGGCAAATAACGCAAATACGGGCGGCGGCTTTTATTCGCAGGGCTCGCAATTCTTCTATGTGCGCGGATTGGGCCTGGTGACCAAGACCGACGACATTGGAGACATCGTCGTCGGCAGCAACAACGGCGTTCCTGTGCGGATACGCGACGTCGGCGAAGTGACCATTGGAAACGCGCCGCGCCTCGGAGAATTCGGCTTCCAGAAAAATGACGACTCGGTCGAGGGAGTCATCCTGATGCTGCGCGGCGAGCAGACGCAAAACGTGCTCGCCGGCGTGGAGAAAAAAACAGAGGAGCTGAACAACGGCATTCTTCCGTCCGACGTGAAGGTGCGACCGTTTTACGACCGCAGCGACCTGGTGCGGCTGACCATCGATACCGTGGAACACAACCTGCTCGTGGGCATGACGCTCGTGCTGATCGTGCTGATCTTTTTCCTGGTCAGTTTTCGAGCGGCCATTATCGTGGCGCTGACCATCCCGCTCAGCTTGCTCTTCGCCTTCATCCTTTTGCACGGACGAGGCGTGCCCGCCAACCTGCTCTCGATAGGCGCAATCGACTTCGGCATCATCATCGACGGCACCGTGGTGATGATGGAAAACATCTACCGCGAACTCGCCGAGCGGCACGGACAAGACTACAAATTGAGCGACGTCATTCTGGCGGCGGCCCGGGATGTGGACCGGCCGATTTTTTATTCCGTCGCGGTCATCCTTGCGGGATACCTCCCCATCTACGCGCTCACCGGCCCTTCCGGGAAATTGTTCCTGCCGATGGCGGAGACAATGTCCTACGCGTTGCTGGGCTCGCTGATTTTCACTCTCACCCTTGTGCCGGTGCTTGCTTCGTACTGGTTCCAGAGCGGCATCAAGGAAGTCGTGAATCGACCTTACGAGTGGGTGAAGCAAGTTTACTCCGGTGAACTCGATTGGTGTTTGGACCATCCGAAAACGACGATGATCGTTGCGGCGCTCATTTTTGGGGCCACGCTTCTGTTGATTCCCTATATCGGCGCCGAATTCATGCCGCACCTGGATGAAGGCGCATTGTGGGTTAGGGCCACAATGCCGTACACCATTTCCTTCGAGGAAGCGGCGAAATTCGCGCCACAAATACGCAACATTTTGATGGCGTATCCGCAGGTGACGGAAGTCGGATCGGAATTGGGGCGCCCTGACGATGGCACCGATCCCACTGGGTTTTTCAATTGTGAATTTTACGTCGGCTTAAGGCCGTATAAGGACAAAGTGTGGGCGCAAGGTCCGATCAGTAACAAAGCGGAACTCACGGAAGACCTCCAAAAAAAACTCGAGGCTTATCCCGGAGTAATTTTCAACTATACGCAGCCGGCCGAGGACGCAGTAGACGAGGCGTTAACCGGCCTGAAGAGCGCGCTTGCCGTAAAAATTTACGGCCAGGATCTGCAAGTTCTGGAAGACAAGGCGGTCGAGATCAAGCGCATTCTTTCGCAAATTCCGGGGTTCACCGAGCTGACGGTGGTTCGCGAATTGGGCCAGCCCAGCGTGCAGATCGATGTGGACCGCGAAAAAGTCGCCCGCTATGGCATCAATGTGTCGGACGTCGAAGGCGTGATCCAAGCCGGAGTGGGCGGCCAGGCGGCGACGCAGGTGATTCAGGGCGAGCGGCTGTTTGACCTGGTGGTGCGTATGAAGCCGCAATACCGCTCCAGTACGCGAGAGATCGGCAACCTGCTCGTGCCTACTCCGTCCGGGCAGCAGGTGCCGATGTCCGAGCTTGCCAACATCCATCAGGGAAACGGCGCATCGTTCATTTATCGTGAAAACAATTCACGCTACATCGGCGTGCAGTTCAGCATCGAGGGGCGCGACCTGGCGCGCGCGGTAAACGAAGCTCAGGACGCGGTCCGCCAATCGGTGGCGCTGCCGCAAGGTTATCGTCTCGATTGGGGCGGCGAATACAGCGAATATGTAGCGGCGCGCGAACAATTCGCCTTTATCGGGCCGCTCGCGATTCTGCTGATTTTCATGATCTTGTTTGCACTCTATGGGAATTTCAAATTCCCCGTGACGGTAGTGATCGGCGTCGTGATGACGGAACCGGTTGGCGCGCTCCTAGCCCTGAAGCTCACGCACACGCCGTTTAGCGTCAGCTCAGGGCTGGGTTTGCTTGCGCTGATGGGAGTTTCGGTGGAAACAGCCGTGATTCTGGTGTCCTATATCAACAAGCTGCGCCTCGAAAATCATGATATTCGCACTGCTACGCGCGAAGCCGCGCTTCTGCGCCTGCGCCCCATCATGATGACCGCGCTTGTTGCGTGCCTGGGCCTCTTGCCGGCCGCGCTCTCCACGGGCATTGGATCCGATACTCAAAAGCCGTTCGCGATCGTGGTGGTCGCCGGGCTGATTTCACGGCTATTCCTTGGATTTTTCGTTAACCCCGTGCTGTACGAAATGGTGGCGAGGGAAGGTGACGTGTTGCAGGTGTAGCCCAACAGTCGGCTTCCGAAGCGCATCCGTTACTTTTCGGGATGATGTACCAAGCAACGCTTTACACGGATTTAACATCGAGTTAGGATTACCAGGGGTTTCGTGTCTAGTTCGGTTCGACAAGCATGACCGTGAAAAAGACAATCCGCATACTCGGGGTCTCGCTAACGCTCCTTGTCCTGCTGGTCTTTGCCACGGGAGTCGTCAGCGATTGGCATCACCAAGGCGCAAGCGACGACGCGCATTGTCCGTACTGCCACTTGGGCCATCAGACGCCGGTGCGGTTAGAAGTCGCACCATCGGCCTCCTTGCTGAAACCGGTCGCTTCGATACCGCTGCCGGAAGACGTTGTTCTTGCTACGGGCCCCGACTTTTCGCAAACCGCTCCTCGCGCACCTCCCGCCGCGTAAGTACTTTTCTCCTTAGATTTACAACCTGATGCGCCGGCCCAGAAGCAGGGCTTCGGCGTACCCGCCCATTTCAGGGCGGCCACCCTTGTCCCTACGACTACGCACTCCCCACAGGGGAAGAGGAGAAATACAAATGAATTTCCGCAAGCTCGCACTTTTAGGAGTGTTTGTTTTTTGCATGTTCTTATTTGCAATGCCCGGCTGGGCGCAATCGTCCGGGACCATGACAGGCGTCGTGAAGGACGCGACGGGCGGCGTGTTGACCAATGCTACTGTCGAAATCTCGGATGTCGTAAGTGGCTATCATCGTGATACGACGACTGGAATGGCTGGCGATTTTCGTTTTACGAATGTGCCATTCAATACGTATCACCTGGTGGTGAAGGTGTCCGGATTTTCAAACTACACGCAGGACGTGGACGTTCGCTCAAGCGTTCCGGCCACGGTTGAAATCAGTCTGAAGGTTGGAACCGCATCGGAAAACATAACTGTGGAAGCCACAGGCGCGGACCTCGTAGAAACCGAGTCGACTCCTCATACCGACATCGACCGCGACATTTTCGACAAGTTGCCGCTGGAGAGCGCGTCTTCCTCATTGAGCTCACTCGTTACACTGGCTTCGCCGGGAGTGGTGGCTGACTCCAATGGTCTCTTCCACGGGCTTGGGGACCACGCTGAAAATTCCTTCTCTGTCGACGGCCAACCCGTGACGGATCAGCAGAGCAAAGTTTTCTCCAATCAGCTCCCAGTGGATTCAATCCAGTCGATGGAAGTGATCTCTGGCGCGCCTCCGGCCGAATACGGCGATAAGACGAGCCTCGTCATTAAGGTGACGACGCGCTCGGGCCTGGGACTAACGCAGCCCACGGGAAGCGTGACAACCTCCTACGGCTCGTTCGGTTCGGCGACCGTCGGCGGAAATCTCGCTGTAGGCGGCACGAAGTGGGGAAACTTTATCTCGCTGAATGGACTAAACACCGGGCGTTTTCTCGATCCTCCGGAATTCGTGGTCATCCACGCGAAGGGAAACGAAGAGAACGCGTTCGACCGCTTAGATTTTCAGCCCACGATGGCCGATACCATCCACCTGAACTTTGGCTATACCCGTTCCTGGTTCCAAGAGCCGAATTCTCTCGATGCGCAGGCCTCCGGCCAGGACCAACGCGCACAGGTGCAATCGTTGAATGTGGCTCCCAGTTGGACTCATCTGTTCAGCACGACCACACTGCTGACCGTTGGAGCATTTGTGCGGCGCGACCATTTCAACTATTACCCCAGCGCGAACCCCCTTGCTGACATATCTGAGACCACAAGCCAGGACCGCATCCTTACAAACGCCGGCATCCACGCAGACCTCTCCTACGTGAAAGGTGCGCACAATGTGAAACTCGGCGGCACATTTCAGCATACCCTCCTGACGGAAAACTTCACTGCCGGCATTACGGATCCCACCTTCAATGACCCTTGCTTGGCCGCCGGAAACCTTCCAAACCCGAATAGTTCTGATGGCCCAGCCGGAGAAACGAATGTCAGCGACCCAACGGCGTGTCCAGCAGCAGGTCTAATCCCCAACGATGGCTCGGACCCCCTAGCGTCTGTTGGGCCCTTTGATCCTGTCCTCGGTTGTATCGACTTGACTAGGACTGCCACCTGCACCGGCACACGCGGGCTGTTTCAGTTCCACGGACACGGGGACATCAAGGAAGTGGGGCTCTTTCTGCAAGACACGATTACGAAGGGCAGTTGGTCCTTCAACATCGGGATTCGCGGCGATCTTTATCGGGGGATCTCCAACAGCACGAACCAAGCGGAACCTCGCACAGGAATTGCGTACAACATCAAACGGACCAACACCGTTCTGCGAATCTCCTACGCACGCGTAATTGAGACCCCGTTCAATGAGAACCTGGTCCTCGCCACCACTGTGGGTAACCCTGTGGCCACGGCCCTCTTTGGGGCGGCGGCGCCGGTGCTTCCCGGGCAGCGTAATGAATTTCACGCAGGCTTCCAGCAGGCCTTCGGTAAATATCTCGTGGTCGATGCCGACTACCTTTGGAAATACACACACAACGGGTATGACTTCAGCGATTTCCTGAACACGCCGATTTTCTTCCCCGTTGCCTGGGACCGTTCGAAGATTTCTGGGCCTTCGGTTCGGGTGAGCCTGCCGAACTTTCACGGGTTGACGGCATTTTTCACCGCAAGCAGCGTCGCGGCGCGCTTTTTCCATCCGCAAGTCGGCGGCCTGGGAACCGATTTGACGACAGTCGGGGCATTCCGCATCGATCACGACCAGAAATTTCAACAAACCACGCACATCCAGTATCAACCGTTCAAGAATCTGCCGTGGATTGCGGTCAACTGGCGGTACGACAACGGCCTCGTCGCCGGTCCCGCGCCGTGCTTCAACCTCACGAATCCGAATACCGTTTGCGGGGGGTTCCTCATCGGTGGCGTTCCTTTTGTGGATCTCAGCGGCTTGACCGCTGACCAACAATTACAGGCAGGGCTGTTTTGCGGCTCGACCTTTCCGACCCTGACAACCCCTCTGGTCGATTGCCCGGCGTCCCAGTACGGCTCGACACGCATCAAAATACCTGCGCCAGGAACGTCCGACGACGACCACAATCCCTCGCGAATCGCTCCACGTAATCTATTTGACATCAGCGTGGGGGACGACAATCTCTTCAAAAACAAAGAGCGCTACAAATGGAGCCTGCGCCTGACGGCCATCAACGTAACAAACAAAGTCGCCCTCTATAATTTCCAGTCCACCTTCAGTGGAACCCACTTCGTCACGCCTCGCGCGATGACGGCCGAGTTGGGTTTCCATTTCTAACATGTATTTCTAAGGCCCCGCGCGGTTGCCAAGAGCAACCGCCCGTGGCCGTATTGGCTTGAATGGGTTTTGAGCATGGGCCGGAGGAATGCCGTGAGGCGGACGCTGGTCGTAGCAATGATGGTGGGACTGAGTGCTTACGTTAGTTTGGCGCGGCCACAGAAGGGTCACGGGTCGAGGTTCAAGGTCGTAGGACGAGTGCTTGACGGCAACGGACGTCCGATTCAGTGGGGTCGAGTTTACGTAAAGGATATTCATGCACATTTTCTGAGAATCAAGCCAGTAGACCGCGACGGTCGTTTTAGCTTCGGGTGGCTTGACGCGCGGTTGGACTACGAAGTTTATGCGGAGCAAGACGATCTGGTCTCAGAGAAAATTCTTATTTCCGGGTCTCAGAGGCCTGCGGAAATGGTCATCGCACTAAAACTGGGTAAGCAGGAAGAAAATCATTAGCGGTTCGGAATTGTTGATTGCTCGCGAAGAACTGGTCTCCACCTGGAAGGCTAGTCCATGCCAAGATACCTGGGATATGAAAGGCGCGACGCAGCCAAGTTAGAGGCCCGTCGAATCGCTGCCGTTGCGCGGCTATTGCGCGGCGAATCCACGGCGGCGGTCGCACGATCGCTCGGCGTCTGCAAGCAGTCGGTCCAGCGATGGGCCGCATGGTATCGCATGCGCGGAAAGGAAGGGCTGCGCCGGCGCCCAAAGACCGGTGGGCCACGTCCAAAACTGGCCCGCGACAAATTGGCGTGCCTTCCCAGCCTGTTGGCGCAAGGACCATCCGCCCACGGATTCGATACGCCCGTCTGGACCACCGAACGCATCGCCGGCCTGATCTGGCGCCGCTTCCGAGTGCGTTATTCCCGCGACTATGTGAAGCACCGATTGATGCCGCGCCTCGGCTGGAAGTGGCATAAACACACTTGGCTGCCCGAGGAAATAAGAAAGCATGCCGACCGCTGACGTGGTACCCACTCCCGCGAAATGCAGAGTGTGACAAGCGAAACTCTTGCGCGCAGTTCTTTCGCGCAGCAGAGCCGGCTTTGCTAGAATGAAATTTGGAGTTGGCCTGCAACGCAGGTGCTGGACGCGACGATCTTTTGAACCAATACTGAACCTCCGGGTGCCCGAGTCAGACGGCCCGTGTGCATGGCCCGCGGCGGATTTCGGTTCGCGGCGGGAAAGCCTAAAGGCCGGCGCAGGGCGCCCACTTTTTACAGGTGGTTCAGGATCGAGCTCCACACGGCGACGTGGACCGCTCCATTTTTTGTGGAACCACGCGTTCCCCGGTAGCGTATCCTTCGCAAGGCACAGGCCGGCAAAAGACGCCGCGCCTTACAAAGAGAGCTGATGAAAATATTCTTTATTGGCGACATCGTGGGTTCGCCGGGCCGGGACATTGTGGCCGACCGGCTGGCTGACATCGTGCAATCGCGCCAAATTGACCTGGTGATCGCCAACGGCGAGAACTCCGCGGCGGGTTTCGGAATAACGCCACGCATTGCCGAGCAATTATTCGCGGCGGGCATTGAAGTTTTGACGGGTGGAAATCATATCTGGGACCGAAAAGAGATTCTCGAATACATTGCGCAGCAGCCTCGCTTGGTGCGGCCCGCGAACTTCCCGGAGGGCAATCCCGGCTCGGGCCTGTATCTGGGCACGGCGCGCAATGGCGTGCCTTACGCCGTGCTGGACCTTCAAGGTCGCGTCTTCATGGCGTCAATTGATTGTCCGTTCCGGGCAGCCGACCGGGAGCTTGCCCGCATCCCAAGAGAGGTCCGCGTGGTCTTCGTGGACATTCACGCAGAAACGACGAGCGAGAAGGAAGCCATGGGGTGGTATCTAGACGGGCGTGTGTCAGCCGTGATCGGTACGCATACGCACGTGGCCACGGCCGATGAGCACGTCCTGCCCAATGGAACCGCGTATCTGACCGACGTGGGAATGACGGGTCCGCACAACGGCGTGATCGGCATGGATAAAGCCGCGATTTTGCGGCGATTCCTGGACGGGCAGCCGGCGCGGTTCGAGGTGGCCACCGGGGACATCCAGATGAATACGGTGTTGATTGACGTAGATGAGGCCACCGGCCGCGCCAGAGGAATCGAGCGCTTGCGCTTCCGGACGGACTGAGGCGAACTAATTATGCATCGTCTGTATGCTTTGTGCACTGCGGCAGCGATGGCCACCGTGTTGGTTGCGCTCCTTCCTCTTCCTGTTCACGCTCAGGAACCATACCAATACGAAAGTGACTTGGTGGCGAAGCGGCGCGTCTATCGGGACGTGGGCGCCGGGCTTCGCCAGATTCGCCGCGGCCCGAATGGAAATTATTATGTCCTGACCGCGCCCGCTCCGGCTGTGTTGATTTATGACCCGTCTGGAAAACCCGTTGGCCAGGTCCCCAATTCATCCGTGGCAGCGACGAAAGGCGCCGCGATCGTTTACGGCGAATCGTTCGATGTGGACCATGACGGCCGCGTGGTCGTTTGCGATCGCGGTGCGAAGGCTGTAAAGATTTATTCGCCGAGCGGAGCGCTTGCCGCCGTAATCCCGATGCAGGTCCCGGTTTCCGTCGTGTTTCTTCCGGGAGATGAGTTCGCAGTCGCCAGTCCGGATGCAGAGCATTTAGTTACGGCATACGATCTCGCCGGAAAAATCGTTCGCGATTACGGCGACCGCGAGGAGATCGCCAACCGAGCCGATCTAAACACGCAAGTGAATTTCGGCCACATCGTTGTTGACGATATGGGTAACAATTATTTTTATTTTGAGTATCTGCCGGAACCAACCGTGCGCAAATTCGACCATGTCGGATATCTGGCCCTGGAAGTTTCGCTCAAGACCCTTGAATTTGAGCCTGCTGCGCAGGCGGCCCGCAAGGCTATTGCGCGCTCGGAAGACTCGGAAAAAAGCATCCCCTCTCTCCACCGCATTATTAGCGCCGTTGGTGTGGACCCTCAGACCCAGGAGCTGTGGATTGCTATTGGCACCCTTCTGATGCGCTTCGATAAGGATGGTCAAAGGCTGTCGAGTTTCCGCACGTATCTGCCCAGCGGGGCGCGCCTGGAACCATCCCAGATCCTGGTGGAACATGACCGGTTGCTAATCGGGGCCGACCCCCAGGGAATCTACGAATTTCCAAAACCGGAAAAACTTCCTTAATGAATTTTACCTGTCCGTAATCATCGATTATTCCTCTGTTTAACTTTTGAAATAAGCTGGAGATGTTAGAGGCTGGGCACCAATAGTGTCACCTGCACCAAAATACAGCGATTCATGTATGCGCTGGGCGCAAGATGCTTATTTTGTTTGAGATACACCACTGTGGAAAAGCTGTGAATGTTCTGTGGGAGGTCTAGGTGTGCTCCCAAAATTTTCTCTTGCCGCGAAGCGTACGTTCAGCGAGAATCCACGCTCGTCTTAGGAAGACCAGTCTTGAAACTGGCACCTCTGTGGACGCCGTGACGCGAATTGGGAGTTGACGGACCGAGTGGCGGGCCCAACATGGGCTTATCGGACGAAGGGGAGAAGGTCACGGAGTCAACCCAGAAACTGACAGCAGCCACAACAGGCTCGTGTGGTTGTGTTTTTCCACAGTTTTTCCACAGTTGTGGAAATAGCTGGCGCGGGCTCTTTCTGCGTTCTCCTGGTGCGGGCTGTACGCGCCGTCGCCATAGCGCTGGCTTTGGCGCGTCGGCGACTTACAGCCCGCCTACATTAAGGACTTTGAAGCAATGAACTCCTGGGAAAAGATTTTGCAGCACATGGAACGGCGGGTCAACCCGCACAGTTTCGCCACGTGGTTTCGTCCCACGCGCCAAGAAGGAACTGAGAACGGCAGACTCGTGGTCCGTGTCCCCACCCGGCTGTTCCGGAAAAGGCTGACGGAAACCTATGGCGAGTTACTGCAGGCGGTTCTCGCCGAAGTGGGCATGAGAGATACCCACCTCGAATTTATGTGCACGGAGAATGAGCCCGTGCCGGCGAGTACTCCATCGAAGCAGACGCGCCTGGATTTTGATTCTGTCGACCATCAACTGAATCCTCGCTATCAATTCGAGTCCTTTGTCGTGGGCGCGTCGAATCAATTCGCGCACGCGGCGGCACAAGCGGTCGCCGAACAGCCTTCCAAGGCTTACAATCCTCTGTTCCTTTATGGCGGCGTGGGAATGGGCAAGACGCACTTGATGCAAGCGGTCGGCCACCTGATCAAGAAGCGCAATCCGGCGGCGCGTCTCACCTATATCAGCGCGGAAAAATTCACCAATGAAGTCATCAATTCGCTGCGCTTTGACCGCATGATTGGGTTTCGAGACCGGTTCCGCTCGGTCGATGTTCTCCTCGTGGATGATATTCAGTTCATCGCCGGCAAGGAGCGCACGCAGGAAGAGTTTTTTCACACGTTCAACGCGCTCTACGACCTCCAGCGGCAGATCGTGATCAGTTCCGATTGCCCGCCGAAGGAAATTTCCGCCATCGAAGAGCGCCTGCGCTCGCGCTTCGAGTGGGGCCTGATCGCGGATATCCAGCCGCCCGACCTCGAAACCAAAATTGCCATCCTGCAGAAAAAAGCGGAAAACGAACGCGTCGTGATTCCCGATGACGTCGCTGAATACATCGCTCGCGCGATCAAGTCCAACGTGCGCGAGTTGGAAGGGGCTTTGACGCGATTGATTGCCTATGCTTCGCTGACCGGTTCAATCTTGAATCTGGTGACGGCGCAGCAGGTCTTACGCAACATCATCGCCACGCAGGAAAAGCGCGTCACCATCGATCTGATCCAGAAAAAAGTCGGCGAGCAGTTCGGCTTGCGCGAGCAGGATTTGAAAGTCCGCTCGAACACGAAAGCGATCGCGTTCCCGCGGCAAGTCGCCATGTACCTGGTAAAGCAGCTCACCTCGGCGTCGCTCCCGGAGATCGGCCGCCAGTTCGGCGGCAAGCACCATACGACGGTTCTTCACTCGATTAACAAGATCGATGCGCTGCGCCGCAGCGACAAGGACTTGAACCGGACGATCAACAAGCTGATGGATTCGTTCGGCTGATCCAGATAGTTTCTCGTTCGCCACTTTTTTTACAAACGCCCCGGTTGACGTCGGGGCGTTTTTCTTTGTATCGAAAGTCGTACAGGCTTGAGCTTGTCTGGGTTTGTCGATGTACACCTATCAGACATCAAATGCGACAGGCTGAAGCCCGTCCTACTCTCTGTGTTGAAATCCTGCGCATAATGCTGTGCTCATCCTGTGCAACGATTCCGTGCGCTGAGGAAAATTTTAGACGTGTCGGGGCCTCTGGGTTGATTTGCGACAATATATCCGCCCTATCCTCAAATACTTTTTTTATTAATGCACAGGCCATATGCATCCCTGCCTTTCGATCTGCGGGTTATCCTCATTTCCACAGCGACGGCTACTACTGCGGTCTTTATCCTTCTTATAAAACAGGGTACAGTAGCTCTTCACAGTAGCAGTTGTGTTTGTGCCTTCCAGCGGAGGAAATCCAGCGATGGAATTCAGTGTGAAGAAGTTTGACCTGCTCCAGGAGCTCAGTCTGACGCAGGGAGTTGTCGAGCGGAAAACCACGATTCCGATTCTCGGCAACATCCTGTGTGAGGCCTCGGGCAACCACATCACGCTGACGGCCACCGACCTCGAGCTTTCAATCCGTACCTCATGTGAAGCCAAAGTGAAAAAAGAAGGCGCTGGAACCATCCCCGCGAAAAAACTACTCGAGCTTGTGCGCCTCCTGCCTGAAGGCGAAATTCGTTTCAAGCTGCTTGAAAATCATTGGGTGCAAATTCTCGCCGATCGCAAGACCTACAAAATGGTGGGAATGGCCAAAGACAATTTTCCCGCGATTCCCGCGTTTCCGCACCCCATTGCAACAATTCCCGCGAAGATTTTGTCATCCCTGATCGCCAGGACGGCCTTCGCGATATCGAACGAAGAATCCCGCTACACGCTGAATGGCGCGCTCCTACTGCTGAAGCCCGAAGCCGTCACCATGGTCGCTACCGACGGTCACCGCCTCGCCGTGGCGGAGATCGATCACAAATTCGATGGCTTGACACGGGAAGTTCGTCCGCTCGTCCCGAAGAAAGCGCTAGCGGAAGTGCAGCGCTTGGCGAGCGAAGCGGGCGAGGATGCTGAAATCGAATTCGCGCTCGACGAAAGCCATCTCTTCTTCCGCGCCGGAGAACGCTTACTGATTTCCCGAATGCTCACCGGACAATTCCCGAACTACGAAGCCGTCCTGCCGCGCGACAACAACAGAAAAGTGGTGATCGAGCGCGGAGAGATGAGCGACGCCGTAAAGCGTGTCGCGCAACTTGCCGACACCCGCTCGCATGCGGTAAAGCTTTCCGTCTCCACCGAAGGCATCGAAATTTCCGCGTCCAGCCCCGAATACGGCGAAGCCAAGGAAACGATCGAGAAAGAATATAAGGGCGAACCGATCGCCATCGGCTTCAACGCCCAGTACATGATCGATTTCCTGGCCGCCGCCCCCGAAGGTCCCATCAGCCTCGAACTAAAAGACGAACAATCCGCCGGACAGATGCGCCCCCTCGCCGATGAGGCCTACCGCTACCGCTACGTGATCATGCCAATGCGGATTTGATCAAAATCCTCGGCCATGCGAATACGGCTAGCCTTGCCGACTGGACATTTCGTTGACTACAAGAGTCCGTCGCAGCGCGCCCGTGTGGCGACGGAAGCTTGGGGTTTAAATAACCTTTATTGCCCTAATTGCGCGGAAAATCGCCTCGACTGCACACCGCCGAACACACCTACCGTTGACTATATGTGCCGTGAGTGTAAGTCTTCGTTTCAACTCAAGAGTCAGGGCAGTCCACTTTCATTTCGGATTGTTGACGCAGCCTACAGCTCAATGCGTGATGCGATCAGATCAAATAGAACTCCTAATCTTTTCGTAATGCACTACGATAGGAAAGAGTGGTTAGTTTCCAACGTGATCCTCATACCCAATTTTGCTTTCTCTATGTCTGCTATTGAAAAGAGAAAGGCCCTGGGCCCCGAGGCGCGTCGGGCTGGATGGGTAGGGTGCAACATCCTATTAGGTCGGATTCCTGCCGATGCGAGAATTCCAATAGTCACCGAAGGAT
>Ga0210408_10002334_pt1 | contig 18584 bp, 14 predicted proteins | sample IncBWH4MmetaG_FD_155471 | JGI IMG/M metagenome (GOLD analysis project Ga0210408, IMG submission 155471) | Forest soil microbial communities from Barre Woods Harvard Forest LTER site, Petersham, Massachusetts, United States - Inc-BW-H-4-M | ecosystem: Environmental > Terrestrial > Soil >...
TAAGCTTTGGTTATTTTCGGTGGTTGGCGCGTTATTTGACATACAACCGTCGCGCATCGTCAAATCGCAACAGGATCAAAGCAATTCTCTCACGGCCCTGGCTGGGAAGCGATGTGTACAGCGACGGGAGTTCTTGCAGCGTATGTGAGCGGTCTGTCGCTGGAGGCTGTTCCAAGACATGTGCGCCAGGAAGCCAAGCGGCTCGTTCTCGATACGCTGGGATGCCTGATTGCCGGCGTGGATTGCGAGATAGGATCGATTGCGGGCACCATGGCTCCCTGGTTTGGGGTGCAGCCGCAGGCAACTATCGCCGGAACGCAGGCCCGCGGCAGCCTGCTCGGAGCGATCTACGCGAACGCTCGCACCGCTAACGCGCTCGACCTCGACGAGACTTTTCCGGTCGGCGCCCACTTTGGTTCGGCCGGCGTCGTCGTTGCGCTCGCGCTTGCCGAGGAGCTCGGCCTGTCAGGGTCCGACATGCTTCTCAGCACCATCGCAGGTTACGAGTTCGCCGGCCGGGTCGCGAGCTATATCGGTCCAGTGGCCAACGTCGAAGGCGGCAGAGTTGTCGGCTTTCCCGATGTGTGGGGTGTGGCCGTTCCCGTCGTCATGGCGGCGGCCGCCGCGACGGCAAAGGCCCGCGGATACAGCGCCTCTCTATTCCGACAGGCGGTCGGATTGGCGGGGTCGAATGCTCCCCTCCCGGTCGGGGCCCAATGGTCCGGTGCCATCGACCTGCCGAACTGCAAATATTGCGACGCGGGCTGGTGTGCGGTCACCGGCACGGTTGCAGCTCTCTCGGCTCAGCAAGGTTCCCGTGGCTTTACCGAGTTGCTCGATGGAGACCGCGGCATTGCCCGCATGTATGGCGTGACCAAGGCCGATCCCAGCCTGCTCACAGCAGGTCTCGATCAACGCTTCATGCTCGAGGATATTACATACAAGCCGTGGCCGAGCTGCCGCTTTACTCACTATGCCCTGACGGCGCTGGCCGATCTGCTCGACCGCCAACCTGTTGCCATCGAGTCGGTTCGCGAGGTGGTGGTTGAAACTGGACCGTTGGCTGCGTCTCTTCGCTTCACCAACCCTGAGCCTGCGACCTTTTCGAGTCAGCAGTTCAGCTATCCGCACATGATTGCGATGATGCTGCTCAATGTGCCGCCGGGACCCGCCTGGTTCGATCCTAGGCACGGATCCGATCCTGCCGTGCGTGCGCTCAAGGCAAAAACGCGTATCGTCCAGCACCCGCGAGCCAGTCGTTTTGCCGAGGCCTTTGTGCACAATCAGATTAGGACGATGCCCGGAGGAATCACGATCGTCACCACTGACGGCGTCTTTCGCGCTGAATCCGATTATGCGCGCGGCGATCCCTGGAGCCCGAGCACCCGTTTCGGCGACGCCGAGATCGAAGGCAAGTTCCTCGCGCTCGTACCGGGCGAGGCGGGTGCCGAACTGGCCAACGCCGTCATGAACCTGGAGTACGAAAGCTCCGTGTCCCGTATCACTGCGGCCCTCGTCCGCGCATCGACCAGAGGCATCTTGCAATGCGCATGACCTTGTCATCCGTCCGGGATACCGCGTTCGACGTTGCCGTCATCGGTGGCGGAATCAACGGCGCCAGCGCCGCTCAGCACCTCGCCGCCGCCGGATATCGCACCCTGATCGTCGACAAAGGGGATTTTGGCTCCGGCACGACCGCCCGTTCCAGTCGACTGCTGCATTGCGGCCTTCGCTATCTTGCTCCAGGACGCTCCGTGTTCGATTTCGTGACCCATCCTGGCCGCTTTGCCGATGCCTTGCGGATGGCCCGACAGGCCATGCGGGCACGACATGATTTCGTGAAGTCCTCTCCCTCGAGCGTCAATCGAATGCAGTTCTGCTTCCCGATCTATCACGGGGATCGCTATCGTGGATGGCAGCTCGATGCTGCGTTCAAACTGCTCTCCTTGCTTGGGCCCGCGGACTTGCCGCTTGACTATGAGCGCCTTGCGCCCGAGGCGGTGGCGCGCCGTCCACTGATCCGGTGGCTCCGCGACTTCGACGCGTTGCACTCGGTCGCTGTCTTCCGCGAATACCAGCTCGATTGGCCCGAACGCATCTGCATGGATGCAGTGCTCGAGGCCGAAGGGCTTGGGGTCGTGGCGCGCAATTATACGCTGGCACGTCTCATCTCGCGGGATGCAAGTGGCGGCTGGTCCATCGGATTGCGAGACATGCTCGCGGTCGAGCCGGAAGTTTGTGTCCAGGCGAAACTCGTCCTGAACATGGCCGGCATATGGACTGATGACGTCAACCGTACCGCGAATCCGAAGGCGAGGCGCAAGGTCCTGGGCACAAAGGGCTGCCACATCGTCGTGCGGCTGCCCGATGAGTGCCGTGGTTACGGCATCGCCACCCTCAACAGCAGGCAAGAGCCGTTTTATTGCATACCGTGGCACGACCTTCATTATTTTGGCCCAACCGAGACCGTTTACGATGGTGACCGCGATCGGATCCGGGTAGCGGAAGATGAGATCGAGTGGATCATCTCCGAGGCCAACCGCTTGCTCCCGGCGTTGAAGCTGACGCGAGCGGACGTGATCTCGACCTGGGCGGGGGTTCGCCCCTTGACCTACGACGTCACGGTCCCGTCTGGAAGACGCTCGAGAGAGATCCACAATCTTGAGTCCGAGGGCCTTCCGGACGTGTTTGCCATGACGGCTGGTCCGATTATGACCCATCGCTCAGCGGGCCAAGAGTTGCTGGGCATTGTCAAGGAACGGCTGACGCCAAGCGATTGCCGGCGTGAGCGCTCCTATACTCCCAGTGCTCTGCGCTTCAAGCGCGACCGCCTGGTATCGGTCGATCGTCTCGGCTCATCACAATGGGCTGCTCTTGCAAGCCATGTCGAAGACGAGCACGCAACCTCACTCGCTGACGTCCTGTTCCGTCGCACGGGCCTTGCGTGGCGGCGACAGCTGACCGGCGAAGAGGTTCGTCTGGCCGCGAACGCCATCGGCGCCCAGCTTGGCTGGTCCCAGACGCAAACTGACGCCGAGATCGAAAAATTTCACGGGGAGGTTCGCGCCTTGCACGCACCCCCCGAGCTGGTTTCACAGGCCGCCGAATAGTGCGGCGCGCGACCATTCTTGTGGAGGAGATGTCAGATGCCAGCTCAGTCGCCGCTGATCAGTCGCCGCGCGGCCATGCAATTGGCAGCTGCCGCCGCGGCGCCGCCACTCGCCGTCAGACCATCTTTTGCAAGCGAGAGTCTGCTGCGCGCCGGAATCACCGGCTTCTCGGTGATCAACACGCTTGATCCCGCGAAGGCAAGCCTTCTCTCCGAATATTATGTCATATGGGCTGCCTTCAACGGGCTCTTGAAATTCGACGCCAACATGCAGATCGTCGCTGATCTGGCTGAGAATTTCCACGTGATCGATTCGACGACGCTGGAATTCAAGCTGCGCCGCGGGGTGAAATTCCACGATGGCAGCGAGCTCACCTCCGACGACGTGAAGTTCTCGCTTGAACGCCTGGCTGATGAAGCCACCGCGTCGCCTAATCGCGCCAAGGTCGCCGCGATAGCCGATATCCGCATCCTGGATTCCAACACGTTCCAGATCATCACGCGCGCACGGTTTGCGCCGCTTCTGACATACCTGACAAATACTCGAACCGGCACTCAGATCGTCCCGTACAAAACCGTTAAGGCGACCGGGGATGAGGCGTTTGGCAGGAAGCCGGTAGGGACCGGCGCCTATGTGGTCAAGCAGTGGAAGTCGAACGACAGCGTGGAGCTTGCAGCCTTTCCGGACTACTTCCTGCCGCGAAGCGGCAGAATCGAACGCGTTCTCATGCCACTCATTCCCGAAGAATCCAGCGGGACGACCGCGTTGCTGGGGGGCCAAATCGACCTCACGAGCACCGCACCGTTCGCCGACGTTCCGGGCCTGCGCCAAACGCCGGGGCTGCGCGTCTATACGACCACCGGCCTGAACACCAGGTACATTGCGCTGAACAATCGAAAGCCGCCGTTTGATGATGTCCACTTCCGTCGCGCACTGTCGATGGCGGTCGACCGAAACGTTCTTGTCCAGGCGGTCGTGTTCGGCGAGGGCGCCGTCAGTCCCGGGCTGCTGCCGCCTGCGCTGCAACCGCGAGCCGATCTGCCCTTGCCTGAAGCGATGACGTTCAATCCAGAGCGCGCGCGTAGCGAGCTTGGCAAATCGCAATACAAGGCGGGCACGGAGGCCACCGTTTTGATCTGGGGCTCGAACTGGTGGCGGCGCATCGGCGAGATCTTCGTCGCGCAGACAAACCAGGTGCTCGGCACCAAACTGTCGCTCCAGGTCGGCGATCCCAATGCCGTGTTCGCGCGGCTGAGGGCAGGTGACTTCCAGGCGGCTGTGTGGGGTTGGCTGGGGTTAGTCGACCCTGACGAGTACCTAGGGGAAATGCTTGGAAAAGGCGCCTTCCGCAACTACCAGGGGTATGAGAACCCCCGTTTTGAGGAGTTGCTGGCGCAGGGGCGCGCCGAACTCGATCCGGCGCGCCGGCGGCAGATCTATCAAGAAGCGGAGCAGGTCATGCTCGCGGACATGCCGGTGATTCCCTGCTTCTGTTCAAACGCGCACAATCTGGCCACCTCGCGGCTGAGCGGATTCGATCAGTTGCCATACTCCAATTACGGCGACCAGTTTGCCAATCTCAAGTTCACTTGATGCGGAGCGGTCATCGACGTGACGACAAGCCTGATCTGGTATTCGCAACGCCTGGCTGGCGCCCTCCTGCTGGCCGTCTTGGGCGCGGCCCTCATCTTCTTCACCATGCACGCAGCGCCTGGCGATCCGGCGCTCGCCGCGCTTGGCGAAGGTGCGACCCCTCAGGCAATCGCGGCCTTCAGGCTACGCTGGCATCTGGATGAGCCCGTCACGCTCCAATTCATCTGGTGGCTGTCGTCCGCGCTCCGGGGGCAGCTCGGCGAATCGCTGACGGTCGCCAGCGGCACGTCAGTCGCGGCGTTGATCGCAGAGCGGCTTCCGAACACGATCTTCATTGGAGTCTACGCGCTGATCTTGGCAGTGCTCATGTCAATTGCCGCCGGCACCATTGCCGCCCTCAAGCGAGGCCGCAACGCCGACGTGATTGCGACGTCGGCTGCGATATTTGGCATTTCCATGCCGGACTTTTGGCTGTCGTACATGCTGATTTATGTGTTCGCGCTCGGGACCGGGTGGTTCCCGTCGTACGGCTTCGCGCAGCCGCAGGTCTCACTCGCGGCTGCGATCCATAGCGGCACACTGCCCGCGCTCGCGATCGCTGCTCCCATGGCTGCAAGCTTCACTCGAATCTTGAGGGCCTGCCTGATCGAGGAGCTGCAGAAGGATCACGTCAGGGTCGCCCGATCCTTCGGCTATGGAAAATTCTTCGTCTTCGTACACTTCGTGTTCAGGAATGCACTGATCCCTTACATCACGGTCATCGGCCTTCAGGTTCGCTATCTTTTTGGCGGGACGGTCATCATCGAGCGGGTCTTTGGAATACCCGGCGTCGGGTCGCTGATGGTCGACGCAGGATTCGCTCGCGACTTTCCCGTCATTCAGGCCTGCGCATTGGCCTTTCTTCTATGCGTGCTCGTTGTCAATCTTACGGTCGATGCGATCTGCACGGCCCTGAACCCACGGCGAGCGGGGTGATGACATCATGAGCGGCTTTTTTTCAAATCGTCCGGCATGTCTTGGCGCGGCAATCACGCTTGTCGTCATCTTGGCCGTCGTGGCCGGACCATGGTTGAGCATCTATTCGCCGACCGACATGGATTTTCTCGCCTTGCTGTCTCCTCCGAGCTGGAGCCACCCGTTCGGTACGGATTCGTTCGGTCGGGATGTCCTCACGCGTATCCTCTATGGGGCGCGCGTGTCCATTCTGGTCAGCGCCACCGGTGTGTGCCTGGCGGCGATCCTGGGGACTGCAGCGGGTCTGTTGTCGGCCAACTTTGGCGGATGGATTGAGGCGGTTCTGATGCGCGCCGCCGACCTGCTCTTGTCGTTTCCGAGCTTCGTTCTTGCGCTATTTCTCATGGTCGTTCTTGGCTTCAGCATAGCGAGCGTGACCGCTGCAATCATGTTGGTCTACCTGCCCATATTTGCCAGGCTCAGCCGCAATATGGCAACTCTCGTCAAGGACGAGCCGTGGGTTCAGGCCGCTCGCCTGTTCGGCCAGCCTGTCTACAGTATTCTCGCTCGCGAGATTCTGCCCAACATCGCGGCGCCCATTCTCGTTCAGGCTGCAACGGGTATTGCCTTCGGAATCATCATCGAGGCAGGGTTGAGCTTCCTCGGCCTTGGCGTGCAGCCACCCAATCCATCGCTCGGCAGCATCATGGCGGATGGGCGGGAATATTTCTCCCGGGCGCCCTGGGTTCTCACCATGACTGGACTAGCGATCTCGATCGCTCTGCTCGGATTAAACCTCCTCGGCGACGGAATGCGCGATCTCATGGATCCGAAGTTGAGGAGCCGGATATGACAGCCGACGCTCCAGTTCTCGACGTTGCGGAGCTCAAGACAACGTTTTTCAATCGAGGTCGACCGGCGGAGGTCGTCAACGGAATCAGCTTCTCTGTCGGCCGGGGAGAGATACTCGGCCTGATCGGCGAGTCAGGATCCGGCAAGACCGTCACCGGCCTGTCGATCCTGCGGCTCCTTCCGGAGCATGCTGAGGTGAAAGCGAAACACATCAGGTTCGGACATCACGAGCTCGCCGGCATGTCCGATTCCGACTTCGCAGCGCTTCGTGGCACCGAGCTGGCGATGATCTTTCAGGACCCGGTGGGTTCGTTCAACCCAGCGAAGACCATAGGCTGGAATCTCCGACACGCCATGGCGCGTCGCGGAGCCCGCCGCGCGAAAAAGGAAGAGGTGTGGCAGACCGATCCGCTGCACCTGCTCCAAGAGATGGGCATCCGTGCACCGGATCGCACCATTGATGCCTATCCTCATCAGCTGAGCGGCGGCATGCTGCAGCGGGTTCTCATTGGCATGGTGTTGGCGCTGAGACCGCAGCTTATCGTTGCCGACGAGCCGACAACCAATCTCGACAATCTGGTTGAGCGTCAGATCCTTGATCTGATCAGGCATCATCAGCGTCGGCTTGGAGTATCCGTCCTGTTTATCACGCACGACCTTACGATCGCACGGGATCTGTGCGATCGGATTGCGGTCATGTACGCGGGTGAGATCGTCGAGATAGGTCCGGTCTCGGCAGTGCTTGATGATCCGCAGCACCCGTACGCGGTCAGTCTGCTGCGTACGGCGCGATCGCTCGAACGCCGCGAGGCGAGCTTGTTCGAGCTTCCAGGCGAGCCGGGTCGGGATGCGCGCGAGCGCAGCGGCTGCAGATTCGCCGGAAGATGCCCCAGCGTCATTCAACCCTGTCGGACAGAGCATCCAGCTCTCGTCGGGGTCTCCCCTCAACATCAGGCGAGATGTCTACTTCATGCCCAGTGAACCTTCGGTCACTTCGCTCAATGCCAGGCTCCTGATGCGAATCGAGAAGGTGACGCTCGATTTTGCGGCGCAGTCCCGCGGTGCCAACGCGCTGCGGGCGCTCGACGATATTTCGCTCGATATTGCCGCAGGCGAGATCATCGGCCTGGTCGGCGAGTCCGGCAGCGGCAAGACGACCTTGGGAAAAGCGCTGCTCGGAATGTACCCTGCAAGATCCGGTCACATCTGGTATGAGGGAGTTGATGTCACCGCAGCTGCGCTGAGGCAGCGTCGACGCGATCTGCAAATGGTCTTCCAAGACCCGCTCTCATCCTTCAACCCACGGTTCCGCATCGGAGCTTCGATAGCGCTGCCGCTTCGGATGCACGGCATTTGCCGTAGGAAAGACCTCAAGGCGCAGGTCGGCAAGCTGCTTGAACGGGTCGGCCTGTCGGCGGACTGTGCGCACCGCTTTCCGCATGAACTATCTGGAGGCCAGTTGCAACGCGTTGCGATTGCGCGGGTGTTGGGAATTCAGCCGAAGCTCATCGTGGCGGACGAGGCGGTCTCCAAGCTGGACGTCTCGGTACGGGCACAGGTCCTCAACCTGTTGAAGACGATCAACCGGGACATCAAGGTCAGTATTGTCTTCATCACCCATGATCTGAGTGTCGCGCGTTTCCTCTGCGATCGCGTTGCCGTTATGTATATCGGCAGAATCGTGGAGCTTGGCCCCACCGAGAGCATATTCGCCGATCCCAAGCATCCGTACACCCGGCGTCTGCTTGAGGCTCGGCGCTCCCAAGCGATCCGTGACAGCGCCGAGGAGCCCACAGATCTCCTGCTCGCCGGCAGAAGCATCGACCGCTCAGCGGGTTGCGATTATCGCGACCGCTGCCCGGTTCGGATCCGCCGTTGCGAGGTCGAGCGGCCCGACCTCGAGGGGGCCTCCAATGATAGAAGCTTCGCCTGCTTCAATCCCCGCGGCGATGACGCGCGCACACGCGCCGCCGCGCGTTAAAAGCATGGGCCCTTCAGAGCGGAAGCATTCCGTCCGCTTTGACCTCCTCCATGACCGCATAGGTTCGCGTCTCCCTGACCCCGGGGAAAGTAAGCACGACGTCACCGAGAAATCGGCGGTAGGCCGCCATGTCGCTTACGCGCGTCTTGATCAGGTAATCAAAGCCGCCGGCGACCATGTGGCACTCAAGCACCTGCGGTGCCCTTCGGGCCGCACCGGCGAACCTGTCGAAGACGTCGGGCGTGGTTTTATCAAGCAACACCTCAACGAAGATCAGCAGGCCAAGGCCGAGGCGTTCAGCATTCAGGCGGACGCTGAACCCATCGATATAGCCGTCCTTCTGGAGGCGCTTGAGCCTTTCTCCGGTCGATGTCGGTGACAGGCCGACCCGTTCCGCGAGCTCGACTGCCGGAATCCGTCCATCAGATTGCAAGATCAAGAGAATTCGGCGGTCTATTCGATCGAGTGACATTGATTTCTCTAAGAAACGGCCAGTGTGCCGAATATATTACGGCAACAAATGAAAAATGCCTATCGAAATCCGGTTGGAGTGAGCCTAAGCGCAGGCGCAGACAAACGGAGGCTTCCCAATGGCCGATTCAGCAGCGACGATCCTCGACTTCTCCGCGCCCTACGCCGAGGACGACGAAGCGCTTGCCGAGAAGCTGCTGAAGACGGCGCGGCTCCCCGCCGATCGGGAGCGGCGCGTTGACGCGATCGCTCGGCGGCTGATTGACGCTATTCGCGCCAGCGGAGGTCGACTTGGCGGCGTCGAGAACATGCTGCATGAATTCGCGCTATCGACCCGGGAAGGGGTAGCGGTCATGGTGCTGGCGGAAGCGTTGCTGCGCATCCCCGATTCCGCCACTGCCGATCGGCTGATCGAGGACAAACTTGGTCAGGGCGACTTTGCACATCGGGAAACGAAGTCGGATACGCTGGTGGTCAATGCCTCGGCTTGGGCTCTTGGGCTCACGGCGCGAATCCTACGGCCTGGCGAGACGCCGGAGAGCGTGCTGGGACAACTCATCAAGCGAGTAGGTGCGTCAGCCGTACGGGCAGCGATCCGCCGAGCCATGCGGCATCTCGGAAATCACTACGTTCTCGGTCAGACGATCGAGGAGGCGCTGGCGCGCGCGCGAGCGGACGGCTCGCGGCTCTATCGCTACTCCTTTGACATGCTGGGCGAAGGAGCGCGTACTCTTGCGGACGCCAACCGCTACGTTGAGTCCTACGCGGCAGCAATCGAGGCGATCGGCCGCGCGGCGGGACATGCCGCTCTGCCACAACGTCCTGGCATTTCCGTCAAGCTCTCTGCACTCCACCCGCGATATGAAAGTCTGAGCCGGACCAGGGTGCTTGCCGAGCTCGTACCGCTCGTCGTCGCACTGGCCTCCAAGGCCAAAGCGTATGACCTCAATTTCACGATCGATGCCGAGGAGGCGGACCGGCTAGAGCTCTCCATCGACGTCATTGGATCAGCGTTCGCCAATCCGGCGCTCACCGGCTGGGATGGCTTTGGACTAGCGATCCAAGCATATCAGAAGCGCGCCGGCGCGGTGATCGACTGGGTCGCCGACCTCACCGAAAGGCTCGGCCGCCGGATGCTGGTTCGCCTGGTCAAGGGTGCTTACTGGGATACGGAAGTGAAACGGGCGCAGGAGCGAGGACTCGCCGACTATCCGGTCTTCACCCGAAAACCAATGACGGATCTGAACTATATGGCTTGCGCCGAAAAGCTGCTCGCATCGCGGCCGCGCATATTTCCGCAATTTGCGACCCACAATGCACTGACACTGGCATCGATCTACGAACGAGCGGGAGGCGGCGATGGATATGAGTTCCAAAGGCTCCAGGGAATGGGCGAGGCCCTCTACGAAACCGCGCTCGACGAACTGCCAGGTTTATGCTGCAGAATCTACGCGCCAGTCGGGAGTCATCGCGATCTTCTCGCCTACCTTGTGAGGCGATTGCTCGAGAACGGAGCAAATTCGTCGTTCGTCTCGGCGGTGGCCGATCCGAGCACACCAATTGCAAAGTTGCTGGCGCGTCCGGCCGACCTGGTCGGCATCTCCTCACGCGCTCGGCATCCTTCAGTGCCGTTGCCGCCGGCACTTTTTGGCCAACTTCGAAAGAACTCGCAAGGTGTGGAGTTTGGTCATCGCGTCTCGCTTGGTAGGCTGCTTGTCGAGACGGAGGCGGCGAGCCGCCGCTCGTGGATGGCGGCGCCGGTCGTGGACGGCTTAGCGATGAGCGGGCCGATGCGGAATCTGGTCAGTCCCATCGATGGGCAAACACAGACCGGGAGCGTCGTCGAGGCCGACCAGGCGACGGTGCAGCGAGCCGTTGGCGTCGCGCAAGCCGGGTTTTTGAAATGGAGCCACACGCCGGTAGATTTAAGGGCTGACACCCTGGCGCGGGCGGCCGATGCCCTGGAAGCCTCGCGCGGCCAGATGATCCATCTCCTCCAGGTCGAATCGGGCAAGACGATTGAGGATGCGATGGCCGAGATTCGTGAAGCCATCGACTTCTGCCGCTACTATGCGGCCGAGGCGAAGAGGCTGTTCGGTGATGGTTTGATCATGCATGGGCCGACCGGCGAAACCAACCGGCTTCGGCTGCGCGGCCGTGGCGTTTTCGTCGCCATCTCGCCCTGGAACTTTCCGCTCGCGATTTTCGTCGGCCAGGTCGCCGCGGCGCTGGTCGCGGGAAACGCGGTTGTGGCGAAGCCCGCCGAACAGACACCCTTGGTCGCTGCAGCCGCTGTGCGCCTCTTGCATGCAGCTGGCGTTCCCGGATCAGTCCTTCAGTTCGTGCCGGGCGACGGATCGATCGGCTCTCATCTGGTGGCCGATCCTCGAATCGATGGCGTCGTATTTACCGGATCCTGCGAGGTTGCCCGACACATCAACCAGGTGTTGGCGAGCAAGGTAGGTCCCATCATCCCGTTGATCGCCGAGACCGGGGGCATCAATGCGATGATCGTCGACGCGACGGCGCTTCCCGAGCAGGTGACAGATGACGTAGTGACGTCAGCTTTTCGCTCCGCCGGTCAACGCTGCTCGGCACTGCGGTTGCTATGTGTCCAGGACGATATAGCGGACGACGTGATAGAGATGATTGCCGGAGCCGCACGTGAACTTCATGTCGGTGACCCGCGGGATACAAGGACACAGCTTGGGCCGGTGATCGACGGTGAGGCCCGCGATCGCCTGGAATCGCAGATCTCAAGCCTGCGCGATCAGGCTCGTTTGCATTATCGCGGTACGGCCCCGAGCCATGGGTTCTACGTTCCGCCAAGCATATTCGAGCTTAGGGACGCCAGCCAGCTCTCGACTGAGGTGTTCGGTCCGGTGCTGCACGTCGTGCGCTATCGGCGACGCGCAATATCGGATTTGTTGGACACGATCAGATCAAACGGCCATGGGCTGACGTTTGGGATTCATTCGCGAATTGACGGTCTTGCTGAAACGATGGCCGATCGCCTCCCCATCGGAAACGTCTATGTCAACCGCAATATGATCGGTGCTGTCGTCGGCGTCCAGCCGTTTGGTGGTTCGGGCCTTTCGGGCACTGGTCCGAAAGCCGGTGGACCGAATTATCTCATTCGCTTCGCCTCCGAACAGACGATCACCATCAATACCTCGGCGGCCGGCGGCAATGCCAGCCTGCTTGCTGCTGACGAGTTCGAGGACTGCGCATAAGTTGCCAGCCCTTGTGCTCCCCAGCTCCGTCGGCTTTCGACATCGTGCGCGCCGCGCTTGTTGCCTGAGCCGCCGACCGGGATCGCTGTCCCAATCGTCTCGTGCGAGTCGAGCCGCTCAATCCCGTTTTCCCTTCGCTTCTTCCAAGAAAGCGCTTGCGCGCGCCGCCCAGTCGGCATTCGATTGGCCCAAGCGCGTGAAAAGTGACGCAGCAAAGCTGCTGGCCTTTTGCAACCGCACCGCAACATGATCAGCTGAAGCATTGCGCTGAGGCATGAACCCGACACATCCAGGATCGTATTCCAGGCAGATGCGGACTTCGACCTCCTTCGTGGACAGCTACCAAATCTGGTAGGTCAGACGAATTCTCCAGGAAATCGAGCATGCTGGGCAAGATACTCCAACACCTTGGTCCGTTTTCTGGTCGTGGTGACAAAAGAAGTAGATGACTTTGATAGCAACTAGCGCGATGTTGCGTGATCCAACAAGAAGCCGACATATCGAAAGCGCGCACTCGGTTGGGCGTCCCGCGCTGCAAGTGTCACGGGTAGTTTAATGTTGCTTTGAATGATCACCCTGCAGTGCGGTGCCCCGCGACGAGGGAAAGGGAGCAAGGACAATCGCGGCGGGGCTCTGGAAGTAGCAGGGGTCACAACATATCGAAATCATATTTGAAGTTGATGGTATTGGACACCGAGAGACCGCTTGGCGGATTCGAACCCACCGGTCTTGAACCTTGCGTTGCGCTCGGTGTTCTACCTTGCATCGGACGCGAGATTTGACATGGATACGCAAACCTCACTGAAAAGAAGGACGCGCGTGGCTCGATATGGCGGCAGGCCGCTGTTGGGTATCGGCGCGCGGTGTTCTGATCACAGGGCGGACCTGTTGTTTGCTGCTGAAGTGCTTCGCTGCCTGCGTGATGGTTTCACGCCTTCGCCTCGCGCGCTCGAATGGTCCGGATTTGTCGAACACTGGATGGTCGTGACCCAGGACGATGTGTGCCTCCTGACCGGAACGGTCTGGCGGCTTCCATTGTCGCAAAACGTGCTCGCGACACCGCTCATGGCGATCGACCCAAGTGCGGGGTGGGCACTTGCGGTCGGCGAATGGCTGACCATCGGGACTCCGCGGCTGGACTTGGCTGCGGCCGGAATTTACCCGGAGGGGATCGCCGATCGTGCCGCGCGCTGGCTCAACCGTAAGCTTGGCGTCGAGGACAAGTCCGAGGACCCGATCCCAAACTGAGGACACTTGACCTGTCCAAAGTGCCTGTTTGGGCTTGACCCCGGATGGGAGCAGATTTGCCGGGGGCGATCTGCGCTGCGACACCGCGTGACATGGGATCGGAGCAATGATTTGTCGCGAGGGCCTGCCTGTCGGGTTACGGCTTCTAGGTCTCCGACGATGTGAAGCTCGGCCGTCTAGGTTCTGCCGAGGATTTGCGGGTGGAGGACGCGTATGCGTTGCAGATATGCAAGTTCTTGGCTCACCGACGCGGGTAGCTCAAATTCCGAAGGGAATGACACACGCGAAGTCGCAGACTGCTTCAATCAGGAGGCGCATCACCTATGCGTTCCAGTCGATCGATAGGCACCTGCCAGTATTGGGCATCAGATAGGCCGCGTGGCGGGCCTTCACGCCCAAGCCCACAATCGCGCATTGGGGGCGTCGGCATGATCGCCGGTTCAATAAAGGGCGCGGCGCCAGGATCGCTTCGAGGCGTCCTGTGCAGGCCTCATCACTGCACCGTGTTCGTTTTTTGTCGGCCCTTCGATAGAATGACTGTGGAACCGAGCAGCCGTTCAACTCACCTTGGTCAGCACAAATCTATGCGGCAATCGCACTGAACTGTCGTCCAAGGGCAAGATCCCTGTGCAGGTCAGTTCCATCGAACATAGCCAACTGCAATGCGAACGGGCAATTGAGCGGTTACGACGCGCTTCAGGCAGCATGATCGTACAACCTTGGCGGGATTTCGGCTTGCTCGCGCCGGTAATGCCATATATAAGCATTAGCCGACCTATCGCCCTTGGGCTCTTCCTGAGTCTGAATCCTCAAGTAATTTGATTCAAAAAGAGGGGATCAGAGCGGTGTTGCATCGACGCACTCTGCTGGCGCTTCCGATATGGTTCATGTGGGGAACATCGGAGAACGTTTGGGCGCAGGAGTCCGGGCCGGAAACGCCATCGCCGAGGGTCACCGTTGGCGGACGATCATTTCTGCAATACGCGCCTCTTACGATTGCCGAGAAGCTCGGCTATTTCAGGGGTGCTGGGCTGACGCCGGAGATTATTGATGTTCCCGGCGGGTCGAAAGCGCTTGAGGCGCTCGTTGGCGGCAGCGCTGAAATCACGGCCGGAGCCTTCGATCATCTAATTCAGATGCAGGCCAAGAACCAGGAGATTGTCGGGGTTGTCCTGTTTGGTCGTCACCCGACGTTTGCATTGGCGGTTCGGAGCGAAAAAGCCTCAATGTATCGCGACCCGAAAGATCTCAAAGGTATGAGGGTTGGCGTAACCGCCCTGGGATCTCAGACGCAATTCATGGTTGAGTACCTTGCAATCCAGGCGGGACTTGCGCCATCCGAGATATCATTCGTCAGCGTTGGCAGCGGAACGGGTGCGGTCGCTGCAATTCGAAATGGCGCGGTCGACGCCGTGGTCACCGGAGAACCCGCGCTTACGGCACTTACATCCGCCGGAGATGCCAAGGTCGTCGCTGACACCCGGACCAATGAGGGAACCATCAAGGTCTATGGAGGGCTTTATCCATCTGGAACGATGTATGCCCGAGCGGACTTCATCAATCAAAATCCAAGAACCATCCAAGCGTTCGCCCTGGCAATCCTACGCGCGCTGGCATGGATCGATCGCGCATCCGCCGAGGATATCGCCGGGGTCCTGCCTGAAGAGTGGGCGAAGCCGAACCGCGACCTGTTTCTTGCGTCGATCCGTGGCACAAGGGACATGTTCTCACCGGACGGACGATTCAGCCTTGACGGAGCAAAAGTCGCGCTTCGTGTCCTCTCGACAGTCGATCCGAGCCTGGAGAACGCCAAGGTTGATCTCGCAACCACGTTCACGAACGAGTTTGTTGACAAGGCCCGCGCAACAATTGTCCAAAAATGACACAACGAGATAGGCGCATCGGAGCGCGCTTGTTATGGCACCGAGAGCAGGCCGTGGGCCTCCACACCTCGCACGCCGCCGGCAACTCTCGCTCGATCCCCGAAGGAGTGGGGCGGCCGAGGGCTTGAGGAGTGAATCGAAACGCGTGGAGGCGCCGACTACCCTGCTATTGAAAAAGCGCCGTAACATCCCGCTTCATCATCAGGTCTTCCTGGTCCTGCAAGACAGGATTGCGGAACGCCGCTATGCTCCCGGTGAAGCGCTGCCCAGTGAGGAGGATCTCGCCAAGCTTTTTGGTGTATCGCGCGTAACGATCAGGGCAGCCTTGGAGACCCTCAATACGCTTGGTTTGATCGAGCGTCGTCAAGGTGCCGGTACGTTTGTGCGAGAGCTCGCCAGGCCGGAGTCCTGGAGCGTGCCGATCATGGATCTCGCGGCCCGAAGTCGCATGATCGTGCGCACGACCACGGCTCATGTCGTTGAGTTCGGGTTTGTGCCAGCCCCTCCACACGTTCGAAGCCATTTTCAGGCGCAGCCGGATGGCCTGTTCCAGAGAGCAGTTCGCATTCGATATATGAAAAGCCAGCCAATCATGCAGGTAACCACCTACATCCCTGAGAACATTGGCCGGCAATTCGGTCCAAAGGATATGGAAGGGGCATCGCTCTACGCGATCTTGCAGCGGTTCGGAATTACGTTTGGTTCGGGCGAACAACTCGTGACTGCCGCGGCAGCGGATCCGGTGGTTGCTGAGCGACTCAATGTCGCAATCGGCGCGCCCCTGTTGAAGGTGGTGCGAATACATGTCGATACGACCGGACGCCCCATACAGCACTTTGAACTGCTGGCTCCGCCCGCAACCTACGAGTTGCGGATGCCGCTTAGAGATTTTGAGCGATGAGAACGAGCATCACTCGACGCACAGGCGTTGGCTGGTTGCGAAAGCTGTGATGAGAGGGCATTGATCGGCGGATTCTGATCCAAGCATCTTTCACGATCTCTGCCGTTTTTTGCATTGCTGGCAACCACCATTGGCGAAGCCCGTCGCTTTACTTTTGCGCGACACGAGGACAATACAAACGAGCCAAATTGCCCTCGTACATGACAATGTTTTCCCCCAGCTTCCGATCGACCGTACCGCACTATGTGGCTGGACGCCCGAACTATGGGCCTTCGCTAGTCTGGATCGTAAAGGAACACCTGCATCTTTCGAACAGGCATCGCCTTCTTGATCTTGGCTGTGGCCCCGGCTGGCTTGGGATTGCGTTTGCTCCGTTTGTGGGGTCAGTGCTTGCGATGGATCCCGAGCCGGCCATGCTTGAAGCCGCACGTGCTCTCGCCGCAGAAGCCAACGTGCACATCGAGCTGATGGAAGGCAGTTCCTACGATCTTGGCTCCCAACTCGGAATGTTTGACCTCGTCACGATCGGACGGGCCTTTCACTGGATGGACCGCGCTGACGCGTTGCGAAGGCTCGACGCGTTGATCAAGCCTGACGGCGCCGTCATCCTGTTCAACGACGTTCGCCCAGATGTTCCCGAAAATGCCTGGCAAAAGCAGTACACGGAGCTCGTTGACAGCTACGCCAACCAGGACGCCTGCATTCCGCCTGAGCGCATACGGCACGAGGCAGTCCTGCTCGAGTCCTCCTTCAGTCAGCTTGTGAGGATCGGCGCGATTGAGCGCCGGGTCGTTCCGTTGGAGCGCTTGGTCGATCGCGCGCTTTCGATGTCGACGTCATCTCCAGAACAGCTTGGCCCATTGTCAGACCAGCTTGCTCGAGAGCTCCTGACCCAAATGTCGCCGTTCGCGACTGACGGCAGCCTCGAAGAGGTGATCGAGTTCCAGGCATTGATTGCGCGACGGCCAAGAAACGAAAGTGATCGGAACGCGCCAGACCAAACGCTGACCTGAGCGCTCAGCCGTCAGCCCCCTTTCCGCGACGTCAGCATGACCATAGGCGTCGAAACGATCTGATACTGGGGTGAACCTGGCAACGCCTCGTGACGCTCGAATCTCACGGCTGCGATGATAGCAAAGCCACGCCAGCGACGGTGCAGGTCGACTCGATGAGACGGCGGACTGCCTGCGCATCCCAGTCAAGCCTCTCCGGTGAGTCAGTCCAATAGTGCGAGAGCACATGGGCCGCATGGCGTGCCTTCACGCCGAGGCCAACGACCGACACGGCAGGCATGGCAATAATCGCTCGTTCAATCGGCTCAAGCAGTTTCAGGAGCGCTTCGATACGTTCAACCGACGGGCTGATCATACCCTCGCCATTCAGTCGTTCGCTTCGTTGAACCACGCGGTTGAGCGCGACAACCTCTTGTCTTTGAAGGACCACGAGTTCGGCGAGTTTGGCTGAAAGCGCCTCGAATTCTTGTCCCAGCGCAGCCAACTCGGCATCGGCGCCGCCTTCTGTTACCCGCTGGTCTGGGCTTGAGCCGCGCCACTCAACTCCGGCCACGATTCGGGAGGCTTCATCAGAAGACATCGTCGATCTCCGATCGAGAATTATCATCACCAACCGGCGGGCGGTTCGCCGATCGATTACGAAGAGCCCTCCGAGCAGAACCAGCTATGGTGTCTCATCCTGTCCCCGCCGACGATACAGCTCAGTCGTATCAACATCAATACGAGATGGTGTTTCAGGGCAGCAATCAGGTGAGGTTGAACTCCGAAATCACGACTGTAACCGGATGCAGTCCAAGGATTGCTCTCGCTGCGACGAGATGTCTAAGTCGTTGTTTTCTGAAATGTTTGTGAAGCTGTCCGTGTCAGGCCGTTCCGGGCCATCCACATCCTGGGATTGCATGCTTTGCAACCGGAGCAGCGACCTACCAACTTTGGTAGTCGCGCTCCCCCGAAGATTGTGCATTCGGGCCTGCAATCCCAAGCGCCTGCCAACGCAGCGGGCTCGTCAAGCTAGGTCAAACAATTGCGGGGGTTGTCTCTAGCAGGCTTTGCAGCTTCACCGATTCAGGCTTTGCAGCATCACCGAGCCCGTACGACGTGCTCCAGCGGCTGCCGTGTCCTGAAGATGCCGTGACTTCCACCACACGCCGAGCATTGCGGTACACGTCAGAAGGGACCCAGAACAGCTTTGTGTGTCCGCCAGATCGCAGAGTGTACCTCGATCTTCCTTTGTTTCTGATACATGTCCTGACTCGCTGTCGGCCGGGAAAGCCCAATCCTGCGCCTGGGTCGGATACAATCGCCCGAATAAGACACCGGATCATTTCCTGTGGAAGCGGAATAT
>Ga0210408_10002335_pt1 | contig 18569 bp, 14 predicted proteins | sample IncBWH4MmetaG_FD_155471 | JGI IMG/M metagenome (GOLD analysis project Ga0210408, IMG submission 155471) | Forest soil microbial communities from Barre Woods Harvard Forest LTER site, Petersham, Massachusetts, United States - Inc-BW-H-4-M | ecosystem: Environmental > Terrestrial > Soil >...
CGATCGCCGGCGCGAGCGTGCGCGTGGGAATTTCCGCTGCCGCGCAGGCGGGCGCGCCCGCGCACGCCACCACGCGGCGGCGCGGATCGTCGGGCTTTGTGATGAAGCCCAGTCGTTCCGCTTCTACGGCGAGTTTGGAAGCTTGCGCCGGCGGAACACCGATGAGCAGCAGCACGCGACCTGAGGCAGGGCGTGCCGAGGTCGCACCGGCGCGTCGTGTTTCTTCGATGAGTCTTTGCAGCGTGTCGGCATCGCTGTGGCCAAATGAAAGGCCTACCCCGAGCGCGAGACTGCCGTCGCGCAGGTGATGCGCTCCGATCGGTTGCGCCGGAGAGCGTCCGCTCTTATGCGCACCTTGAGGCGGCCGACGTGTGAAACCAGCAGGGGGCAGGTCGTGCGCGCGCGCCTCCCGTCCATGCGCCGCGATCGCATCCATCAGATCCGAAACAATCTTAGTTGCATCCTCAGGCGGGATCGTGCCGAGCGTCGCTGGGTTTGCACTTTCGTTTGCGATCGTAACCTCGAAGCCTATCGCGCCGCCGGTCCTCTCCGCGCGCAGTCGTATGTCGCACGGCAACGCGTCGAGGCGCAGCGCGCCGCCGCTGTCAACCACGATCGAGACTTTGGGAGCAAGCCTTGCGGCGAGGCCACTCTCGACCAGCAGATCACGCAATCGATCGGCGACCGCGGTGACATTAAATATCTCGTGCGCGTCGAGCCCGGCGAGCGGACTGGCGAGCACGCGCCCGCCCGCAGCATCAACAATGCCGAGCGCTTGCACGACCGTAGCAAACGCCGGAGCGGACATCGGCGTAAGGCCACGCACCTGAATGCTGCCGCGCGACGTGATCTCGAGGATTCCGTTTCCGTCGGTTCGGGCGGCCGCGCATAGGGCAGTAAAGGCGTCGAGCGGGATCGGGCGCGTCACCGCCAAACGCGCGAGCAGGCCGTCGCCGGTGGGCAGGGGATCGGCCAATCCCGGACACGTGCCGCGGCGAAGCGTCATGTGCCGGCCTCGGAGAGAAGGGTGCCCAGCGCTGCATCGACGTCGTTGCGGTGGGGATGCCACAGGCCCTGCCGACGCGCGCTCGCGAGCCGTTCGGCAATGGCACGAGCGGCGTCTGGATTCTCGCGCAGCAGAAAGGCGCGGACGGCGGGATCGCTCAGATAAGCTTCATGCACCAGATCGATCAGCGTGCTCGGCACCGCACCGGTGGTCTCGGCGAAATCGATGAGACGATCGACGGTTTCGGCGAGTTCGGCGGCGCCGCGCGGGCCGTGGCGCATTTGCCCTGCGATGAAACGCGCATCGACGGCGCGGCCGCGCACGATGCGGGCGAGCGCCGTCGACAACGACCGCGCGCGCGGGCGCTGAGGATCGGTCATGTCGAGCATGATGAGATCGGGTGCACGACCGAGCGCTGCGGCCGCTGCGGCAAAGCCGCCGACGAAGCCCACGTCCGCAACGCCTTCCAGCAAATCGCGGGCGGGATCGTCACTGGGGTGCAGCAACAGATCCGCCGCGGCCACCTGGGCGGCGAACGCGCCAGGCATGACAGTGCCGTGGTCGGACGCGGCCCCGTAGCTGTGGGATGCTGCCGCGAGATAGGCGGCCCCGAGGGCGGCGCGATTGTGCTCGCGTCCGAGCAAATGCTCGATGCCCGCTCCATACGCACCCGGTGCCGTACCGAAGATGCGCGCTGGTGCGGGATCCGAATTGCCGCGCGCCTCGCCTCTGAGCGGATTGTCCTCCGCCGGTTCGTCCCGGTCGGCGACGGCGCGTACGGCCGCATCGATCAGCGCGATCTGGGTTGGGAACATGTCGCGGAACAGGCCGGAGACGCGCCACGTCACATCCACCCGCGGCCGGCCGATGGCGGCGGTGGGCTCGACCTCGATGCCGGTGACGCGGCCGGTAGCGTGATCCCAGACCGGCCGGCATCCCATCAGCGCCAACCCTTGGGCGATCTCTTCGCCGCCGGTCCGCAAGGTCGCGCTCCCCCACAGGTCGATGACGAGGGCGCGCGGCATTTCGCCGTGCGTTTGCAAATAGCTGCGGATCACTTCGTCGGCGGCGACCCGGCCGAGATCGAATGCGGTGCGGGTGGGCAACGCGCGCGGGTCGGCAGTGAACAGATTGCGGCCGGTCGGGAGCACGTCGCGTCGGCCCCTTTCCGGGGAGCCGGCTGGGCCGGGCGCAATACGCCGTCCATCGAGCCCCGCGAGCAAAGCCGTGCACTCGGCTTCCGCGCTTGCCTGCCACAGCGGGTCCGCATCCGGCGCAGCGCGACCGTAGACGTGCTGGCCATCTTTGATCCGCAAGTCTTTCAAATCGCACAGCCACGCATCGATGCGGCGCAGTGCCTGGTCGGGATCGACGTTCGACACGACGCCGGCTTCGCGCGCCAATCCGGAGCGCTCGGCATGCTCGACGATGAGCTGCGCCAAGCGCTCGCGCCGCCGTCGGTCGAGACCGTCGGCTTGCGCATATTCATCGACGAGCCGTTCAAGTTCGCGCGCATCGCTGCTGAGGTTGCTGGAGACGAGGGGCGGCGGCGCGTGCCCGATCGTGACCGCGGCGATGCGCCGTTTCGCTTGCGCCGCCTCGCCCGGATTGCTGACGATGAACGGATAAAGGACGGGAAGCGGCCCGACGACTGTTTCGGGATAGCAAGCTTCGCTCAGGGCGACGGCCTTGCCGGGCAGCCATTCCAGCGTTCCATGCGCGCCCATGTGGACGAGGGCGTGGACTTTTGCCCGATGACGGAGCCAGAGCCCGAAGGCGACGAGCGCGTGCCGCGGCGGCAACGCGGGATCATGATAATCGGCGCGCCGCCCCAAGGCGCCCCCGCGGTCCGGCGCCAGCGCGACGATAACGTTGCCACAGGCGTGGCCGCGGAAGCGAAACGCGCCGTCGCGCACATCGGGATCCGACGCCGCATCGCCCCATGCGGCTTCGATTCCCGCAAATACGTCGGACGGCAACGCGGCCGAGAGGCGCGCATAGTCCTCAAGCGAGAGAGAAGATCCTTCATTCTCCGCTGGAGGATGAACAGAAGGCGATGCAAGGACGTCGAGCAGCGCGCGTGCGGTTTGCGGCGGGTGGTTAACGGTGTAGTCGGCAGCTCTCAGGTCCGAGAGCAGCGCGACGACGCTTTGCGGTACGTCGAGCCCGACCGCGTAACCGGTGCGGCCCGCCGCGCCCGGGTAGTCCGGCATGAGCACGGCAATGCGCCGGTCCGGACGGCGCGTGGCTTGCAGGCGCACGAGCGCCGCGATCCGGTCCGCGACCATCGCGACGCGATCGGGTTCCTGCTTGTTGGCGAGCGCGGTGAAGGCGAGGCCCTCATGCGGCGGCAGGGGATACTTGAAGGCGATCGCACCCGCGAGAATCCGGCCGTCGAGTTCGGGCAGCACCACGTGCATCGCCAGATCGGCAGCGCCAAGGCCGCGCGGACTGTCGCGCCAGGCGGCGCGCTTGGTGTTGGCGATCACGACCTGCAACACCGGCACATCGGGACCGTCGAGCGGCGTAGGTTCCGCTCCATTGCCGGCCGCGAAGGCGGTGGTCGTGACGATGACGGCGGGGCGCAGGCGCGCGAGCGAACAGCGCAGGAACTCCGCCGCGGCTTCGTCTTTGAGACCGGGTACCACCAGCGGCGCCGGCGCCAAGCCGCGCGCAGCCAGCGCCGCGCACAAGGCGTCGATCGGCGCGAGGTCGGCGGCAAGAAGCAGCGCGCGATAAAAAATGATCGGCGCGACGGGCCGGTCGGGCGCAAGCGAAGCGACAAGACGGTCGAGATCGACCGGTCCAATGCCGGGCAAATAGCCGGCGGTGCGCGGCAACGGTCGCGGCTGGTACGCCTCAAGCTCCGCCCCCGCGTGATAAGCGAGGCGCCGCAGCAACGCGCGTAGATTTTCCGTGCCGCCCTCACGGAAGAAGGCCAGCAAACAATCGAGCTCAGTCGCGGGTAGAGTCGAGAGATCCGCGAGGCGCGTATCGTCCCGGTCTTCGCCGGGCAATAACGCCAGGGTGATGCCGCGCTCGCGCGCGACAGCCGTGAGCCGTTCGACGCCGTAGCGCCAGAAGTCGACCCCGCCGAGCAGGCGCACCAGGATCACCTTGGCGTGGCGGCCGACGCGATCGACCCACAGATCGATCGAAAGCGGGTGCCGCAGGTCTGATAATTGCGTCAGGCGCACGCTCGGCAGGGCGTCTTTCTCCATTGCCCAGGCCGCGGCGAGCCCGACAAGATCGCTTTCCGCAAACGACAAGACCGCAATGTCTCCGGGCGGCTGGCGGAGATCGACCGCCTCGACGATTTCGTCGAGGCTCGTGGACGTGGTCGTGAGCAGATGCATCACGCCTCTCCGCTACTCATCGGCCGCCCCGCGCATTGCCGGCGGCGCAATCAGGCGCCCACAAGCGCCTGCGCGATTGCCGCACGGTCGATTCCTTTCAGCCCGATGACCACCAAGCGGCCTTCGCGTGGTTCGCCGTGCTCCCAGCGGCGGTCGTACTGATAAGTCACGCGGGGGCCGACGGCCTGCAGCAACAGCCGCATCGGCTTGCCGGCAATCGCGACGAAACCCTTCACGCGCAGCACCGACCCTGCCTCGGCCACTTTGGCGACCCGCGACGCAAGTACCGTCGGTTCGGCTAACTCCGGCAGCGCTACGACGAAGCTGTCGAAATCGTCGTGGTCATGTTCGAGCTCGAGATCGTGGCGCGTGCGGCGGTTGGCGATATCGTCTTCGGTCCCCACCCCGAGCCCGAGTAAGGCCGCGGGATCGACCTTGCCGTCGGCCGCGGTCACGACCGTCACTGCACGCGGCAGAGCGCGGCGAACCGCGGCAACCGCAACGTCGAGGGCGGCCGGATCGAGAAGATCGCGCTTGTTCAAGACCACGAGATCGGCGCAGGCGATCTGGTCGTCGAACACCTCTTCGATCGGGTCATCATGATCGAGTGCCGCATCGGCGGCGCGTTGCCGCGCCAGTGCATCGAGGTCGGCGGCGACGCGGCCTTGTGCCAACGCGGCGCCGTCGACGACCGCCACCACGCCGTCGACCGTGACGCGGCTCTTGATCGCGGGCCAATGGAAAGCCTGCACCAGTGGCTTGGGCAGAGCCAAGCCGGACGTCTCGATGACGATATGCTCGACGGCGGGTGTGCGGGCGAGAATGGCGTCGAGCGCGGGCACGAACTCGTCGGCCACCGTGCAGCACAGGCAGCCGTTGGCCAGTTCGACGATGTTCTCTTCCGGGCAGGCCGCGTCGCCGCAGCCTTTGAGGATTTCGCCGTCGATTCCGACATCGCCGAACTCATTGACAATGACGGCGAGCCGCCGTCCGTCGACGTTCTGCAGCACGTGACGGATCAGCGTCGTTTTTCCGGCGCCGAGAAAGCCGGTGACGATCGTGCAGGGGACGCGGGCGAGCGTCGCGCTCATTCGACCTCCTCATAATCGTCGGGCGGTACCCGGGCGATCAGCCCGGTCTTGAGCGGCTGCGGTCGCCCGCGCCACGGCATGACGCCGTCATCGGCTCGGGCGAAGAGGCGCGCGCCTGCGACCAGCGCCGGCGCGGCGGTCGCAGGATCGAGGTCGCCGAAAATGTAGGTCCATCCCGCCTCGCGCCGGACGGCGGCCGAGAGGCCGCGTTTGCAGTTCGCGAGGCAGCGCACACGCTTGACCCGAACGCCGGTATCTTTCGCGGCTTCGGCAACGGCGTCCGCGAACGCCAGGCCGGGTCGCGGGAAATCTTCCGGATCGACCGGACGCCGGCAGGTGATGCAGACGATCACCGTGGCGGCCGAATCGATCTCGGCTTCGGTCGTCAGTTGCTGCGAGATATCGGCGAATGCCACCCGTGCCGCTCCTTCCGGCGAGACCGCCCGGCTCGGGTGCTGTACGCGAACGGCTTTGTGGTAAGGCCCTGCGCGCTTCGACCGTCATCGAGGCACCCCGCCCGACGCGCGACCGAACCGACGGTAGGTCTCCTGGCTCGCGGGTCTTTGCCCGTCACCGCCTTCCCGGGTTTGACCCAGTGGCCTGTGGCACGGGCTCGCCGCTTACAGTTGCGGGGGCAGCCGCGGATTTGGGATCACATGTCCCGCACCGCATTCCCTGTTACTCTTTCGCTCGAAAGAGGCCGTCAGTCGCATGCATAAGAGGGGCGGCAGAGGGCTTTGTCAACGCAGAGCCCGTGTCAGCCGAGCCACTGGCGCCGCGGCGAGACCTGCGCGAAAATTGCGTCAACCACCTAATCGTTCCGGGAGGTACCAATGGCTTACGATCTCGACGAATTCATCGCCGACTGCCGCACGTCGCTTAAGCGCGATCCCGGCCCGGCCGGGCGCGAGGAGGTACGCAAAGGATTGGAGCGGCTGCTTGCCAACCCCGAGTTTGTGCGAGCCTATTGCGGCGACGACGCTCCCACCGGCACCAAAATTCTCTACGAGGATCCGCAGCTCGGGTTCCAGGTCCTCTCGCACTGTTACGACAGCCCGAAAGTGTCGCCGCCGCACGATCACGGCGCGTCCTGGGCCATCTACGGCCAAGCGGCGGAATACACCGACATGACCGAATGGGACCGTCGTGAAAACGGCCGCCCGGCGGGCCACGCCGATCTCAAACCGGCCAAGAAATATCGGCTCAATCCGGGTCAAGCCGGAATTTACCAGGACGGCCGCATTCACTCGATCGACTACCCAGCAAAGGCACGGTTCGTTCGGGTCACCGGTGTGGATCTCGAGCGCATCCCGCGGCACAAATTCGACATCGCGACCGGTGTGGCGACACCCATCGAGTCGCGAACCACGAATTGACATTCGGTCACGTGCGATGAGTGGGCCTGTCATGCGCGGAATCGGTCCGCGCGAGATCAAAGCGATGCTCGCGGACGGGGGCGAACTCGCGCTCCTCGATGTGCGCGAGGAGTTGATCTTCTCGCGCGGTCATTTGCTGCACGCGCGCTCGCTGCCGTTGAGCCGGCTGGAGCTGCGCATCCGGGCGCTCGTCCCGCGGCGGGCGACGCGGGTCGTGCTCATCGACGACGGCGACGGCCTCGCGCAACGTGCGGCGGGAACCCTCGCAAGTCTCGGCTATACGAACGTCGCCTGTCTCGACGGCGGCATCGGCGCCTGGACCGCGGCGGGATTTGAGCTGTTCTCCGGCATCAACGTACCGAGCAAGGCCTTCGGCGAATTCGTGGAACACGCCGACGCCACTCCAAACATCGGTGCGGAGGAACTGGAGAAGCTGCTGCGCGAGCGCGCGAACGTGGTGGTGCTCGACAGCCGGCCATTCGACGAATACTCCCGCATGTCGATCCCGAGCGGGATCGATGTCCCGGGCGCCGAACTGGTGCTGCGCGTGCGCGACCTTGCGCCCTCGCCGGAAACCACCGTCGTCGTCAATTGCGCGGGACGTACCCGCAGCATCATCGGCGCGCAGTCCCTCATCAACGCGGGCGTTCCTAACAAAGTGGTGGCGCTGCGCAACGGCACGATGGGCTGGAATCTGGCGGGGTTTACTTGCGACAGCGGACAGACGCGCCGCGCACCAACTCCGTCGGCGGACGCGCTGGCGTGGGCGCGATCCGCCGCCGCGCGGGTGGCCGAGCGATTCGGCGTGGGCCGCATCGAGAGCGCCGACTTGGAGCGCTTGCGCAACGATGCCGAGCGCACGCTCTACCTCTTTGACGTGCGCGACCCCGCGGAATACGCGGCCGGACACGTGGCGGGTAGTGTTTCGGCGCCGGGCGGTCAGTTGGTTCAGGCGACCGACCAATACGTCGGCACGCTGGGCGCCAGAATCGTCGTCGTCGACGAGAAGGAAGTGCGCGCGCTGATGACCGGATCGTGGCTGCGTCAGATGGGCTTTCGCGATGTGTTCGTCCTGGCGGGGACGGGGGATGAGCGGAGCGCGCCGGTGGACGACGTTCCGGGACTCGATCAGCGGCCCGAGCTTGCCATCGATCCCGCCGCGCTCGCCGAGCTTATCGCGCGCGGCGCGGCAACGGTCATCGACCTGTCGCTCAGCCGGACCTATCGCCGCGGGCATATTCGCGGCGCATGGTTTGCGATCCGGGCTCGGCTCAAGCAAGCGCTCGGCGCCGTTCCGGCGCGCGAATATTTCGTGCTCACGTCGGAAGACGGCAGGCTTGCGGATTTGGCGGCACCGGAAGTCGCGGCATTGAGCCAGCGGCCGGTACGCTACCTCAAGGGCGGCAATGCGGCTTGGCAGGCCGCGGGACATCCGCTCACGGCCGATGATCCCAACATGGCGGACGAGCCGGTCGACGTATGGCTGCGGCCATACGAACGCGCGGGCGGTGTCAGCGAAGCCATGGTCGAATACCTCACATGGGAGACCGATTTGCCGGAACGCATTGCCCGCGACGGCACCGCGGACTTCGCGCAGTTTCGCGCGTGAGCATCTCGAAAGCGGGCCTCCCGTATTTCACAAACAAGAAGGGCTGCCCGAGGGCAGCCCTTCCATTGTCGGACCACGGTCCGGCATCAACGTGTGACGAGATCCGTCACGCGGCCTTGACCCCGTGGAAAGCAAGGATCCAGGCCGTTGCCGGCGACCGCGGCGATTGACAATGAGACACTGGATCACCTCCTTTCGGTTGTTGACGATACGCCCAATGTACGGAAGAGCGCCGGAATGGCAAGCCTTTAGCGGGCGCAAGCTAGTTGGAAAATGTGCGGCATCTCGCCGGCTTGCGGGCTTGCTGTTGACCGGTCTGCCGGCTCTGCTGGCGCTCTTCGGATGTGATCATACTCCGGCGGGGGCGCAAACGCCCGTCGATCTCCAGCTCGTGCTTGCGGTCGACGTCTCGGGCAGCGTCAACCAGACCCGTTTCGAACTGCAGCGCGACGGCTATGTCGCGGCCTTCCGCAGCACGAGCGTATTGGAGACCATCCGATCCGGGCCGCATCAGGCGATCGCTGTCACCATGGTGCAATGGACCGGACCGGCGCTCCAGGTGCACGTGGTGCCATGGATGCGCATCGCCGATTCCCCTTCGGCTGAGGCGTTCGCGATGGCGGTCGACCAAGCGCCGCGGCGGTTGTTCGGAGGCGGCACTTCGATCTCCGGCGCCATCGACTATGCGGTGCCACTATTTGCGCAAAGCCCTTTTCGCGCGCGCCAGCGCGTCATCGACGTGTCCGGAGACGGTTCCAACAACCGGGGGCGATTGGTCAATCTTGCGCGCGACGACGCAGTGGCGGCGGACATCGGCATCAATGGGCTGCCGATCCTCGCGCTCGAGCCGGACCTGGATCGTTATTACGAGCAGAATGTCATCGGCGGCACCGGCGCTTTCGTCATTGCGGCCAGGGATTACGAGGCATTTGCTGACGCCATTCTCAAGAAACTGATTACCGAGATTGCCCGGGCCGAGCGCGGACCGAACGACCTAAGGTCGGCACGCGTTGGAGGCTTTACTAAAGGTAAGTAGTTTGTTCGGCCAGTTGATAATCAGCGCGTGTGTGGTACCATTTTGCTTACCGTGGGCCCTTGTGGCGGTGATGAGCCGGACATTGCAAGGAGGCCGCTCAAACGATGTCCTCCGACAAGCGCAGGTCCCCGCGCAAGAAAATCAATACGGTCGGATTTCTCTATTCGACCGACGGATGGCCGCTTGGCGAGTGTCGAATCAAGGATATTTCCACCGGCGGGGCGCGTCTTGCCCATGCGCTCTCCGATGAAATACCGGCCGAATTGTTCTTGTCGTTTTCGCGGGACGGAAAGGTCCGTCGGCGCTGCGAAGTAAGATGGAGCAAGGACAAGGAAATCGGCGTTCGGTTCCTCAGCTAACGTCCTCGCCGCCGGCGTTCCCGTTTTGATTCGGTTTCGTTTTCGGTTCGATTCACACCAGTGCCCCGATTCCGAAGTTCGCATCATTTTTGCGGCACGCTCGGTTGCGAACTTCGGAATCGAAGGGCACTGGCAACTCTATGATTCCAGTGCCGCTTTGAACCCGAAGTTCGCAATCGGACTCGCGGCAATTGTGGTGCGAACTTCGGGTTCGCGGCACTGGCCCGGGGCCTGGGTCGGCGCGCGGTCACAGGCCGTCACTTTTCCCTTTGACGAATCAGGCAAATTCCGCACCCTTGCGGTGTTCAGGTGATTCGGAGCACATCCATGGACGTCCTCTGCTTCGCCTCGCGCAAGGGTGGTTCGGGCAAGAGCACGCTCGTTGCGCATCTCTCCGCCCATGCGACGAGGCCAAACCGGCGCTGTCTGCTCATCGACGCGGACTCGCAGGGCTCATTGACCCTTTGGCACAAGCTGCGCGGCACCGGCGAGCCGGCGCTCAGGAACGGCGCGCGTGGCGTCGCCGAGGCGGTAGCGGCGGCGCGAGCCGAAGGCTACGACTATGTTTTCATCGACACTCCGCCGGACATGTCGACGGCCGTGACCGAGGCGATCCAATCGGCGACGCTCGTGATCGTCCCGACGCGGCTCGCGGTGTTCGATCTTGCAGCCATCAAGGAAACGATCGATCTCGCCCGCCATTTGCGAAAGCCCTATGCGGTCGTGATCAACGCGGCTCCGGCGCGGCGCGACAATACGGAATCGCCGTTCGTCACCCAGGCGCGCCAGATGATTTCCAGCCTCAACGTGCCGGTCTGGTCGGGCCAGATCACCAATCGGGCAAATTACGCGCTATCGCTTGCTTCCGGCGAGGGGGTGCGAGAGTTCGAGGCGCAATCGCAGGCGGCGACCGAGATCGGCCGCCTCTGGCTTGCCATCGACCGCTCGGTGAGAGCAATCCACGGGGCGTATCAGAGCAGCGGCGTCATGCATCGCGTCGCCGCGTGAAGGCCTGATCGTTCCAAAGCCCGACAGCCCTGCATCGCGCGGAACTGCGTGCGGCGCACGGCCTCCATTCCGTCCTCGTTCTAGGTTTCCGCTGCGGCGCCCGGTACAAGGCTTCCTGCCGGGTACCGTAAATGCATCAGCCTGCCGCTCGCCTTGTCGATTCGAAATCGTCGTGGGTCCTCGCGACCGTCGCCGTTCTCATCCTGGGCACGGCGTTCGGCGCTCCGTGGATGGCCGCGGTCGCGCTCAAGGATATCGCGGCCGAGGTGGGAGGCACCCGCTCGGTGCCCGCGCTCGCGAATTCGCTTGCATGGTTCGGCGCCGCGTTCGGTGGCATCGGGATGGGGTGGATTGCCCAGCGCGTCGGCGTGCGCTGGACCGTGACGTTCGGCTCGCTGATGATGGCGGTTGGGCTCGCAATCGCGACGGCGGGCCCGAATTGGTCGCTCTACCTCGGATACGGCGTATTCGTCGGATTGATCGGCCTTTCCGGCATCAACGCACCGCTTTACGTTTATATCAGCAACTGGTTCGAGCGCAGGCGCGGCTCGGCGCTCGCCCTCATCTCGAGTGGGACTTACCTCGCCGGCGCGCTGTGGCCGCCGATTTTCGAACGCGCTATTGCCTATGCAGGCTGGCGCCAGGCGATGCTGTGGTTCGCCATTCTCGAAGCCGGCGTCATTGTGCCGCTCGCGCTGGTATTCCTGCGCCGGGCACCGCAACAGCCGCCGCCGATGAGCGTGATGCACCATGCCGGGCGCGAACAGGCGAGCGTGCTGGGCTGGCCGCCCAATCTGGTTTTCGCGGCGCTCTCGGCCGCGATCTTTATGTGCTGCGTACCCATGTCGATGCCGCAGAGCCATCTCGTTGCGTTCTGCAGCGATCTCGGCATCAGCAAGGCGCATGGCGCCGCCATGCTCTCGGTGTTGCTGGGAACCGCCTTCTTATGTCGTCAGATGTGGGGGCTGATTGCCGACCGGATCGGCGGCTTGCACACGGTGCTGCTGGGTTCGGTAATCCAGGCGGTGACAATGAGCGCGTTCCTGTTCACTCAGGACGAAGTCGGGCTGTTCACCGTCTCGGCCGCATTCGGCTTGGGCTTCAGCGGCATGATTCCCGCCACCGTTCTTGCCGGACGGCAGTTGTTTCCTCCAGCGCAGGCGGCTTGGCGCATACCGGTGCTGCTGTTGTTCAGCGGGTGCGGGATGGCCACCGGCGGTTGGCTCGCGGGCATCCTGTACGATCATTTCGGCTACTACGGCCCGGCCTTCGCGACGGGCATCGTGATCAATCTTCTCAATCTCGCAATCATTCTCATGCTGGTCGGACGTCAGCACCTGATTGCGGCGCGCGCGTATTAAGACAGATGAGAAAGAGCGTCGTCCTCGTCAACGACCGGATGCAGAAGGGTTACCGCTATCGGCTGACGGCTGCCGTCGGCCGCAACTTCGATCCGGAATTCACGCCCGATCTGTCGCCGCAGGAGATGCTTCGTCTCGGCATATTCTGCGGCAAGTACATGACCGATTGCCGCAAAGAGTTTCCCAGGAGCTGGTTCGCACGTGCCAAGCTCGCAACCGGGCGGCGTGACTGCTCGCTCAATTTCTTCGGCGTTGATGCGAGTCAGCCCCTGTCGGAATGGCGCGCCAAGGGATGGATTCATCCGGACGATCCGCGCGGTTGGTTCCAATGGTATTGCCGCTACTACGTTGGCCGGCGCGCGCCGGACGAAGATCGCCGCCAGATCAGACGCTGGAAGGCCATGCGCCGACACGTGCGGCAGATTCAGCGTCACTGTGAACCGGGCGATTTGCTCTGCCGCCGCCGACAGCGCCAAGCCCTCCTGCATTGGGCATATGATAGTCGGAAAATTTAATCCCGGCGGGTTTGTTCCGCGGCCAAGCGATCCCGAGGATCGCGTTTAACTTTTCCAACAAACATCAAGGTTAATGACGACGTATCGGTGCATCTCACCGCCTGTGATGGTAACAACTGGACGATTGCCTCCAGAGAACAGGAGAATAGAGATGCGCGCAGCAAATTTCATCAGGCATTCCGTCGCCGTGCTGATGGCGAGTTTTGGCGTCCTGATGGGCGTCGAGGGCGCGTCGGCCGCGCCGGTATCGTCAAGCACCGCGATGGTGAAAGCGGCTGCGCCCGGGGAAATCACGACGGTCGGCTACATCTATCGTGACGGGGCCGGCGTATTGATCGACACACCGCTGGCGTTGGGCTTCGTTGCCGCCTCGGCGGTGAGCCCGTTTTATCCGTCGTCGTACTATCCGGCCTATCTTTATTCTGCTCCGCCGGTCTACTACGCGCCGCCGCCTTATATCGGTCCTGCGATCGCCTACGGCCGACCGCTGTTGGCCGCGGACCCCTACTATCCCGGCTTCTATCCGTACGTCCGCGGGGGCTATTACGGGTATTGGCGCCGTCCCCGCTACTGACCGATAGAGCATGATGCCGAAAAGTGGGTACCGGTTTTCGGAAAACATCATGCTCCGACGATAACCTAGAGCGGGATGAAGATTCGAAGAAAAGTCATCACGCTCTAGCCGCGGAGGCGGCGCTCAGGCCGGCCGATTGCGGACCGCCTCTTCGACCGAACGAAAGATGTGGTCTTCCCCCAGCGCGTCGATCAGACCGGTGCGCCGGGCCGTCGCCAGCGCCCGCTCCGAGCTCATCCGCGCGATCGCCACGTCCACCCCGTGTCCGCGCAGCTCGGTGATGAGCTTTTGCAGCATTTCCGAGCCGGTGAAGTCTATGTCGATCACCCCGTGCGCCTCGATGACGAGGTAGTGACAGGGTTCCTCTTTCGCGCCGATTGCTTCCATCAATCTCTCACGCAGGTAACTTGCGTTGACGAAATAGATCGGCGCGCTCGGCGCGACGACGAGAATGCCCGGCTCGTACTCCCGGGCGTGTTCCTTAGGAAGGGCCCACCAGATAGTCGTGCCCGGAAGCCTCGCGAGCTCCGTGATGTCCGGGCGCGCAATGACATACACGCTGTGCAGCAGGGATAATATGATGCTCAGCGTTACGCCGGTCTGGATCGGCAGGAATACGACGAGCGCAGCGCTAGCGGCGACGATCAGAATTTCCCACTCGCTCTTGCGGTAGATCTGGCGGATGGCCTCGATGCGAAACAGCCGAATGGCGATGAACAGCAGAACTCCGCTCAATGCCGCCTCAGGCACATATTTGAAGGTGCCGGAGGCGACCAGCACCACGGCGGCGACGATCGCGATAGCGAACAGGCCGGAAAGTTGCGAACGCCCGCCGGCTTCCTTCACGATAGCGGTTCTCGGCGGACTCGCATTGACCGCGAAGGCGCCGAAGAACGCCGCCAGAATGCAGCCCGCGCCGATACCGGCGAAGTCCCGCGTGACGTCCTCGTTGCCGTCCGGGTCGGACGGGAACGTCCGCACGACGACCGCCGTTTGAATCATGCACACCAGCGCGACGATCAACGCTCCGGGCAGCAGTTGCGTAATGTCGTCCCAGCTCGGCAACCCCAGCGTCAACGCAGGAGGCCCGATCGGCAGCGCGCCGAGCACCGCGACGCCGTGCTGATCGAGCGCGAACAGACGAACCGCCACCGCTGCGACGACGAGCCCGATCAGCGCACCCGGAATGCGCGGGTTCCAGCGCTCGGCCAATTGGCTGAGCACGAGCACCCCGATTCCGATTATCAGCGGAAAGGCACGGAAGTGCCGCGCGCGGCCGACCACGTCGGCGAAGCGCTCCACCAGATTCCCGTGGATCGCATCGATGCCCATGATCGAGGGCAACTGGCCGACGAAGATATGGATCGAGATGCCGGCCAGAAACCCGGTGATCACCGGGGTCGAGAGGAGGTCGGCGATCCAACCTGCTCGTAGAAGGCGGGCCAGCAGCAGTATGATGCCGACGAACAGCGCCAGCGTTGCCGCCATGCTGGCGTATTGGACCGCGCCGGGTACCGCGAGGGCGACCAGGGCGCCCGCAATGATCGGTGCGATGGTCGAATCGGCTCCGACCGAAGCGAAGCGATTGCCGCCGAAGGCAGCGAACGCAAATGTGCCGGCCGCGAAGGCGAACAGGCCGGACATGGGCGGCATTCCGGCGAGCCGCGCCGTCGCCAGTTGCTCGGGAATCGCAATGGCGGCAAGCGTCATCGCGGCGATGAGGTCGCCCGAGAGCCATGCAGGGCTGTAATCGCGCAAGGATGCGAACAGCCAATCCTTACGCGGCGTCATGGCGGGCATGCCGGTCCTCAGAACACACGCCGCGACGGCGGCGAAACATTCAGCCCCAAGGTCGCATGGCGGCGACTTGAAGCAAAGACGATTATGGCAATAGCGAGTCGCCTCGGGCGCCCGTCGAATCACCTATCGTGCTTGCGGGATTGGCCCTGCACCGTCGGCGCGCCCTCGATTGGCATGAAGCGCGCCGTGTTCTAAATTGCGGTCGCACGGGCCGGCGCCGCGGGTGCCCGTTCGAGGCCCCCGGTCCCATGGTTCATCGGAGTGAAGCACATTAATCGCAGCGAACGAAGGCGAGGGCCCGGCGCGACGGCCGAGCCGAGGGCGTTCGGTCCGGCGCTGCCGCTCGTTGCCGAAAGACGCATCGGGCGCGTCGGAATTGCATCGATTGCCGCCTGTATCGCCGCAACGCTGCTCTTCCTTGCCGCCGTTGCTCCTGCCGCGGCCGAACCCAAGCGCGTGCTGCTTCTCCATTCGCTCGGACGCGATTTTGCCCCGTTTGCCGATGTGTCCGGACGCTTCCGCGAAGAGTTGATCAGGCAGTCCACCGATCCGGTCGATTATTACGAGATCTCGCTGGAGACGGCTCGCTTTGGGGGAGCCGACCAGGAACGTCCGTTCGTCGATTATCTCCAGGCGCTGTTTGCTCAGCGCAAGCTTGATCTCGTCGTGCCGGTCGGCGCCCCCGCGGCGCGTTTTGCCTTGCGCCACCGCGAGCAGCTGTTCGGCGCCGCCCCGATGTTGTTCGTGGCCATGGATTTGCGATCGATGCCGGGTGCCGGTGTGACGGCCAATGATGCCGTGGTTGCTTACAGGTTCGATCTGCCGGCGGTCGTCGACAACATTCTGCGGCTGCGGCCGCAAACGGTCGACATCGCGGTCGTGACCGGCAACTCCAGTCCGGACCGGGCGTGGCTCGAGGAACTGCATCGCGAGTTCCAGCCGCTCACGAGCCGAGTCAAATTCGTCTGGTTGGACAAACTCTCATTCGCCGAGTTGCAAAAGCTCGTCGCGACGCTTCCTCCATGGTTCGCCATTTTCTTTACTCCGTTGCAGGTCGACGTCGCCGGCGTGCCGATCGGACAGGAGCGCGCGCTCGAAAGCCTGCGCGCGACCACCAGCGCGCCCATATTCGGCACCTTCGAAAGTCTGCTCGGCCGTGGCGTTGTCGGGGGGCCGGCGGTGTCGAGCAACGAATTGGGTCAGCGCGCCGCCAGCGTGGCCATGCGCATCCTTCAGGGCGAGGCGCCGGCGAGCATCGAGACCCAGCCGCTCGGCCCGGGACGGCCGATCTACGATTGGCGCGAGCTCCGTGCTTGGAACATCAGCGAGAACGCGCTTCCTCCGGGCAGCGAGGTACGCTTCCGCGAGAGAAGCCTGTGGGACCTTTATCGTTGGCAAATCATCCTTGTCGCCACCACGCTGCTGCTCCAGGCCACTTTGATTACCGTCCTGCTGTTCGAGCATCGCCGCCGTCGCAATGCCGAAGCGCTGGCGCGCCGGCGCATGTCGGAACTCGCGCACGTAAACCGGATGGCCACCGCCGGAGAGCTGTCCGCGTCTCTGGCGCATGAGATAAAGCAACCGCTCGCCGCGATGGTCACCAACGCCAATGCCGGTTTGCGTTGGCTCGCCAGAAGCACGCCCGACTTCGACGAAGCGCGTTCCGCCTTCCAGCGCATCGTGGCCGACGGCCATCGCGCGGGGCAGGTGCTCGGCAGCGTTCGCGCGATGTTCGAAAAGGATAGCGGCAAGCGGGCGCAAGTGGATCTCAACGGCGTCATCCGCGAGGTGCTGACGCTTCTCGAAGGCGAACTGCGGGCGCATCGCGTGCTCGCCCAGACGGATCTTCTGGATGGCCTTCCCGAGGTCTCGGGTAATCGCGTCCAGCTGCAGCAGGTCATCGTCAATCTGGTGATGAACGCCGTGGAAGCCATGGAGACGGTGGATGACCGTCCTCGTCTGCTCCGGATCAAGACCGAACTCGATAACAACAATCATGTGCTGATCCGGGTCGAGGACTCCGGACCCGGCATCGGCCTCGACAACATCGACCGCATATTCAACGCGTTCTTCACCACAAAGCCGCGCGGCATTGGCATGGGACTTTCCATCTGCCGCTCGATCGTCGAGGCCCACGATGGCCGGCTGTGGGTTTCTCCCGGGGTGGATTACGGGTCGGTGTTTCAGTTCACCATCCCAAATCACGGTCAGAAGAAAAAGGACGAGAAGATCGGCCCCGAGCCGCTGCCCCGCGCCGAGCAGCGCCAGCCCGCTGCCGCGCCGGCCGCGCGTGAGCCGGTCGCCATTCTTCGGGCGGCGCGGCGCCTCTAGCGCATGATCCCGAAAAGTGGGTACCGGTTTTCGGAAAAAGATCATGCGCCAAGAATCAATTTTCCGCGGCTTAACGGCCTGCCAAGCGAGGGGAAGCGCTATGAGCAATGAAAAGCGGTGCACTTGCCGAAGCGAAGTTCACGCACGCCGCGTCGGCGGGTTCCGCGGCGGAACGGCGCGGCTGGTTTTCGCAGTCACGGTTGCTGTCGCGCTTGCGGCCGGCTTCACCGTGAGCGCCCGCGCCGAGGATCCGTATGGAAATTGGCTGCGGCCGTCGACCGGCACGCAGGTCAATTTCTATAACTGCGGCGGCAAGCTGTGCGCCAAAATCGTCGCCGTGAAGGATCAGAGCCGAAAGGGCGAGATCGGCACGGTGATCATGAACGGCGCCGGCAAGTCCAGTGACAACGAATGGCGTGGGGATTTGCTCAACACCGAGGACGGCAAGACCTATTCGGGCGTTGTGACTCTCGAAGGACCCAACGCCCTGAACCTCAAGGGGTGTGTGGCGGCGATATTTTGCAAGGGCGAAACCTGGCAGCGGGTGAAGTGACGCGCTGCCTGTCACCGAGCCTCTTGATCCGCCGGGTGGTCCGTATCGTCCGGCGTCTGCCTCAGCATCTCGAAAGCTTCGCGTAACGCGGCGCCGCCGTCGTCCGCTCGCGGGGCGAGGATTATCAGCAATTCGCTTTCGCTATCCCGGATCACGCGCTCGATTCGGTGCGCGACTTCGGCAAGCGCCTTGATGTCCTCCCCCGCTTCGTCCTGACCCGCGTCCGGAAGCTTCGCCAGTTCCTCGACCATGGCGACCGCGATGTTCGCAACGGTTCCGATCGCCCAGCTGCGCACTTTGGCGGCCGGAACCGAGACGCTGCGGCCGGCGTCGAGCGCGATCCAGACCGCGCGCGCATCATCGTCACGCACGAGGCCTGCTTCGCGCACGCGCCGGAAGAACTCGATCGTCGGTTCGACGTGCTCCGGCGGATGCTCTTGCTCCCGTGAAAGGTCGTCGAGGGTGCGGCCGCTCGGGAATCGCCGCACCCATGGCCCGGCCACGAAGACGAATTCGCGCAACGCCTGCAGCACGTTCGGCTCGAGTGCCGGCGCGAGCGCGGTGTGTCCGCTGCGTGCATCCTCGTTGCGCTCG
>Ga0210408_10002336_pt1 | contig 18560 bp, 17 predicted proteins | sample IncBWH4MmetaG_FD_155471 | JGI IMG/M metagenome (GOLD analysis project Ga0210408, IMG submission 155471) | Forest soil microbial communities from Barre Woods Harvard Forest LTER site, Petersham, Massachusetts, United States - Inc-BW-H-4-M | ecosystem: Environmental > Terrestrial > Soil >...
CGGGAAGCGCAATGCTCGCCAAAATGTGCAATCGCACGCGATCGGAACCAACCTCATGGCCGGGCAACCAAGTGCACCAGAGGATCATGCGGCCACACTGCTCCCGGCGGAACCCGCTGCCAGGATACCGTGTTCATGGCCTGTGTGCAGCGCCGGTTTCGGAGCTGGGAGCTCATGGTGAGGAGCCGCGCTTGTTGCGGCGTCTCGAACCATGAGGCCCCGATGCTTTTCGGCCTCATCCTTCGAAACGCGCGCGAAGAGCGCGCTCCTTCAGGATGAGGGGAGAGAGCGGCTCATGATGCAGCACGAGGCAGGCGCTAGAAGCCGCTTCCAGTAGATCATCGTGCCGGTCAGCCCGCCATGCGGCTTGAGCGCATAGTCCGGGATGATGCCGGCGAGCTGAAATCCGAATCGCTCATAGAGGCCGGAGGCGCCGTCCTCGACCGCGGTATCGAGCACCAGCAGCGTGCGTTCGCGGTCGATTGCAAGCTGTTCGGCCGCGCGCAAGAGCGCGGTCGCAACGCCGCGATGCCTGTGGCTGAGGCGCGTCATCATCTTGGCGATCTCGGCGCGATGCGGCTGGTTCGGCGGCAGGTCGAGCAGCAGCGTCACGGTGCCGATCAGATGGTCGCGATCGAATGCGCCGAGCACGATGCGCTCGCCGCGATCGGCCGATGCCAGCGAGGTTTCCCAGAACCGTGACGCGGCATCACGCGACAGCGGGTGCATGAAGCTCACCGAGCCGCCATGCGCGACCACCTCGATCAGGATGTCGCTCAACGCCGCGCAGGCCGCGGCAGAGGATGCCAGGGGCTCGATCCGAAATGGCGTCATGGTCAGCTCCGGGCCAGCGCGACGACATATTCGCAAGGCGCGCCCGTCTCATTGGCGAAGGTCGTGTCCGCGGGCGAGCCGAAGCCGAGGCAGTCGCCGGCGCCGAGCACGTGGCGGTCGCCGCCCTCTGATATGACGAGGCTGCCACGCTGCACCCACACGATCTGGCGGATATGAGCATAGGAGGACTTTGGCAGCGTCACGCGCTGCCCCGCGGGCATGTCGACCTTGACGAGTTCGACCGGATGATCGGGCCTGCTGAACACCTGCTTGCGGACATAGCCAGTCTCCGGATCGCGCCAGACCGGCTGCTCGGCGGCGCGCGAGAGGCGGTCACCCTGGCCCTCGGCGCGGAGCATGAGGCCCGCCAGCGTGAGGCCGAAGGCAGCCGCAAGCCTGACCAGGATGACGGCGGTCGGGCTCGCCTCGGCGCGTTCGATCTTGCTGATGGTCGCCTTGGAGACCCCTGAGCGTTCGGCGAGATTCGACAGCGACCAGCCGCGGCTGTCGCGCTCCAGCCGCAGGCGCTCCGCCAGTTTTGGGCTGAATTCATCTACTATAGTAGTCATTTGACTACTATAGTAGATGATTGAAAGCCGACGCAAGACGTGAAATGAAGGCTTGGCAAAAATGCCAACCCGCGCTTGTTGCGGCTGCCGCAGGGACTATCTGCGGAGTGCGGCGTGCGTGCGGGGGTGACAATGCCCCATCCCATCGTGTAACACCCGCGCGACTTCAAAACCTTGCAAGTCTCTACGGCGCCCGTTCCGGGGCTTGAAGCTTGTGTTGGAAGGGTGCCATGCAGACTGTCATCATCGTCGTTCACCTCATGATCGTGTCCGTGCTGATTGGCGCGGTGCTGCTGCAGAAATCCGAAGGCGGCGGCCTTGGCATGGGCGGGGGTGCGGGCTTCATGTCGAGCCGCGGTACAGCCAACCTGCTGACGCGAACGACAGCTGTGCTCGCGTGTCTGTTTTTCATCACCAGCCTGGGGCTGAATTGGCTCGCGAGCTACGACCGCAGGCCTGCGACGATCATCGGCGGTCAGCCGCCCGGACAGTCGCAGCCGGCCGGCGGCGCAGCCCCGGTGGCGCCGCCGACCTCGGGCGGCGTGCTCGATACGCTGAAGAAGGCGGACGAGCAGCAGCAGAATCAGGCCCCCAGCGCGCCTGAGGCGCCGCGCTCGCAATAAAGCAGGGTGGCCATGCAGGATGCAGGCCTCGCCTCCTGCATCAGGAACCTTGTTCAACATACTGAAAATACTTTTATTTTCTCGCCACCCACAGCCGCCTGAAAAGTTCGGGGTGACGGACTTTTCGCTTTGGCGAATCGGATCGGCGGCCTTAAAGGTGAAGCCCCATGGCGCGGTACATCTTCATCACCGGCGGCGTGGTCTCCTCGCTCGGAAAAGGTCTGGCATCGGCCGCGTTAGGCGCGCTGCTGCAGGCCCGTGGCTACAGGGTTCGGCTCCGGAAGCTCGATCCCTATCTCAATCTCGATCCCGGAACGATGTCGCCGTATCAGCACGGCGAAGTGTTCGTGACCGACGACGGCGCGGAGACCGATCTCGATCTCGGCCACTATGAGCGCTTCACCGGGCGTCCGGCGACGCGCGCCGACAACATCACCACGGGGCGCATCTATCAGGACATCCTGACCAAGGAACGGCGTGGCGACTATCTCGGCGCCACCATCCAGGTGGTCCCGCATGTCACCAACGCGATCAAGGAGTTCATCCTCGCGGGCAACGAAGCTTACGACTTCGTGCTGGTCGAGATCGGCGGCACCGTCGGCGACATCGAGGGCCTGCCGTTCTTCGAGGCGATCCGCCAGATCAAGAACGACCTACCGCACGGCGATGCGATCTACATTCACCTGACACTGCTGCCCTATATCCCCAGTGCCGGCGAATTGAAGACCAAGCCGACGCAGCACTCGGTGAAGGAATTGCGCTCGATCGGCATCCAGCCTGACATCCTGTTGTGCCGCACCGACCGGCCGATCCCCAAGGAGGAGCGGCGCAAGCTCGGGCTGTTCTGCAACGTGCGCGAAAGCGCCGTGATCGAGGCGCGCGACGCCGACAGCATCTATGCCGTGCCCGAGGCCTATCACGCCGCCGGCCTCGACGACGAGGTGCTCGCCGCGTTCGGAATCCGGGAGCGAACCGCGCCGGAGCTGAAGAGTTGGCACGTGATCAACGAGCGCATCCGCAATCCGGAAGGCGACGTCACGATCGCGATCGTCGGCAAATATACCGGCATGAAAGATGCCTATAAGTCGCTGATCGAGGCGCTGTCGCACGGCGGGGTCGCCAACAAGGTCAAGGTCAATCTCGACTGGATCGAGAGCGAAGTGTTCGAGAACGAGGACCCGGCGCCGTTCCTCGAGCATGTCAACGGCATCCTGGTGCCCGGCGGTTTCGGCCAGCGCGGCGCGGAAGGCAAGATTCGCGCGGCGCAGTTCGCCAGGGAGCGCGACGTGCCGTATTTCGGCATCTGCTTTGGCATGCAGATGGCGGTGATCGAGGCGGCGCGCAATCTCATTGGGATAGCCGATGCCAACTCCACGGAATTCGGTCCGACGCCGGAGCCGGTGGTTGGGCTGATGACGGAGTGGCTGCGCGGCAACGAGCTCGAACGCCGCTCCGGGGGCGGCGATCTCGGCGGTACGATGCGGCTTGGCGCCTATCCCGCGATGCTCAAGCGCGGCAGCCGGGTCTCGGATGTCTATGGCGGCGCGACCGAGATTTCGGAGCGCCACCGGCATCGCTACGAGGTCAACACCGCCTACAAGGACCGCCTGGAGCAGCATGGCCTGAAGTTCTCAGGCCTGTCGCCCGACGGCATCCTGCCGGAGATCGTCGAATATGAGGACCACCCCTGGTTCATCGGCGTGCAGTTCCATCCCGAATTGAAGTCGCGGCCGTTCGAGCCGCATCCGCTGTTTGCCTCCTTTATCCAGGCCGCGATGGTGCAGAGCCGGCTGGTGTAATCGTCAGGTGCAAGGCGTTGCATGGCGCCAGTGGTGGTCCGACAAGTCAGCGCGCGCGATGTCATCGACACCGCGTCTGGAGGCCGAGCCCGCGAGCGAGAGACCGCCATGGAGCGCGTACTGACAGGGGCGTTGCTTTGCATGTGCTTGGCTGCTCTATGCCTGGGCCCTTGCCACGCCGAACAACAACCTGTTGCAAACGCCGAAATCAATTCCGTGATTGACCACATAGAAAATGACCGCTCGGTTTCGATGCGGACGGAGTTGGCAATGCAATTGGCTCTAATCATCCAACGTGCGGTAGAGCGCGACCACGAGGCGATTGAGGTTGACACCATCGAGCGTTTGTCACGCCTCCTGGACGATCGAGAAGACTCAGTTCGATTTGGAATCGTGACGGCCTTGGGATCTTGCGGCCCGGCCGCCGTGCGCACTGTCCCAAGGCTTCGGGCCGCCTTAAAGGAGGCGGAATTCGGCGGTTCGGTCAATCGCAGTGGGAGTTCGACGTCTGCCGACGCAATTGCAGCGGCATTGGAGAAATTGAAGGTCTGTGTGCCGACCCCGGGGCCGGACCTCCGGGCTCGCTGCAACTATCTGATACCAGCGCAAAGCACCAAGATAGCGAGCCTGTAGGGCGGATCAGCGAAGCTTGACGCCGTACCGACGTGTCAATCATCGGTGATCAGTCCATCCAGCGGAATCGTTTCTAGAATTGAGGAAGCCCCCACATATGCTGCAAGGTTCGGTCAGCATCGTCGGGCCAGGAGCGTATCAACGAACCATTTGGTCCCCCGATGGTTTCGGACGTTGAGGTCTAATGAGCGATCTTGGGGAATCAAATTAGTGGGAATTACAGCCTTTTTGTTCTACGAACGCGCTGCGGTCATGCCGATTATCGCGATCAGGCGCGAGGTCGAGACCGCCCGCGAAACCGCTTGGGATGAACCAGAATCGTCGTCGCGGGCCTGCTCCCGGTCGTGGACGCCAAACACGAAGATCAGGGCGATCCCAAGTACAAGATTATGTCTCGCGACGAACTCGGAATTCGGAAGGGCGATTCGAAATCGTTCTTTTTTTGTCACCGCTGCCCGGACGATCCTGCCCTGCAAAACCGCTTGTCGAACGCGTCCGACATCTAGCCCGAGGCGTCGCAGCATTGCGGCAATGCCCTTGCGGCCATTGAGGTGCCTCCCGGCCAGCCGCTATAAGCGGCCGGCCACCAGGGAGGAACCAACCAATGATCTACGAGAGCCGCGTCTATCGCTGCATTCCCGGCCGCCTGCCGGCGCTTCTGAAGCGTTTTGAGAACGTCACCCTAAAACTCTGGGAGAAGCACGCCATCCGCCCGGTCGGCTTCTTCACGACGCTGATCGGCGAATCCAACCAGGAACTGACCTATTTCCTGGCCTGGGAGTCGCTGGCCGAGCGCGAGACGAAATGGGCCGCGTTCCAATCCGATCCCGATTGGATTTCCGCGCGCGCCAAAACCGAGGAGGACGGCCAGATCATCCAGAACATCGTCAGCCAGCTTTTGGTGCCGACCGCCTTTTCAGCGATGAAGTAGGCGGGCCGCTGATCACGGTCGACGAAGGCGTCCGGCGCAACCCTGATATTCAGGCAGCGCCGACGCCCCTGGCGATAATCACGCTTGATCGGTGGCCGCGAGGCCATATGGTCGCCGCGGACCTTCAAGGAACAAGCACTTGGACGCGATAAATTCCGCTGCACCTGTGGTTACCGTCGGCTCCGTCCGCTTTGGCAACGATCTGCCGCTTTCGGTGATCGCCGGGCCCTGTCAGCTCGAAAGCCGCATCCATGCGCTCGAAGTGGCCACGGCGTTGAAGGAGATCGCGAGCCGGCTGAACATAGGGCTCGTCTACAAGACCTCGTTCGACAAGGCCAACCGCACCAGCGCGAGCGCGGCGCGCGGCCTTGGCCTGGAACAATCGCTGCCGATCTTTGCCGAGATCAGATCCTCGCTCGGCTTGCCGGTCTTGACCGACATCCATGAAGCCACGCAGTGCGCCGAGGTCGCACAGGCCGTCGACATCTTGCAGATCCCCGCGTTCCTGTGCCGACAGACCGACCTCTTGCTGGCTGCGGCTGCAACCGGCAAGGTCGTCAACGTCAAAAAGGGGCAGTTTCTGGCGCCCTGGGACATGGCCAATGTCGTGACTAAGATCACGGCAGCGGGCAACCGCAATGTGCTGGTCACCGAGCGCGGCGCCTCGTTCGGCTACAACACGCTGGTCTCCGACATGCGCGCGCTGCCGATTTTGGCGCGCACGACCGGCGCGCCGGTGATTTTCGACGCCACCCATTCGGTGCAGCAGCCGGGCGGGAAGGGGACCTCGTCGGGCGGCGAGCGCGAATTCGTGCCCGTGCTGGCGCGTGCCGCGGTCGCGGTCGGCGTCGCCGGCGTCTTCATCGAAACGCATCCCGATCCCGATCGCGCGCCGTCCGATGGCCCGAACATGGTGCCGCTGCGCGAGTTCGAGAGGCTGATCCGCACCCTTCAGGCCTTCGACGCGCTCGCCAAGAGCCAAGCGGGCTGATGCATCGGGCCGTCGCGCGCGCGCAGACACAACGCCTGCCGCCGGCGCTCAACATCATCGCGCTCGCAAGCTTCGCCGCCAGTCTTTCGATCCGTGCGCTCGATCCGGTCTTGCCGCATGTCGCCGGTGATTTCGGCATCAGCATCGCCACGGCCGCGGGTTTTTCCGCCGTGTTCGCCTTCACCTTCGCGATCATCCAGCCACTGGTCGGCGCCGCCGCCGACCTCTTTGGCAAGGCGCGGCTCATCATCGTCTGCCTGGGGCTGCTCGGCCTGGCCAATGTGCTGGGCGCATTGTCAGGCTCATTCTCGCTGTTGTTTGCGACCCGCATTCTCGCCGGCATCGGCGCCGGCGGCGTGTTTCCGGTGGCGCTCGGGCTGACCAGCGACCTGGTCGGACCCGAGAAGCGCCAGATCGCGATCGGCCGCACACTGGCGGGCTCGATGACCGGCAATCTGCTCGGCGCCTCCGTCTCCGGCCTGATCGGCGATATGCTCGGCTGGCGCGGCGTGCTCGCGGTGCTCGGCGGTCTGGTGCTCGTGGCCTCGATCGCGGTCGCCCTGGGCTTTCGCGGTGCTGCGCTGACGCGCCCGCCGAGGACCAGTCTTTCGGCCTTGAAGCAGGGCTACCGCACGATCTTCAGCAATCCGAACGCGGCGATCTGCTATTCGGCCGTGTTCGTCGAAGGCTGTTGCGTGCTCGGGCTGTTTCCCTATATCGCCGCGTTCCTGGTTGAGCTCGGTGAGCCCTCGCTGTCGATCGCCGGCATCGTGATCGCAGGCTTTGCGATCGGCGGATTGTTCTACACGCTCACCGTGTCGCGTTTCCTGCCGCGGCTCGGCGTCAAGGGCATGATGATCGCGGGCGCGACGCTGGTCGGCTTTCAGCTTGCCGCAATTGCCTTCGGTCCGGGATGGAAGCTGCAATTCGTCAACATGCTGGTGATGGGCTGGGGCTTCTACATGATCCACGGCTGCCTGCAGGTGTTCGCCAGCGAGCTCAGTGTGGAGGCGCGCGCGACCGCGCTGTCGCTGCATTCGTTCTTCTTCTTCATGGGCCAGACCGTCGGCCCGATCGCCTATGGCCTGGGCCTGCACACAATCGGTAAGCTCGCGACCCTGCTCACGACCGCGACCATCATCATCGTACTCGGCCTCGTCTGCGCGCGGTTGCTGCGCCAGCGCGTACCGGCGGATGCGGCGAAACGCCTTGACATGGCGCCCTAGCTATAGCTAGCCCCGCCCGCGGTACGGCGCGACGCCCTGGTCGGGCACCCACAGGCCCTTTGGCACCTTGCCGGTCTGCCAGAACACGTCGATCGGGATGCCGCCGCGCGGATACCAGTAGCCGCCGATGCGGAGCCACTTTGGCTTGATCTCGGTGGTGATCCGCTTGCCGATCATCACGGTGCAGTCCTCGTGGAAGGCGCCGTGATTGCGAAAACTCGCGACGAACAGCTTTAGGGATTTCGACTCCAGCAGAAACCGCCCCGGCGCATAGTCGACGACCAGATGCGCAAAGTCAGGCTGGCCGGTGACCGGGCAGATCGAGGTGAATTCCGGCACCGTGAAGCGCACCAGATAGTCCGTGTCGGCTTGCGGATTGGGCACACCGTCGAGTTTTGCCTCCTCGGGGGTTTTGGGCCATTCGACGGCGCGGCCGAGCTGCAGGCCGTCGGGGTGGGCTGTCTTTGCGGTCTTTTTGGGCATTGTGGGTCTCCGGCCCCGGGTCTTATCCCAATCGTCCGCCTCGCGTCACCCGGCCTTTTCGCCTCGGTTACGTTGCGGTAGAAGCGGCTCAATTCGTACCCCTTCAGGCATCCCAAAGAGGCAATCATGACCGCCATCGTCGACATCATCGGCCGCGAAATCCTGGACAGCCGCGGCAATCCCACCGTCGAGGTCGACGTCGTGCTGGAGGATGGCGCGATGGGGCGGGCGGCGGTGCCGTCAGGCGCCTCGACCGGCGCGCATGAGGCCGTCGAGCTCCGCGACAACGACAAGTCGCGCTATCTCGGCAAGGGCGTGCGCAAGGCGATCGACGCCGTCAACGGCGAGATTTTTGAGGCCCTGACGGACCGCTCGGTCGAGGACCAGGTGCAGATCGACCAGACCTTGATCGAGCTCGACGGCACGCCGAACAAGAACAGGCTCGGGGCCAATGCGATTCTGGGCGTGTCACTGGCCTGCGCCAAGGCTGCCGCCGCCTCCTTCGATATGCCGCTCTACCGTTATGTCGGCGGCACCTCGGCGCGCACATTACCGGTGCCGATGATGAACATCGTCAATGGCGGCGTGCATGCCGACAACCCGATCGACTTCCAGGAGTTCATGATCATGCCGGTGGGGGCGGCAACCTTCGCCGAGGCGCTGCGCTGCGGTTCGGAAATCTTCCACACGCTGCGCGGCGAATTGAAGAAAGCCGGCCACAACACCAATGTCGGCGACGAGGGCGGCTTTGCGCCGAACCTGCCGTCAGCGGATGCCGCGCTCGACTTCGTCATGAGCGCGATCGGCAAGGCCGGTTACAAGGCCGGCGACAACGTGATGCTGGCGCTGGATTGCGCCGCCACCGAGTTCTTCAAGGACGGCAATTACGTCTATGGCGGCGAGGGCAAGACCCGCTCGCGCTCCGAGCAGGCCAAATACCTCGCCGACCTCGCCGCGCGCTATCCGATCGTCTCGATCGAGGACGGCATGGCCGAGGACGACATGGACGGCTGGAAGGAGCTCACTGACATCGTCGGCAAGAAGTGCCAGCTCGTCGGCGACGACCTCTTCGTCACCAATGTGACGCGGCTCGCCGACGGCATCAGGAATGGCCGCGCCAACTCGATCCTGATCAAGGTCAACCAGATCGGCACGCTGACCGAGACGCTGGCCGCCGTCGAGATGGCCTACAAGGCCGGCTACACCGCCGTGATGTCGCACCGTTCCGGCGAGACCGAGGATTCCACCATCTCCGATCTCGCGGTCGCGACCAATTGCGGGCAGATCAAGACCGGCTCGCTGGCGCGCTCCGACCGCACTGCCAAGTACAACCAGCTCTTGCGCATCGAGGAGCAGCTCGGCAAGCAGGCGAAATATGCCGGCAAGGCAGCGCTGAAGGCGCTGGCCTGAGGCGATCAAGAAAAACGTAACGGGAGGGTTCGATGAGTGACGGCAAGAGCGGACTGCAACTGCGTTCGTTGATCAAGACAAGCGGCGAACTGGAAATCTCGCTGGTCAGTGTGGCGACCCCCGAGCCAGGGCCCGACGAGGTCGTGGTGCGGGTCGAGGCGACGCCGATCAATCCGTCCGATCTCGGCCTTCTCACCGGCGCGGCCGATATGACGACCGCGAAAGCGTCGGGCACGAAGGATGCACCTGTTGTCACGGCGCAAGTTCCCGAGGCCGGCATGCGGGCGATGGCGGGTCGGCTTGATGAATCCCTCCCGGTCGGCAATGAGGGCGCGGGCGTGGTCATTGCCACGGGGTCCTCGGAGGCCGCCAAGGCGTTGATGGGCCGGACGGTTGCGATGATCGGTGGCGCCATGTACGCGCAGTATCGTTGTCTGAGGGTCGCTGAGTGTCTGCCGTTGCCATCCGGCACGACGCCCGCGGAGGGCGCCTCCTGCTTCGTCAATCCGCTGACCGCGCTCGGCATGACCGAAACGATGCGGCGCGAGGGCCACAAGGCGCTGGTTCACACCGCCGCCGCCTCCAATCTCGGGCAGATGCTCAACAAGATCTGCCTGAAGGACGGCATTGCCCTGGTCAACATCGTGCGCAGCAAGGAGCAGGCCGAGATTTTGCGCAATATCGGCGCAAAATATGTGGTCGATTCCACTTCGCCGACCTTCATGGACGACCTGACCAACGCCCTGGTCGAGACCGGCGCGACCATCGCGTTCGATGCCATCGGCGGCGGCAGGCTCGCCGGCCAGATCCTCGCCGGCATGGAGACCGCCGCCAACAAGACCGCAAAAGTCTACAGCCGCTACGGCTCTGCCGTGCACAAGCAGGTCTATATCTATGGCGGCCTCGACACCCGTCCGACCGAGCTGGTGCGCTCGTTCGGCATGGCTTGGGGCATCGGCGGCTGGCTGCTGCTTCCGTTCCTGATGAAGATCGGGCAGGCGGACGGAGCGCGGCTCAGGCAGCGCGTGGTCGACGAACTGAAGACCACCTTTGCCAGCCATTACACCAAGATCGTGTCGCTGCAGGAGGCGCTCGATCCGGCGAACATCGCCGTCTATGCCAAGCGCTCGACCGGCGAGAAGTTTCTGATCAATCCCAGCAAGGCGGGATGAAGCCGGCCCCTTAGGGGTTGACACGCAAGCGGGCCGACGGCCCGCTTGTTGTGGAAGGCCATTTCGCGTCGCAACGATCGCGGAACGACAGAGAAGGCGACGACTTTCACTTCACCTTCCCCGCGGTCGGTCATGTCGAGAAGGACGGCAATGGCTACCGCCTGATCCCGTCCGCGCGGAATCCGACGATCTGAGTCTTGCCCGAACAAGGCGCGAAGGGCCGCCCGAAAGGGCGGCTCATCATTCGCCGCCCGCGCGGACCTTTCTGGGCGGGCGCGTTGTGGCGTGGACCGGCAGGTCGGTATCGGAGCTGCCGTTGGTGATTTGCCGGAACTCCTCGATACTGGCCGGCCGGCCGAGTAGATAACCCTGGACCTCGTCGCAGAGCTCGTTGGACAGGAAATCGAGCTCGCCCGGCGTCTCCACGCCTTCCGCCAGCACTGGCAAGCTGAGACCGCGTCCGAGCCCGAGCACGGCGCGCACGATGGTTGCCGCCTGGCCGTTCACGTCGATCGACTTGATGAAGGATCCGTCGATCTTGATCTTGTCGAACGGGAAAGCCCGCAGATTGGACAACGAGGAATATCCGGTACCGAAATCGTCCATTGCGATCCGCACGCCCAGCGTCTTGAGCTGGCGAAGTGTTGCGAGCGCACGCTTGAGATCGTGGATGAGCGCGGTCTCGGTGATTTCGATCTCGAGGCGGGCCGGCGGCATTCCGGACTGAAAAAGAATTTCGTGCACGAGACGGGCGAAATTCTCGTTGTGGAGCTGGACCGGCGAGACGTTGACCGCGACTGTGAGCGGACGGCTCCACTGCGCAGCTTCGTTGCAGGCCTGCCGCAGAACCCATTCGCCTATCTGGAAAATGGTGCCGCTCTCCTCGGCCACCGGGATGAAGAGATTTGGCGGTATCTGGCCACGTGTGTTGTGCTGCCAGCGCAGCAACGCCTCGAAGCCGATGATTTCGCCGGTCGAGATCTTTTTCTGCGGCTGATACATCAGACTGAGTTCGCCGCGTGAAATGGCATGACGCAGGTCATGCTCCATGAGCCGGCGATCGCGGACTTCCGCACCCATGGTCGCTTCGAAAAATCGATAGGTGCCGCGCCCTTCCATTTTCGCGCGATAGAGTGCCGTGTCCGCCTGACTGAGAAGCGATTGGCGATCGGCCGCATCATTTGGACATATCGCGATGCCGATGCTGGTCGACATGAGCGCCGTGGTGCCGGGGCTTTCATTCTCGGTCCGTAATGCTTCGAATATGTTCTCCGCCAGTCGGCCGGCTGCGCTCGGACTCGAGATTGCCGGCAGGACGATTGCGAATTCATCGCCGCCCAGCCTCGCCATCATATGGCTCGGGTCGAGCAGGCCGCTCACGGCCTTGCTGACCCGCTGGAGCACCATATCGCCGGTGGCGTGTCCGAAGAGATCGTTGATCTCTTTGAAGCGATCGAGATCGAGGCAAAGCACAGCCAGGCGATGGCCCGCGTCGATCGCGGCTTCGATGTCCTGATCGAGCTTCTGGTTGAACCTGGAGCGGTTCGGGAGTCCGGTCAGCACGTCATGGTGCGCCAGAAATCTGATATGCTGCTCGGCGTGCTGGCGCGCCCTCAAATCGCGCACCGCAACGGCCTGATGCGGCTTGCCCGCGAAATCGATGAAGCGCAGGATCAGTTCGACCGGGATCGTTGCACCGTCGCGGTGGCGCAACGCGGTTTCCACCGGCTGATTGGGCCGAGCAAGGAGCTTTGCACGCAGGTCTCTTGCCGGGAAATAGGTCGCGAATTCGTCTCCGATGACGTCCTCCTCGCGCGTCCCGGCGAGCAGGGTGAAGCTATTATTCGCCGTCGTGATGACCTCCTGCTCGCATACGATGAGCCCCTCGACGGCGGCGTTGGCGAGGCCGCGCATGCGGTCGGCTTCGAGCTCCGAACGGCGCTGGTCGCGGAGATCGAGAGCCAGGCCCGCAAAGCAAAGCAGGATGATCGCGAAGCTCGCGAACGCAACGGCCAGGGCCAGCCAGCTCGTCGGCAATGCCGATGCCGATATTGCAATGGTCGGATCGGGAATGATCGTGACCGCGCCCATGGCCGTGAAATGATGGCTGCAAATCGCGGCGGTCAGCAGCAGCGCACCGCTGATCCGCCATTTCATCGCGGCGCCGCGCAGACCTAAGTCCATGGCCGGTGCGCCCAGAGCCGCGCCGAGCGCAATCGAGGCCACCACCAACGGCGCGTCCCAGAGCAGTCGCCCGGCAATTTCAAAAGCGGCCATTCCGGTGTAGTGCATCACGGCAATGCCGCCGCCGACAATCAAGCCGCCGATCCATGTCCCCCAGGGCGAGGCCGCCGACAGGGCGACCGCGAGACCCGCTCCGGTAATGGTGATCGCGCCGATCAGCGAAAGAATGGTCAGGCTGATGTTGTAGGCGCTCGGGATCCCCGGCGAAAATGCCAGCATCGCGATGAAATGCGTGGCCCAGATCCCGAATCCGGTTGCGACGGCGGCGACACCGAGCCACGCGTGGCGCATCTGCCCGGTTGATTTGCGGACATGATGCAGCAGCGTGATGGCTGTGAAGGAAGCCAGTATACAAATGATCGCCGCCAAAAACACGAGCCGCAGATCGTGCTCGTTGGCTATGCAGTCATAAACGGTCAGCACCGCAGTTCTCCCCCGGGCTTCTGCCCAGTCAAACTGCGCGCAAAGTATTGGCCGGCACGTACCGGATCCCTTAAGCTTCGGCGCTCGCGTGCCTATTCGTGCGCCGAAATGGCCCGTTAGTTAAGGCCGGGTTAGCCTCGCGAGGCTGCCCGGTATTCCGATCCCCAAGACCCGCGCTTCGGGGCTCGTGGCACGGCTTGAATCTCATTTCCCGTGCGCGAACGCTGTGTTTCCAAAACTGCTGGTTCATGCACTTGCATGGTTCCCGCGGCAACGCTAGGGAAGGCGGCCTTCCCCACCCAACAAGGAAACCCCATGGCCCACTCCATCGTCGTCATCGTCGGCAGCCTCCGCAAGGAGAGCTTTTCGCTGAAGATCGCCAATACCCTGGCGAAGGTTGCACCCTCCAGCCTGAAGCTCGACGTGACGACGCTGCATGACATTTCCTTCTTCAACCAGGACCTGGAGGCCAATCCGCCGGCCGACTGGCTATCGTTCCGCGAAAAGCTGCAGAAGTCCGATGGTGTCATCTTCGTGACGCCCGAATACAACCGCTCGATCCCCGGTGTCTTGAAGAACGCCATCGACGTCGCCTCGCGCCCCTACGGCAAGAGCTCGTTCCTCGGCAAGCCCATTGGCATCATTTCGAACTCGCCCGGACCGCTCGGTGGCGTCAACGCGGCAAAACATCTCCAGAACATCCTGCCGGGCATTTCCGGTGCGATCATGGGCCAGCCGGAGACCTATCTGAACGCCGTCGGCGACGCCTTCAACGACAAGGGTGAGTGCGTCAAGGAGACCTTGCAGAAGATTCTCGAGCAGTATCTCGCAGCCTTCGCAGCCTTCGTCGAGAAGCAGAACGGGTAGGAGACAATCCGCGCCGTCATTGCGCGGCTTGACCGGGCAATCCAGTAGTCCGCGGCCTAAGTCGTGCAAAAAAAACTGGCACCTCGGGTTACTGGATGCCCCGCCCGAAGCGGGGCATGACGACCTGTGGTTCGGGTTTGCCTTCACATTCCATTAACCGCATCGCTCCATGTTTGCGCGCATGGTCACCCGCGGCGTCTGAAATCCTTCCTGACCGGCCTTGCCCTCTACACGATGGCGGCGGCGCTGGTCGGCTATTTCGGCGTCAACGCCTATACGGGCAGATACGGGTTGAACGCGCAGCAGGAGCTCGATCAGGAGATCGTCGCGCTGACATCGGAGCTCGCGCGCTTGAAGAAGGAGCACGCCGAAAGCGAGCATCGCGTCTCGCTGCTGCGCTCAGACCATATCGACCCCGACATGCTCGACGAACGCGCCCGCTTTCAACTCGACTACGTCAATCCGCATGACCTGGTCCGGATGAACGCGCCGAACTGAGCGCGATCCTCTGCACATCGGCTCACGAGGGGTTCAGCCTGAAGCGCTATCGCCGAGGGGTCGGCCCATTGTCGACAGATTCTCGTCGCATTGCACTGCGGCAAAAGCAAAGCTTTTGTCAGATCACGCAATCCTTTCGCAGCGGTTTCCTTTCGCAGCGGTTTGAGTTGGGTTAGAGAGGGACCTTCATTCTCTCACCCGGAATTGCCATGGCCGTACCCAAGAAAAGCGTCACAAAGGAAGCAGGGCAGGACAAGGGCGACGGCTCCCCGCCGGAATTCACCAGGGAGCAGGAACTGAGCGCGCTGCGCGACATGCTGCTGATCCGGCGCTTCGAGGAGAAAGCCGGCCAGCTCTACGGCATGGGCGCGATCGGCGGCTTCTGCCATCTCTATATCGGCCAGGAAGCGGTTGTGGTCGGCATGCAGATGGCGCTGAAGAAGGGCGATCAGGTCATTACTGGCTACCGCGATCACGGACACATGCTCGCCACCGGCATGGAGGCCAGGGGCGTGATGGCCGAACTGACCGGTCGCCGCGGCGGATACTCCAAGGGCAAGGGCGGCTCCATGCACATGTTCAGCATGGAAAAGAACTTTTTTGGCGGCCATGGCATCGTCGGCGCGCAGGTCTCGCTCGGCACGGGGCTCGCCTTCGCCAACCGCTACCGCGGCAATGATTTCGTCAGTCTGGCCTATTTCGGCGACGGCGCCGCCAACCAGGGCCAGGTCTACGAGAGCTTCAACATGGCCGAGCTGTGGAAACTGCCTGTGATCTATGTGATCGAGAACAACCGCTATGCGATGGGGACATCGGTCGCCCGCGCCTCCGCGCAGGCCGATTTCTCCAAGCGCGGAGCCTCCTTCAATATTCCCGGCGAGCAGGTCGACGGCATGGACGTGCGCGCGGTCAAGGCCGCCGCCGACAAGGCGGTCGAATGGTGCCGAGCCGGCAACGGTCCCTATATCCTGGAGATGCAGACTTATCGTTATCGGGGACACTCGATGTCCGACCCGGCGAAATACCGGACGCGCGAGGAGGTCGAAAAAGTCCGCCACGACCAGGATCCGATCGAGCAGGTGCGCAACCGGCTGCTGGCGGCAAAGGTCAGCGAGCAGGAGTTGAAGGCGATCGACGCGCAGGTGCGTGACATCGTCAACGACGCGGCCGATTTCGCCCAGCACGATCCCGAGCCGGACGTGTCCGAACTCTGGACAAATGTCTACCACTGACGAACGCGCGCGAAATTTGCGATCGTGCGCGTGACACCCTTGCAGGTCGAAGCCAAAAAGACTGATTCCCCGGAGCCACTATGCCAATTCAAGTGCTGATGCCTGCGCTGTCGCCCACCATGGAGAAGGGCAACCTCGCCAAATGGCTCAAGAAGGAAGGCGAGCCGATCAAATCAGGCGACGTCATCGCCGAGATCGAAACCGACAAGGCGACCATGGAGGTCGAGGCGACCGACGAGGGCACGCTCGGCAAGATCCTGATCCCCGAAGGCACCGCCGACGTCGCGGTCAACACGCCGATCGCGACCATTCTGGCCGATGGCGAAAGTGCCGCCGATCTCGCCAAGGTGTCGGCGCCGCCCAAGCCGGAGAAGGCTGCGGAATCAGCTCCTCCTGCCGCCAAGGCCGAGGCGCCGGTGCCCCCAGCGGCTGCTCCCGCCGCGCTGCAAGCCGCCGCCGTGCCCGATCCGGAAATTCCCCCTGGCACCGAGATGGTCACGATGACGATTCGCGAAGCGCTGCGCGATGCCATGGCCGAGGAGATGCGGCGCGACGGCGACGTCTTCGTGATGGGCGAGGAGGTCGCCGAATATCAGGGCGCCTACAAGATCACTCAGGGGCTTCTGCAGGAGTTCGGCGCCCGGCGGGTGATCGACACCCCGATCACCGAACACGGCTTTGCCGGCATCGGCATCGGCGCCGCACTGACCGGGTTGAAGCCGATCGTGGAGTTCATGACCTTCAACTTTGCCATGCAGGCGATGGACCAGATCATCAATTCGGCGGCGAAGACGCTTTATATGTCCGGCGGCCAGCTCGGCTGCTCGATCGTATTCCGCGGGCCGAACGGCGCGGCCGCCCGTGTCGCCGCCCAGCATAGCCAGGACTATTCCTCCTGGTATTCGCACATTCCCGGCCTGAAGGTGATCGCGCCGTTCTCCGCGGCCGATGCCAAGGGGCTCTTGAAGGCCGCGATCCGCGACCCCAATCCGGTGATCTTCCTCGAGAACGAGATGCTGTACGGGCACACCGGAGAGGTGCCGAAGCTCGCCGATTATGTGATCCCGATCGGCAAGGCGCGCATCGCGCGCGCCGGCCAGCACGTCACCATCATCTCCTGGTCCAACGGCATGACCTATGCGCTCAAGGCGGCCGATGAACTCGCCAAGGAGGGCATCGAGGCCGAGGTAATCGATCTGCGGACGCTGCGGCCGATGGACACCGACACCATCATCGCGTCGGTGAAGAAGACCGGCCGCGCGGTCACGGTCGAGGAGGGCTGGCAGCAGAGCGGTGTCGGCGCCGAGATCGCCGCCCGCATCATGGAGCACGCCTTCGACTATCTCGATGCGCCGGTGACGCGTGTCTCCGGCAAGGACGTGCCGATGCCCTACGCGGCGAACCTCGAAAAGCTGGCATTGCCATCGGCCGCCGAGGTGGTCGCGGCGGCCAAAGCCGTCTGCTATCGGTGAGCCATGGCCGGACCCAAGGAACAACCACTGCCGCCTGACGTCATCGGCCGCGAGGACGCCACCGAGGTGCTGCGCGCCTTCGTGCTCGATGGCGGATTGTCCATCGCTTTCACCCGAGCGTTCGAGGAGCCCGACGTCTGGGGCATGCTGCTGGTCGATGTCGCCCGTCACGCCGCGCGCGCCTATGCGCGCGAGGGCGACTACACCGAGGAGGATGCGCTGGCACGGATCATCGAGATGTTCGAAGCCGAGCTCGAAAGGCCGACCGACACGGGCTCAACCACGCCCCGATCGCAACAAGGTCACTAGCAATGCCGATCAATATTCTGATGCCCGCGCTGTCGCCGACGATGGAGAAGGGCAACCTCGCCAAATGGCTCAAAAAAGAGGGCGACCAGGTCAAGTCCGGCGACGTCATCGCGGAGATCGAGACCGACAAGGCGACCATGGAGGTCGAGGCGGTCGACGAGGGCACGATCGCGAAGATCGTCGTCCCCGAGGGAACGCAGGATGTGCCCGTCAATGACGTGATCGCGGTGCTCGCCGGCGACGGCGAGGACGTCAAGGCGGCAGGCGCCGCCGCGGCCGGCAAGGGCGCGCCGAAAGCGGCTGAAGCGCCGGCGCCAAAGCCCGCATCTGCGCCGGCGGCTGTTGCCGCACCGGCTGCGACGCCTGCGCCGGCCGTCGTTGCCGCGCCGCCGATCGTGCCCGCCGCATCGCCGGCGCCGCAGAGCAATGGAGGCGGTCGTATCTTCTCGTCGCCGCTGGCGCGGCGGCTCGCCAAGGAGGCGGGGATCGAGATTTCCCGCATCATGGGGTCCGGCCCGCACGGCCGCATCGTCGCCCGCGACGTCGCGGAGGCAAAATCAGGCAGGGGCCTGAAGGCGCCCGCCGCTGCGCCCGCGGCGACGCCGGCGATTGCGCCGTCGATATCGGACAAGCAGATCCTGGCGCTGTTCGAGCCCGGCTCCTACGAGATCGTGCCGCATGACGGCATGCGGCGCACCATCGCGCAGCGCCTGACCGCGTCGATCCAGACCATCCCGCATTTCTATCTGACGATCGACTGCGACATCGGCAAGCTCCTGGCCGCGCGCGAAGAGATCAACAAGGCGGCGCCCACCGACAAGGACAAGAAGCCGCTCTACAAGCT
>Ga0210408_10002337_pt1 | contig 18560 bp, 14 predicted proteins | sample IncBWH4MmetaG_FD_155471 | JGI IMG/M metagenome (GOLD analysis project Ga0210408, IMG submission 155471) | Forest soil microbial communities from Barre Woods Harvard Forest LTER site, Petersham, Massachusetts, United States - Inc-BW-H-4-M | ecosystem: Environmental > Terrestrial > Soil >...
TCAGCCATCGCCTCGCCCATGGCGACATACACCGCGTTACTCTTCGGCGCGCAGGCGAGATACACGACCGCGGTCGCGATCGCGAGCTCCCCCTCGGGCGTGCCGAGGCGCTGATACGCCTGCCAGCCATCGATGCAGAGCGCGAGCGCCCGCGGATCGGCAAGGCCGATATCCTCCACCGCCATGCGCGTCACCCGCCGGGCGATGTAGATGGGATCGCAGCCGCCATCGAGCATGCGGCACAGCCAGTAGAGCGCTCCGTCGGGATCGGTGCCGCGCACCGCCTTGTGGAGCGCGGAGATCTGGTCGTAGAACTGATCGCCCCCCTTGTCGAATCTCCGCTGCGTGCCACCGGCCACCTCCTGCGCCATCACGAGCGTCAGTCGTCGCGTGCCCTCAGTCTCGGCGAGTGCGGCCGCGAGCTCGAGCATGTTGAGTGCGCGGCGCGCATCGCCGTCGGCAGCCCGCGCCAGCAGATCGAGCGCGGCGGGCTCGGCCTCGAGCTGCTCTCTTCCCAAGCCGCGTTCGACATCGGTGAGCGCGGCGTGCAGCAGCGACAGCAGATCCTCGATCGATAGCGGTCGCAGTACGTACACGCGCGCGCGGGAAAGCAGCGCGCTGATCACCTCGAACGAGGGGTTCTCGGTGGTGGCGCCGATGAAAATCAACGTCCCGTCCTCGAGGTACGGGAGAAAGGTGTCCTGCTGCGCCTTGTTGAATCGATGCACCTCATCGAGAAACAGCAGCGTCGGGCGGCCATGCGTGGCACGGGCCTCGCGCGCCGCCTCGACCGCGGCGCGAATGTCCTTGACGCCGGCCATCACCGCCGAGAGTGCGATGAAGTGCGCGTTCGCTGCCTTGGCGATCAGGCGCGCGAGCGTGGTCTTACCGGTGCCCGGTGGTCCCCAGAGAATCAGCGAGTGCAGCTGCCCCGACTCGATGCTGGCCGAGAGCGGCTTGCCGGGTCCGAGCAGGTGGCGCTGCCCGAGGAACTCGGCGAGGCTCCGCGGCCGCATACGGTCCGCGAGCGGTCGCGGCGGATCGTTCACTTGCGTGGTGTGCCGATGACATCGGCTCCCGCTGGCGGCTTGAAGCTCACTTCGCCGGGGCGCACCGGCCCGTTGCGCTCGATCTTCTGGAAAACGATCGTGGCCGTCTGATCGAGCTTGTCCTCGAGAATCATGCGCCGCAGCTCAGCACGCTCGAAACCGAACAGCGCACTGCGAAAATCCGCCTGTGTCCCCGCGGGCTCCACGAGCACCCAGTCGAGCCCCTCGCGCTCGCCGACCTGCGAGATCGTGAAGCTCTTGCGCACGTCCACCGCGCCCGAGAGCAGCATTGCGGGTGTCGCAGACAACGCGGCATCGACCGGCTTCACCGTGACCTGTTGCAGGTCACGGTCATAGAACCAGAGGTTCGTTCCGTCACACACCATGAGCTGCCCAGCGCCGCCTGCGCCGGTCGCACGGGTGGCGTTCGCGCCAGAGGCATCGTTCGCCACGGGCTGCGGATGGACGTCCCAGCTGAATCTGCCCGGCCGCTGCACGATCAGCGTGCCGGTGGCGCGGTCGATCTCGCGGCCGTGCGGATCGGCGAGTGTCTGCAGGAAGCTGGTGCGTAGCGTGTGCAGATCATCGAGATACTTGTCGAGGGGCGTAGGCGCGGAGTTGGCGGGCGCGGTGGCAGCGGCCGGCGCGGCAGACGCCACTGCCGCCGCGGGACTGCCCGTCGCTGCGGGACCAGCCGTCGTCGCGAGCAGGGCCGTCATCACCAGCACCGGCAAGCTTCGAGGCAGCACCTCAGTCCTCCGGCGGCGCCGGCGCGAGCACGTCCCTCGCGCCATTCGCCTGCAGCGGGCCGACGAGCCCGGCGAGCTCCATCGCTTCCAGCAACCGCGCCGCCCGGTTGTAACCGATCTTCAGGCGTCGCTGCACGTAGGAAATGGAGGGTTTACGCTCGGTGGTGACGATGCGCACCGCCTCGTCGTAGAGCGGATCGGCTTCCGCGTCCTCGCCGCCGTTGCCGCTCTCGCCTTCCTCACCGGAGAGGCCGGGAATCGGCGCCTTCGGTCCCGAGAGCACCTCTTCGATGTAGTTGGGCGGTGCCGGAGTCTTCAGCGCCTCGACCACCCGATGCACCTCCTGGTCGGAGACGAACGCGCCGTGCACGCGCGTCGGTACCGAGGTGCCCGGCGGCAGATACAGCATGTCACCGTGGCCGAGCAGCGTCTCGGCGCCCATCTGGTCGAGGATGGTGCGCGAGTCGACGCGCGCGGAGACCTGGAAAGCGATGCGGCAGGGAATGTTGGCCTTGATGAGACCGGTGATGACGTCAACCGAGGGACGCTGCGTGGCGAGCACCAGGTGAAGGCCCGAGGCGCGTGCCTTCTGCGCGAGACGCGTGATGAGCTCCTCGACTTTCTTGCCGACGACCAGCATGAGGTCCGCGAGCTCATCGACCACCACGACCACGTACGGGAGCGGGGTGAGATCGGGAATCTCGCGCTGGTCGATGCTCGGGTCGTTGGCCGCCTTGAGCATCATCACCGGGTCGCGGATCGGCTTGCCCGCATCGTCCGCTTCCTTGACGCGGCGGTTGAAGCCGGCGATGTTGCGCACGCCGAGCGCGGCCATCAGCTGGTAGCGGCGCTCCATCTCCGCCACGCACCAGCGCAGCGCGTTGGCCGCCTGCTTCATGTCCGTGACCACCGGCGCGAGCAGATGCGGAATGCCCTCGTACACCGAAAGCTCGAGCATCTTCGGATCGATCATGATGAGGCGCACGTGCTCGGCGGTCGACTTGTAAAGCAGTGACAGCACCATTGCGTTGATGCCGACTGACTTGCCGGAGCCCGTGGTGCCCGCGATCAGCAGGTGCGGCATGCGCGTGAGGTCGGCGACCACCGGGGCCCCGCCGATGTCCTTGCCGAGCGCGAGCGCAAGCGGCGAATGCATCTCGTCATATGCCTTGGAGCGGATGATCTCGCCGAGGGTGACCACCTCGCGCTTCTCGTTGGCGATCTCCAGCCCCATCACGCTCTTGCCCGGAATGACCTCCACCACCCGCACCGACAGCACCGAGAGTGCGCGTGCCAGGTCCTTGGCGAGCGCGGTGATCTGGCTCGCCTTCACTCCCGGTGCCGGACGCAGCTCGAAGCGGGTCACCACGGGCCCCGGCTGCACCGCCACCACCTCGGCATCGATGGCGAAGTCCTTGAGCTTCATCTCCACGAGCCGCGAGAGCGCCTCGAGTGCCTCGGCGGAGTAAAGCGGCTCGCGCGGCGGCGGGTCATCGAGGAGCTTGAGCGGCGGCAGCTCGCTCGCCTTGGGTGGATCGAACAGCGGCACCTGTCGCTCACGCTCGACGCGTGCGCTCTTCTCGACCGCAGGCGAGGGCGCTTCGATGCGCGGCGGAGCGCGCGTCGCGGATTTCTTCTGCGCACTCTCCACCGATTCCTTGCGCGCCTGCCGCCGCTCGCGGCCCTCGGCCGCATCCCGCGATGAGCTCCAGCGAGCCCGTAGCCAGCTGACGCCCGCCCAGGTAGCGGCCCCCAGCCGATCAACCACCGTGAGCCAGGACACGCCGAACGCAAGTGACAGCCCCGCCATCCAGGCGGCGATCATGAGAAGTGTCGCACCGAGGAAATCGACCCCGGCGGCCAGACCGCCGCCGACCACGCTGCCGACGACTCCGCCCGCGCTCTGGCGCAGCACACCGGGCTGCCAGTGGAGCGTCGTCAGTGCACAGCTCGCGACCAGCACCAGCACGAAACCGACCATGCGCACCAGCGAGTTGGCGCGCGAGCCGCCGCTCTCGGTGCGCAATCGTCGCTGCAGACCCCAGCACGCCGCGGCGAGCACCAGCGGGAACAGGAACGCCGGGCGGCCGAACAGAAAGAACAGTACATCTGCGACCCAGGCGCCGATGACGCCGATGCGGTTGTGCACGGCGCCGGAGCTGCCGGTGAAGGAGAATCCCGGATCCTCTGGGCTGTAAGTGGCGAGCGCCATGAACAGCACCAGGGCCACGATGGCGAGCGCGATGATGGCGCTCTCGCGCAGGCCGCGGCTCACGGCCGTAGTGAAACGCGACGCACTGCGCGCCTGCGCGGAAGATTCCGCCAATCCACGTGCTCCGTCTTAAGATAGATGGCTGCCATTATAGGGCTTGGTACCGTGAGATACCCATGACGAGCACCCGCCACAGTCGTCTCATCATCCTGGGCTCAGGCCCCGCCGGCTACAGCGCAGCGGTGTACGCCGCGCGCGCCAATCGTGCGCCGCTGCTGATCACCGGCGTCGAGCAGGGCGGACAGCTGATGACCACGACCGACGTCGATAACTGGCCGGGCGACGTCGAAGGCCTGCAGGGGCCGGCATTGATGGACCGCATGAAACGCCACGCCGAGCGCTTTGCGACCGAGATCGTCGTCGATCACGTGCAGGCGGTGGATCTGTCGGTGCGGCCCTTCCTGCTGAAAGGCGACATCGGTCACTACAGCTGCGATGCGCTCATCATCGCCACCGGTGCGACCGCGAAATACCTGGGGCTGCCGTCGGAGGAGAGGTTCCGCGGCCGCGGCGTTTCGGCGTGCGCAACCTGCGATGGATTTTTCTTCCGCGGGCATCGCGTCGCCGTGGTCGGCGGTGGCAACACCGCGGTTGAGGAGGCGCTGTACCTTTCGCACATTGCGCAGCACGTGACGCTGATACACCGCCGCGACAAGCTGCGTGCGGAGAAGATTCTGCAGGACCGGCTGTTCCGCGAAGTGCACGCCGGCAAGATCTCGGTCATCTGGAATCACACCATCGACGAGGTGCTCGGCAACGAGCATGGCGTCAACAGCGTACGGCTGCGATCGCTGAGCGGCGCCGGGCCGCGCGAGCTCGAGCTGACGGGCCTCTTCGTCGCGATCGGGCACACGCCCAACACCTCGCTCTTCAGCGGCCAGCTCGCCATGCGCGAGGGCTACCTCATCGTGCGCGCCGGCCTCGACGGTGACGCGACCGCCACCAGCGTCCCCGGAGTATTCGCTGCGGGCGATGTCGCCGATCATGTCTACCGCCAGGCGATTACCTCCGCGGGCGCCGGCTGCATGGCGGCGCTTGATGCGGACCGCTATCTCGAGATGCCCGCGGCGGAGCCGCAGCAGGAGCCGCGGGCACGGATATCGGTGTGATGAGGCCCGAGTACCACCACAGCATCGGGGAGCTCGACGCCGCGCAGTGGAACGCGCTCGGCGCCGCCGACAATCCCTTCACGCGCCATGAGTTCCTCGTTGCGCTGGAACAATCGCGCTGCCTCGGGCGAGGTAGCGGCTGGGAGCCGCGCTACCTGACGCTGCGCGATGCGCGCGGTGTGGCCGCCGGGGCGGCGGCCTTCGTCAAGACCCATTCATACGGCGAGTTCGTGTTCGACTTCGCCTGGGCACGTGGCTACGAGCGCCTCGGCCGCCGCTACTACCCGAAGCTGACGCTTGCGGCACCCTTTACGCCCGCCACCGGTCGGCGTCTGCTCGTGCGCCCCGATCTCGACCGCGACGCGCTCGCCGCGCGGCTGCTCGCTGAGCTCGAGCGCTACGCCGCGACCCACGGCCTCTCGGGCGTGCACGCCCTGTTCCTCGATGAGACGGCCCGCGCGGCGTGCGCGCGACGTGGCTGGCTGCTGCGGCGTGATTGCCAGTTCCACTGGACCAATCGCGGCTACACCAGCTTCGAGCACTATCTCGCCACCTTCACCGCCGAGAAGCGCAAGAAGGCGCGGCGCGAGCGGCGCCGGGTCGCGGAGGCCGGAGTGCACTTCGAGACGCGCCTGGGCGGCGAGCTCGATGAGCCGCTGCTCGATCGCCTCTATGCGCTGCACCGCGACACCTTCCTGCGTCACGGCCATGAGCCCTACCTGACGCGTGCATTTTTCGGCGAAGCCGCGCGCACCATGCCGGAGTCGCTGATGGTCAAGCTCGCGTTGCACGGACGGACGGTCGTGGCGGTCGCGATCTACTTCCTGAGCGGTGAGGCGCTCTATGGCCGTTACTGGGGCGCGGCCGCGGAGTATCACAGCCTGCATTTCGAGGCGTGCTATCACCAGGGGATCGAGTTCTGCATCGAGCGACGCATCGAGCGCTTCGAGCCGGGCACCCAGGGGGAGCACAAGGTCAGCCGGGGCTTCGAGCCGGCAATCACGTGGTCGGCGCACTACATTGCCGATCCTGATTTTCGCGCCGCCATCGGCGAGTACCTGGAGCGCGAGGGCGCGGCGGTGGATGCTTACGCGCTCGAGGTGCAGGGTCACGTACCCTACCGCGAACGCCGCACCCTCGGGCGCCTCGGATGAAGAGGATCACCTGGCTCTCACCGCAGGATGCGCCCGAGTGGTTTCCGCCACTCGAGCAGGCTCTGGAGGAACCCGCGGGACTCCTCGCCGCGGGCGGGGATCTCTCCCCCGAGCGGCTCATCGCGGCCTATCGCGGCGGTATCTTTCCCTGGTACTCCCCGGGACAGCCGGTGCTGTGGTGGTCGCCGGACCCGCGCGCGCTACTCTTTCCCGAGGAATTTCGCTGTACGCGCAGTCTCGCCAAGACGCTGCGCAACGGCGGTTTCACCCTCTCGGTCGACCGCGATTTTGCCGGCGTGATCGATGGATGCGCGGCACCGCGTGCGGCGAGTCCCGGCACCTGGATCACATCCGAGATGCGTGCGGCCTACCTCGAGCTGCACCGCCTCGGCTGCGGCCACAGCGTGGAGGTATGGCGCGCGGGGGCGCTGGTGGGTGGGCTCTATGGCGTGCGCCTCGGCGGGGTGTTCTTCGGAGAATCGATGTTCAGTCGCGCCCGTGACTCCTCCAAGGCCGCGCTCGCGCACCTGGTGGGGCTGTGCCATCCGAACGCGATCGTCGCCATCGACTGTCAGCTTCCCTCACGGCACCTCGCCAGCCTCGGCGCACGCACCATTCCCCGCACGCAGTTCCGGGCGCTGCTGCGCGAGCACGCGCGCGGCGCTTGCGCTCCGCTCTTGCCACCTTGACGAGCGGGGTGGCTGGTGGGGTCCCCACGAACTCAAGCATCTTGATTCTCGCTGTGTGCTCGCAACGCGTGGCGAGCTTGATTTCGTGGGGTGGCTAGCCAGAGCGGCGCGCTTTGTGATCCAATTCGCGCCCCGTAAAGTCGTTCAGGGCGGTATGTCCAAAGAAGATGCGATACAGATGGAGGGCGAGGTCGTCGAGACCCTGCCCAACACGACATTCCGGGTAAAGCTGAAGAATGGCCACGTGGTGACGGCGCACATCTCCGGCAAGATGCGCAAGAACTACATCCGCATCCTGACTGGCGATGCAGTCACCGTGGAAATGACCCCGTACGATCTCACCAAGGGCCGCATCATCTACCGCGGCCGCTGAACCCCACCCTAAGCCGGCACGGTCGGCGACTGTGCCGGCTCGCACGTCAAGCTGAGCGATGAGCCGTCCGGCGCGACCGACACGCGCACGTGTCCGCCGCCGGCGAGACGTCCGAACAGCAGCTCCTCCGCCAGCGGCCGCTTGATGTGCTCCTGGATCGTGCGCGCCATGGGGCGCGCGCCCATCTTGGCGTCGTAGCCCTTCTCCGCGATCCAGCGCCGTGCGGCGTCATCGAGCGTAATGGTGACGCCCTTCTGCTCCAGCTGCGACTCCACTTCCAGGATCAGCTTGTCGACCACGCGCTCGATGGTCACCGGATCGAGCGCCGCGAACTGGATGACCGCATCGAGGCGGTTGCGGAACTCGGGCGTGAAGATGCGCCGGATCGCCTCCATGCCATCGCTCGCGTTATCCACGTGCGTGAAGCCGATCGAGGGACGGGCCATCTCCTGCGCACCCGCGTTGGTGGTCATCACGATGATGACGTGGCGGAAGTCGGCCTTGCGGCCGTTGTTGTCGGTGAGTGTGCCGTGATCCATCACCTGCAGCAGGAGGTTGAAAACATCCGGGTGCGCCTTCTCGATCTCATCGAGCAGCAGCACGCAATGCGGGTGCTTGGTGATGGCCTCGGTCAGCAGTCCCCCCTGATCGAAGCCGACGTACCCGGGCGGTGCGCCGATGAGTCGCGACACCGTGTGACGCTCCATGTACTCGGACATGTCGAAGCGCAGAAACTCCACGCCCATGGCAATGGCGAGCTGACGCGTCACCTCGGTCTTGCCGACACCGGTGGGACCTGCAAAGAGGAAGTTGCCCACCGGCTTGCGCGCCTCGCCGAGCCCGGAGCGCGCCATCTTGATGGCAGCGGCGAGCGCCTCGATCGCCCGATCCTGCCCGAAGATGACGAGTTTCAGATTGCGCTCGAGGTTCTTGAGGACCTCGCGATCGGAGGTCGAGACGCTCTTGGCCGGGATGCGCGCCATGCGCGCGACCACGTCCTCGATGTGACGCACTTCAACCGTCGACTCGCGCTCGGCCACGGGCTTCAACCGTGCGCGGGCGCCGGCCTCATCGACCACGTCGATGGCCTTGTCCGGCAGGTGCCGGTCGTTGATGTGGCGCGCCGCGAGCTCGGCCGCGGCACGCAGCGCCTCATCCGCATAAGTGATGCCGTGGTGCTCCTCGAAGCGCGGCTTGAGCCCGAAGAGGATGTCGATGGTTTCCGCCACCGAGGGCTCGACGACGTCGATCTTCTGGAAACGCCGGGCGAGCGCGTGGTCCTTCTCGAAGATGTGACGGTATTCCTGATAGGTGGTCGAGCCGATGCAGCGGATCTCGCCGTTGGTGAGCACCGGCTTGATGAGATTGGAGGCGTCCATGACACCGCCCGAGGCGGCGCCGGCCCCGATCACGGTGTGGATCTCATCGATGAACAGGATCGCGCCCGGAAGCTTCTTGAGCTCGCTGATCACGCCCTTGAGGCGCTTCTCGAAATCGCCGCGGTACTTGGTGCCGGCGATGAGCGCACCCATGTCGAGCGCGAAGAGGGTGCAATCGGAGAGCACCTCCGGCACCTGACCCTCCACGATCAGCCGCGCGAGCCCCTCGGCAATCGCGGTCTTGCCGACACCCGCCTCGCCGACGTACAGCGGGTTGTTCTTGCGGCGCCGGCAGAGGATCTCGATGGTGCGCTCGACCTCGAGCTTGCGGCCGATGAGCGGGTCGATGCGGCCGTCCTGTGCCATGCGGTTGAGGTTGCTGGTGTACTTCTCGAGTGCGCTGCCGCCCTCGCCCTCGCGCTCCGCATCGGTGGATGACTCATCTTTCTCCGAGGTCTTCTCCTCGGCAATCTTCGAGAGCCCGTGAGCGATGTAGTTGACCACGTCGAGGCGCGTCACGCGCTGGCGGTTGAGCAGGAACACCGCGTGGCTCTGCTTCTCGCTGAAGATCGCCACCAGCACGTTGTGGACGCCGACCTCTTTCTTCCCGCTCGACTGCACGTGGAACACGGCCCGTTGCAGTACGCGCTGGAAGCCGAGCGTCGGCTGCACCTCGCGCTCCTCGCCCTCCTCGAGGCGCGGTGTCGACTGCTCGATGTGGTCGCGCAGCTCCTGCTTCAACTTCGCGAGGTCGGCCCCGCAGGCACGCAGCACCTCGCGCACCTTGGGCGTGTCGAGGATCGCGAGCAGCAGGTGCTCGACCGTCAGGTACTCGTGACGTGCCTCGCGCGCCTGATGGAACGCGTCATTGAGACAGTATTCGAGCTCGTTCGATAACACTTCAGCGAACCTTTCAATTGGGCATTCGGCGCGAGTCGTTAGTTCCCGGTTTCTCCACGGCTTGAGGCCGCTCAGGCTTCCTCGAGCGTACACATCAGCGGATGCTGATGATCGCGCGCATAGGTCGTCACCTGTGCCACCTTAGTTTCCGCGATCTCGTATGTGAAGACCCCGCACACTCCCTTACCTTTGGTGTGGACCTCGAGCATGATGCGTGTGGCGGTCGGGCGGTTCATCGTAAAGAACTTTTCGAGCACATCGACCACAAACTCCATGGGGGTGTAGTCGTCATTCAGCAGTACTACCCGATAGAGAGGCGGCTGTTTGACCTCCGGTTTCGCCTCTTCGACGAGGACGCCGCTGTCAGGGCGGACCGGATGCAGATCGGGCATAGATGTCTTTATAGGGGTCGCGAAACGGCAACACAAGCCTGCCAGAATGTGGCGTAGTTACTCCTGCAGAAACAATCGCTTGAGAGCCCAAGCGCGAGGCCCGTATGATTGCGCGGGCTATGGCGTGGCGTACCCTGCTTGCGCCGTGCGAAGGTCCGTGATCGATCGCTTGCGCTTAAGTCTATGAACGCCGCTTCCTGGCTCGAAAGCTTCCCGGCGCAGGAGCGCTGGCGGGCGCTATTGCTCAAGGAGGGCCCGCGTCTCGCCACCTGGGTGCTCGCACTCGCCCTCGGCGTGCAGGCGGCGCTCATCGTGACCGATCTCGCTGGCGCCGGCCGCCGGGGAGCGACGGCACCGGCGGCGCGCAACTCCTCCCCGAGCCATCCGCTCGATCTCGCCGCGATCACCAACGCGCACCTGTTCGGTGCCGCGCCGGCCCCGAAGCAGGATGGGGCGAACGCGCCACAGACCAGTATTCCGCTGGTGCTGACCGGAACCATTGCTGGCAATGATCCTCAAAACGGCCTGGCGATCCTTGGACAGACCGCACAGACCGCCAAGGTGTATGCGGTGGGAGACAACGTGCCGGGGGGGGCGAAACTGCATTCGGTGTACAGCGATCGCGTGGTGATCGACCGTGACGGGCAGCTCGAGTCGCTCGCACTGCCGCGCCAGCTGAACGTCGGCAATGCCCCGCCGCCCTCCGCTGCCGTGCTGCAGGGCGAGGGCGGCTCGATCGAGCGCATGCGGCGCATGATCAGCGAGCAGCCCGGGCTCCTTGCGGACGTCATGCGGCCGCAGCCGGTCATGGATCACGGCCGTATGAACGGCTTTCGGGTCTACCCCGGGCGCGACCGCATGGCCTTCATGCGCCTGGGACTGCGGCCCGGGGACCAGGTGACCGCCATCAACGGAACCCCGCTCGATGACCGCGACCGCGGCGAGCAGATCCTGCATACCCTCGGTAGCTCCAGTGAGGCGCACGTCACGGTGATTCGTAACGGCCAGCAGCAGGATCTGGTATTGAACATTGCACAGGTCGCCCAGGAGGCCGACAGCCTGGCGGGGCAGGAGCCCGCGGGTGGTGCGGCCGCCATGAGCCCAGGCGGGAACGCCGGTGCACCGTTCGCGCCAGCTCCGGGAACGCCCGCGGGAGAGCGGGCGTCAACCTCACCGGCCGGCCCGGAGCCGGTCGGCGAGGGCCGCGGCCAGTAACGGCCGCTCGCGGGGGGAATGGGTTCAGTGACAGGTTTTCGCTCATTGGCTGTGTGCGCTCTCGCCATCGTGCTGAGCGGCTCGCTCGTATCGGCGCAGCAGGCGCAACGCATCACCCCGAATTTCAAGGATGCGGACATCACGCAGATCGCCGAAGCGGTGAGCGCCGCCACCGGCAAGAACTTCATCATCGACCCGCGCGTACGGGCGCAGGTCACGATGCTCTCATCGACCGCGATGTCGCCGGAAGCGTTCTACGAGGCGTTCCTCTCCATACTGCAGGTGTACGGCTTCATCGCCGTGCCCTCCGGCAATGTCGTCAAGATCCTGCCCGACACCAACGCGCGCACGCTGCCGGCGATCGATCTTCCCGACAGGGTAAGCGCGACCTCCGATGAGATCGTCACCCAGGTGGTCGATGTCCGCAACGTGAATGCGCCCGCGCTGGTACCGATCCTGCGGCCCATGATTCCGCAGTACGGGCACCTGGTCGCTTACCCCGCGTCCAACATCCTCATCATCACCGACCGCGCCAGCAACGTGAACCGCATGATGCGCATCATCCGGCGCATCGACCAGGTGGGAAACCAGGACGTGGAGATCGTGCCGCTGCAGAACGCTGGCGCGGCCGAGGTCGTGCGCGTGGTGAACTCCCTTTACCAGGGCGCAGCCGCCGCCGAGGGCACCGCCGTCAAGGTCGTGGCGGATGAGCGCTCCAACAGCGTGCTGGTCGGCGGCGACCAGTCGCAGCGTCTGCGACTGCGCGCGCTCATTGCTCATCTCGACACACCGCTCGAAGCAGGCGGCGACACGCGCGTGCGCTACCTGCACTATGCGAACGCGGAAAAGCTGGCGCCGAAGCTCAAGGAACAGATGACCGGCATCGCGGCTGCGGCGGCGGGCCCCTCCTCGCAGGGCGCGGCGGGGAGCGTGGCGCAGTCGGCGGAGAAGAGTGCGATGGTCTGGGCCGACCCCACCAACAACGCTCTCATCATTACCGCACCTGCGAAGCTGATGCGCGCCATGATGGCGATCATCGACAAGCTCGACATCCGCCGGCCGCAGGTGCTGGTCGAGGCGATCATCGCCGACATCGACTACAACAAGGACGCCGAGCTCGGGGTCAACTGGGCCGCCTACTCCAAGAGCGGCTCCAATGTCCCGGCCGGCGCCTTCGTGAGCCCCATCGGCGGCACCAGCATCGTGGATCTGGCGGGTGCCATACAGAACCCGGCCAACGTCAGCACGACGCTGCTGCAGGGCACGACCATCGGCGTCGGGCGCGTTGCCGTCGCCGGCCTGAACTTCGCCGCCATCGTGCGCGCGATCCGCTCCGATACCAATAACAACATCATCGCCACGCCCTCGGCGATGACCATGGACAACCAGGAAGCGGAGCTCAAGGTGGCGCAGGAGGTGCCCTTCATCACCGGTCAGTACACCGCCAACAACACCGCGGTGGTCGGCGGTGCGGTGAATCCGTTCCAGACGATTCAGCGCGAGGAGGTGGGCACGATACTCAAGATCACCCCGACCATCTCCGCCGAGGGCAGCCAGGTCATGCTGAAGATCTCGATCGAGAGCTCGAGCCTCGGTCAGAAGCCGGCGGGCGCCGTGGATCTCGTGACCAACAAGCGCACGGTCAGCACCACGGTGCTGATCGAGGATGGCGGCATCGTGGTGCTCGGCGGGCTCATCGAGGACGACACCTCCAAGGGTGAGAGCCGTGTGCCCTACCTCGGCGCCATCCCGATCCTGGGACTTCTCTTCAAGACGCGTAACCAGACCTCCAGCAAGACGAACCTGATGATCTTCCTCCGCCCGAAGATCATGCGCGATGCGAACCAGGCGGCATACGAGACCGAGCTCAAGTACAACTACATGCAGGATCAGCAGAAGCCGATCTTCCATCTGAGCCCGAGCGACATCCCGCCGCTTCTGCCCGGCACGCCCCCCGGGAAGCTCCCGCCGCTGCCGCCCCCGCCACCACCGGGTACCGACAGCGCCACCGGGCAGCCCTCGCCCAATGCTCCGGGCGCGACGCAACCGCCGCCGAAGTCCGTCCTGCCCCCGCCCGGGGGGGTGCTGATCATCCCGTCCGGCACTGCGGCGCCCGACAACACGGCGACCCCGGCCGGCAACGCGCCACCGCCTGCCGAAAGCACTACGCCACCACAAGGCAAGCCATGAACGACGCCGCCCAACCCCAGGCCGCGGGCGCCGACGGCGCCTCCGGCAGGCGCCTGTCATTCGCCTTCGCCAAGCGCCACGGCGTGCTGGTCAATCGCGTCGTCGATGGCGTCGCCGAGTGCATCTATCGGGACACCGCCGCGCCGCAGGCGCTCGCCGAGGTCCGGCGCTACCTGCGCCGCTCACTGCGGCTCGAGCGCGTGCCGGAAGCGCAGTTCGATGCGCTGCTGCGTCAGGCTTACGAAGCGGGCTCGGATGCCATGCAGGCGGTCGAGGGGCTCGATGAGACCACCGATCTCGCTCACCTCGCGCAGGATCTGCCAGAGCAGGCCGATCTGCTCGACAGTGAAGACGATGCCCCGATCATCCGCCTGATCAACGCCGTGCTCACCCAGGCGGTCAAGGAGAACGCCTCCGACATCCACATCGAGCCTTTCGAGAACCGTCTGGTGATCCGCTTCCGCGTCGATGGGGTGCTGCGCGAAGTGCTGCAGTCGCGCCGCGCGGTGGCCCCGCTCGTGGTCTCGCGCGTGAAGGTGATGTCGCGTCTCGACATCGCCGAGAAGCGCCTGCCGCAGGATGGGCGCATCAGCCTGAAGATCGCAGGCCGTGCGGTCGATGTCCGTGTCTCGACCATACCTTCCGGGCACGGCGAGCGGGTGGTGCTGCGTATCCTCGATAAGCAGGCAGGCAGGCTCGACCTCAACTCCCTCGGTATGGATCCGCGCACTCAGGCGGCGATGGATGAGCTGATCCACAAGCCGCACGGCATCATTCTCGTCACAGGTCCCACGGGCTCCGGCAAGACCACGACGCTCTACGCCGCGCTCGAGCGCCTGAACGACAACACGCAGAACATCATGACCGTGGAAGATCCGATCGAGTACTACATCGACGGCATCGGCCAGACCCAGGTCAACACCAAGGTCGAGATGACCTTCGCGCGCGGTCTGCGCGCGATCCTGCGTCAGGACCCGGACGTGGTGCTGATCGGGGAGATCCGCGATCTCGAGACCGCACAGATCGCCGTGCAGGCGAGTCTCACCGGCCATCTGGTGCTCTCGACCCTGCATACCAACACCGCCGCCGGCGCCATCACCCGCCTGCGCGACATGGGGATCGAGCCCTTCCTGCTCTCCTCGAGCCTCATCGGCGTGCTCGCGCAGCGCCTCGTGCGCGTCCTCAATCCCGACACCAAGCAGCCGTTCCAGGCGGGCGAATACGAGCGGCGGCTGCTCAACTTGCACCCCGATGAGCCCTCGCCGACGCTCTACCGCCCCGGGCGGGACGCGGCGGGCGGCTATCGCGGCCGCTCCGGCATCTACGAGCTCATCATCGTCGATGACACCATGCGCACCATGATTCACGACGGGGTATCGGAGCAGGAGATCGAACGCCACGCGCGCCTCAGCACCCCCTCGATCCGCGACGATGGCCGCTCGCGGGTGCTGCGTGGCGAGACCACCATCGAGGAAGTGCTGCGCGTCACGCGCGAGGACTGACGGGATTGACTGCCTTGCCCGCCACAGGCGAGTTTCAGCCGAGCTAAAGCCATGGGCGCGTTCGAATACACCGCGCTCGACGCCTCCGGTAAGGAGCGCAAGGGGATACTTGAAGGTGACACCCCGCGGCACATCCGCCAGCTGCTGCGCGAGCAGCAGCTGCTGCCGGTAACGGTTGGCGAGGTCGCGCAGAAAGAGGCGAAGCGCCAGCGCTCCTTCAGCCTCATGCGGCGGGTCTCGGCGGCGGACCTGGCGCTGTTCACCCGGCAGCTTGCGACACTGGTGCGTGCGGGACTCCCGCTCGAGGAGTCGCTGCTCGCAGTATCGCAGCAGACCGAGAAGCCGCGGGTGCAGAGCATCGTGCTCGGCGTGCGTGCGCGGGTCATGGAAGGCCACACCCTCGCCGATGGCTTCGCCGAGTTTCCGCGAGTCTTCCCCGAGATCTACCGCGCCACGGTCGCCGCCGGCGAGCAGGCCGGGCATCTCGATGGCGTGCTCGAGCGGCTCGCGGACTACACCGAGGGGCGCGACCAGCTGCGCCAGAAGGTGTTGGCGGCGATGCTCTACCCGATCGTGCTGACGGTGCTGTGCTTCGGGATCGTCTCCGCGCTGCTCGTGTACGTCGTGCCGCAGGTGGTGGCGGTGTTCGAGTCGAGCAAGGCGAAGCTGCCGCTGATGACCCAGGTGCTGATTGCCACCAGCGGCTTCCTGCGCTCCTACGGGATCTACCTCCTCATCGGCGTCGTGGTCGCCGTCGTGCTGTTCCGGCGCAGGCTGCGCAACCCCGAGGCCCGCCGCCGCTTCCACCGCCTGCAGCTGCGCATGCCGCTGATTGGCAAGCTCGCGCGTGGTTTCAACACCGCGCGGTTCACGCGCACGTTCAGCATCCTCTCGGCGAGCGCGGTGCCGGTGCTCGAGGCGATGCGCATTGCGGGCGAGGTGATCAACAATCTCCCCATGCGTGATGCGGTGACCGAGGCGGCCGCGCGGGTACGCGAGGGCGCGCCGATTGGCCGCTCGCTCGCCGCGAGCCGGCTCTTTCCGCCGATGACCATCCACCTGATCTCGAGCGGCGAGTCGAGCGGGAAGCTCGAGAGCATGCTCGACCGAGCGGCCATCAGCCAGGAACGGGAACTCGACGGCCTGCTGGCCGCAATGGTCGGCCTCCTCGGCCCGTTGCTGATCGTATTCATGGGGCTATTCGTCATGGGGATCGTGTTCGCCATGCTCCTGCCAATTTTCGAGATCAATCAGTTGATTCACTGAGGGGCCCCCGCGCCCGGACACACCCCAAAAAAGGGAGTGCTTCACAAACCCCGCGCCCGACATTGCAGTCCTGCCGGGTCTGATTTAAGTTCGCGCCGTCCAATTCCCGCAGACTGCCGCCCCGCATGAGCGAGAAGCCGGAATCAGACGAATTCGAGGACGAAGAGGCCGACGAGCCCGTCATCGAGGATGGTGACGTCGATCTCGATCAGGTCATCAAGGACCTCGATCTTGCCAAACGCCGCGGACAGAAGGCGGGGGACCCCGCGTGGCGGCGCCTCGAGCGGCTGCTCGAGGAAAAGCACACCGCCGAGCTCACCAGCGACTTCGAGGACTACGAGATCGGCGACGAGGGTGACACCCCGCGCAAGCGCCGCAAGCCGCGTTAGCTCCCGACGCCCGCTCCGTGCACGCACCCGCCCGCGCTGCCCGCCGCCGCCGCTGTGCCACGCAACAGGTCTGCGAAGGCAGCGGCCGGAATCGCCCGGCTCATGAGGAAGCCCTGGATGAGATCGCAGCCCTCCGCACGTAAAAACTGCAGCTGCTCGAGCGTTTCCACCCCCTCCGCCACGAGCTTCAAACTGAGGTTGTGGCCGAGGCCGATGATCGCGCGCACGATGGCCGCATTCTCCGCGTCGACGCTGATGTCGTTGACGAAGGCGCGATCGATCTTGAGTGTGTCCAGGGGAAAGCGCTTGAGGTAACTCAACGAGCAGTAGCCGGTGCCGAAGTCATCGATGGCGAGTGCGAAGCCAAACTCCTTGAGCGCCTGCAGGGAGCGCTGTCCGCCATCGACATCCTGCATCAGCACCCCTTCGGTGAGCTCGAGCTCGAACAGCGATGCGGGCAGGTGCGCCTCCTCGACCACCCGCGAGACCCGCAGCAGCACGTCCTTGCGCAGAAAATCGCGACCCGACACGTTGAGCGCGACCGAAGGCACCCGGAGCGCCGCGGCGCGCCACTCCTGCAGGTCGCGGCACACCTTTTGCAGGGTCCAGCGGCCGATGTCCCCAATCAGTCCGGTCTCCTCGGCTACCGCAATGAAGTCGCTGGTGGAGATCTGCCCGCGCCGCGGGTGGAACCAGCGCAGCAACGCCTCCGCGCCCGCGAGCCGCAGACTATGAGCGTCGTACTGCGGCTGGTAGTACACCTCGAGCTGTGAGCTCTCGAAGGCTCGGCGCAGCTCCATCTCCAGCGACAGGCGCTTGGTCATTCGGGCATTGACGGCACTGGTGAACACGCGGAACTGGTTGCGCCCGCTCGCCTTGGCTTCGTACATGGCGCCGTCGGCATGCTTCAGCAACGTCTGCCCATCGGTACCGTGTTCCGGAAAGAGCGCGATGCCGATGCTCGAGGTCACCACAAACTCGTAGCCGCCCTGCTGAAACGGGGCGACGAGTGCGGTCTGAATCCGCTGCGCCGCCTGTTCCGCGTCCGCCATTGCCGGGTTGCCGCTCAGCACCACGATGAACTCATCACCGCCGACCCGCGCCAGGCGTGCTCTTTCGCCGGTGTACGCCAGGGCCCCGGTCAGCCGCTCGGCGACCTGGGCAAGCAGCGCATCGCCGGTCTCGTGGCCGAGCGTATCGTTGATACGCTTGAACTGGTCCAGGTCGATATAGAGCAGCGCAATGCGCCCGCCCAGCGGCGCCGCCTCGCCAAGCGTCCGCGAAAGGTAGTCGCCGATCCACTCGCGGTTCGGGAGTCCTGTCAGCGCATCGAAGTACGCCAGCCGGTGGATATGCGCCTCGGTCCGCTTGCGCTGGGTGATGTCGCGCACGATGGCGAGCACCTGGCCGCCCGCATTGGGCAGATAACGGCACTCGAAGTGTGGCCCATCGACCGCGTCACCCTGCCGCGAGAACTCGAAGGCCGCGGGAGTGCCACGGAGCGTCGCTTGGAGGCATTGCATGGCCTGCGTCAGCGTGCCCTCGGGAAGGAGCTCGCCGAGGTGGAATGCCCGGCCGTGCGTCGGCATGGCGAGTCCCGCAGGCGGCGAGTAGCAGTGACTCACCGTGCCTGCGGCGTTCAGCAGGAAGATGCCATCCGGAATGGCTTTGAGGAGCGCCGCGTTCTTCTGCTCCGACAGACGCAGCGCCTCAATGGTGCGCGCGCCGCGCAGCACGTAGCGGATGCGGTGCACGAGCAGCGCCCAGTTGATCGGCTTCACCACGAAGTCGGTCGCGCCGGCGTCATAGGCGAGATTGATCGACATCGGGTCATCGAGGCCGGTCACCATCACGATGGGCACGTCGCACCCACCCGGGAGCGTGCGGATGCTGGTGCAGGCCTGGTAGCCATCGCCCTCGGGCATTTCGACA
>Ga0210408_10002340_pt1 | contig 18551 bp, 19 predicted proteins | sample IncBWH4MmetaG_FD_155471 | JGI IMG/M metagenome (GOLD analysis project Ga0210408, IMG submission 155471) | Forest soil microbial communities from Barre Woods Harvard Forest LTER site, Petersham, Massachusetts, United States - Inc-BW-H-4-M | ecosystem: Environmental > Terrestrial > Soil >...
GAACGCGCAACCGACATCGCCAGGAAAGTCGCGGCGGTGGCGCCGCTCGGCGTGCGCGCTGCGCTGGCCTCGGCGCACGAGGCGATTGCGTCGGAAGAGGCGGCCTTCAAATCGCTGCGGCCGGAGTTTCAACGCTTGCAGCGATCGGAGGATGCGGCCGAAGCGCGCAACGCGCTCCAGCAGAAACGTGCGCCGGTGTTCCAGGGCCGATAGGGCGAGCGGGGGATGCAGTCCCGGCGGATGGAACTACGGATCGAGTTCGGTGTCCCAATATAAATAGTCGAGCCAGCTATCGTGCAGATAGTTTGGCGGGAACAGCCGGCCGTTGCGGTGCAGCTGATGCACCGTCGGTGCGAACGGCGCCTGCCGCGGGAACATCCGCGCCTGTTGCGGCGTCAAATTGCCCTTGCGCAGGTTACACGGCGAGCAGGCGGCCACCACATTTTCCCAGGTGGTCTGGCCGCCTTTGCTGCGGGGAATGATGTGATCGAAGGTCAAATCGTCGTCCGCCGAGCAATATTGACAGACGAAGCGATCGCGCAGGAACACGTTGAACCGGGTGAAGGCGGGATGCGTGGTCGGCTTGACGAAGGATTTTAGCGAAACCACGCTCGGGAGCTGGATTTCGAAGGAGGGGCTACGCACCGCACGGTCGTAATGCTCGACGATGTTGACGCGGTCGAGGAACACCGCCTTGATCGCGTCCTGCCACGACCAAAGCGAAAGCGGGTAGTAACTCAGCGGCCGGAAGTCCGCGTTCAGTACCAGAACCGGCCAACCGCCTTGCGAGACATGTGCGTTCAAATAACGCTCCTGACTCCCATATCGGCTGCGAAGCAGCATGCGATGACATACTACATGCAGCGTGACGGGATTGTGAAGAGCATTGAGGGACTTATCCGGTGTCCATGCCCGATTGCAAGGTTGGCTTAAAGACGGCTAAACGAGGGCAGGCGGCCGCCATTTAGCCGCTGACGGACGCCGCAAATGGTCACCTCATCGCACTATCTCGAAGCGCCGCGCCGGCTGCGGGCATTTGTGCGCGCGCATGAGACGAGCCTGGTGGTTTTGGCCGTGCTGATCGGCACGATCGGCGGATTGGTGGTGGCGGCGATGAGCACCGCCGTCGAGGCGCTCCATGTGGCGCTGTTCAATCTCGAATGGGGCGACCGCCTCTCCAGCCAGTTCAGGATCGAGCCGTGGCGCGCGCTTCTGGTTCCGAGCCTCGGCGGTTTGTTGCTGGGGCTCGCCTTCCTGGGCCTGTCGCGATGGCGGCCGGCGCGCGAAATCGACCCGATCGAGGCCAATGCCCTGCATGGCGGACAGATGTCGTTTCGCGGCAGCGTCATCGTGGCGTTGCAGACGGTGTGGTCGAGCGGCGTCGGCGCCTCGGTCGGGCTCGAGGCGGGCTACACCCAGCTTGCGAGCGGTCTTGCCGCATCGTTAGGCCGCGCCTTTCACCTGCGCCGCGCCGATCAGCGCATCATGGTCGGCTGCGGAGCGGCTGCCGCGATCGCCGGCGCGTTCGGGGCGCCGCTCGCCGGCGCCTTCTATGCCTTCGAGCTCGTGATCGGCGGCTATACGCCGGCCAGTCTGACGCCGGTCGGCGTCGCCGCGGTCGCCGGATACTTCGTCACCCAGGGCTTCACGGTGTTGTCATTCGGCGTCGGCGTCGGTCCGGTCGGCGACGTGCTCGGGCGCGATCTTGCCATCGCATCGCTGCTCGGGATCCTCGCGGCCTTGACTGGCATCGCCATCATGCGCGGTGTGACGCTGTGCGAGACGCTACTGGCGAAGACGCGCCTCTGGCCACCGCTGCGCCCGGCGCTGGGCGGTCTTGCGGTCGGTCTGCTCGCGTTGGTGACGCCGCAGGTGATGTCGTCGGGACATGGCGCGCTGCATTTCGCCGGCTTTGTTTCCATTCCGCTAACCGTCATCGCGATCATGTTCGCGTTGAAGGCCATCGCCTCCGTGCTGTCGCTCGGCAGCGGCTTTCGCGGCGGGTTGTTCTTCGCGACCCTGTTTCTGGGCGCGCTCGGCGGTCATTTGTTCGCCGCCGGCTTTGATCGGATCTGGCCGGGGCTCAACCTCAATCCGAACGTCTATGCGATCGTCGGCATGAGCGCGCTGTCGGCATCCGTGATCGGCGGGCCGCTGACGATGTCGTTCATCGCGCTGGAATCGACCGGCAATCTCTGGCTGACCACGGCGGTGCTGGTCGCCGTGATCCTCTCGACCCAGATCACCCGCGAATTGTTCGGCTACTCCTTCGCCACGTGGCGGCTGCATCTGCGCGGCGAAACCATCCGCAGCGCCGCCGATGTCGGCTGGCTGCGCGATCTCACCGTGGGGCGCTTGATGCGGCCGGACGTCACCACCGTGAATGCCGACATGAAAATCGAGGAATTCCGCGAGAAATTTCCGCTGGGATCGGAGACGCAGGTCGTCGCGGTCGATGCGGCCGGCCGCTATGCCGGGCTCGCGCTGGTTGCCGAGGCGCACGCGCAGGAAACCGAGCGGATCGGCAAGCTTGCCGGAATCCTGCATCACAGGGACGTCGTGCTGTATCCGGTCATGAACATCCAGGACGCCATCGCCGCGTTTGACCTCGCGGAAGCCGAATCGCTGGCGGTGGTTGAAAGCGGCGACCAATGGCGCCCGATCGGAATCTTGACCGAAGCCCATGCGATGCGGCGCTACGCGGAAGAATCCGAGCAGCGCCGGCGCGAGGCCGTCGGCCATGTTTGATCGGCGGCGCAAAACGAGCCAAGAATGAATCAAATAAGAATAGGTCAAAGAACAGGCCGATCGATGGGGGAGATGGATGCGTAAGTGGCTCGCGGTCTTCGTCGCGGCGTTGATTGGCCTGACATGCAGCCCGGCCGCAGCGGAGGACTATCCGGTGCGGCCGATCACGATGATCGTGCCGTTTCCCGCCGGCGGCGCGACCGACACCTTGGCGCGGTTTTTGGGCGAACGTCTCAGGGCAAAACTCGGCCAGCCCGTCATCATCGAAAATGTCGGCGGCGCTGCGGGGAGCATCGGCGTTGGCCGCGCGGTTCGCTCGCCCGCCGACGGCTACACGTTGAGCATCGGCACTTCAACCACGCATGTGTTGACCGGCGGCCTCTACAAGCTCCCGTTCAATCTGTTGAGCGATCTTGATCCGGTCATCCTGATCGGCAGCGAGCCGCTCCTGATTGTTGGCAGGAAGAGCCTGCCGGCGGACGATCTGAAAGGCCTGATCGCCTGGCTAAAGGCCAATCCCGACAAGGCATCGGTCGGCATCGCCGGCGTCGGCGCCGTCGGTCATCTCACCGGAATTTCGTTCCAGAAGGCGACCGGCACCCAATTCCAGTTTGTGCCGTATCGCGGCAACGGACCGGCGATGCAGGATTTGCTGGCAGAACAAATCGATTTCATGATCGAACCGTCGTCGAACTTCAGGGCGCTGCTCGCCGCCAGCAGCGTCAAGCCGTTCGCGGTCACCGGCAAGGCGCGGCTGCCGTCTTTGCCGAATATCCCGACTGCGGATGAAGCGGGCTTGCCCGGCTTCTTCGCCTCGCTCTGGTACGGGCTCTGGGTCCCCAAGGGCACGCCAAAGGACATCACCGCGAAACTCAACGCCACCATGACGCAGATATTCTTCGATCCGCAGGCGAGGGATCGTTTCGACGAACTGGGCATTCAGATCAGCCCGCTCGATCAGCAATCGCCGGAAGCCCTGCGCGCGTTCCAGAAAGCGGAAGCCGATCGCTGGTGGCCGATCATCAAGGCGGCGAACATCAAGGTGGAGTGATTTTCTCCAGCTTTTGCAGGCAGCGGGCCGCGCGGACTTCTTTTGGCATCGGCGTATTGGGAAAGCTGGTCTTCCAATTGGTGACGCCGACCTCGCCGACATAGATGTCGCCTTTGGAATCGAGCGCGAGCCCATGCGGCGCCAGGAATTTTCCTGTCTCAAGCCCGGCCCCGTGCTCGCCGCCGAGCCGGGCGATACGTGTGCCCTTGGCATCGACGATGGAGAGGCGCGGGCCGAGATTGGGCACCTTGAGATTGACCGGCATACCCGGGCCGAGTTCGCCGACGATGAAGGTGGGATGCTTGCCGCCGCAGCAACAGAGCGCGCAGGGCCGGTGCAGATTGTTCCACTGCGTCTCGTATTTGCCGTTGCCGTCGAACACCTGCACGCGGTGGTTCTCGCGGTCGGCGACATACACAAAACCGTCGGCATCGGTGGCGATGTTGTGGACGATGTTGAACTGGCCCGGATCGGTGCCGGGCTCGCCCCAGCTCATCATCCGTTTTCCGCCCGGCGTGTATTTGTGGATGCAGGCGTTGCCGTAGCCGTCCGAAACATAGATTTCGCCCTTCGGCGACAGCGCGGTGTGGGTGCAGCGGTGGAATGGATTGCCGCTCATGAACGGCGCCGGGCGGTTGGGGATGCCGATGGTCAAGAGCACCTTGCCGTCAACAGAGCATTTGCGAACGGTGTGGTCGCCGTCGTCGGTGCAATAGAGATTGTCCTCGGCGTCGATGTGTAGCCCATGCGCGCGGTTGAATAGCCCTTCCCCCCAGCTTGTGATGAAATTACCCTCGCGGTCGAATATCACCATCGGATGTTCGCCGCGATTGAAGACGTAGACGCGGTCCTTGCTATCGACCGCAACAGAAGCGACGTCGGTGAGTTTCCACCGCTTCGGCAGCTTCGCCCAGTTTTCCACCACGCGGTAGCGATGTTCGCCCGAACCGAGGATGGCCGGGTCAGCGTTTGAGATCGTCGCTGCAGGAAGATTAATTGCCATGCGGAACCAGCCCTTCCTCGATCGCCTTGATCTGCAATACCAGATATTTCGAACCGATTGTTTCTGCGCGATAGTTTGGATCGAAAATCGGCCGCTGTCATGCCCCGATGCTAACCCTCCATATCGGCTGCGATGATCCGCTGACGAAGCGCAAGACGTACGAGTTCGATGTCCGAGGCAACGCCGAGCTTGGTGCGGATGAGATAGCGCGTGTTGGCGGCGGTCTTGACGCTGATATGCAGCGTTTCTGCGATGTCGTCCACGGATTTCTCGGCCAGCAACATGCGCAGGATTTCGAATTCCCGCGGGCTCAGCGCGTCGACCGCCGAGGGTTCGCCAGCGAGGCGGTTGATGGCGAGTTCGTGGTCGATGTCGGGGCTGAGCGCGATGCGCCCAGCCATGACTTCGCCGATTGCGCGCAGTAGCGCGTCCGGCGGGTTGCTTTTTGTCACAAAGCCGCGCGCGCCCGCCTTGATGGCCTGGACGGCATAGGCGGCGCTCTGATGCATGGTGAAGACGAGGATGCGCGCGGAGCCGTCCCATTGCCGGATGCGCCGGATCGCCTCCACCCCACCAATGCCCGGCATCGATACGTCCATGATGACGAGATCGGGCCTGGCCTCCTTGTAGATGCGATAGGCCTCCGCCCCATCGCCCGCCTCGGCGACGACGCGAAGGCGGTCCTGCTTCTGCAACAGCGAGCGATAGCCCTCGCGCACGATCGCATGGTCGTCCGCCAGCATCACGCGCGTAAAGCTCCCGCTGCCGGTCATGCTCAAAGTCCCGGCCCCATATTGGGCACGGTCGCGACAAGCCTGGTGCCGCCCGTAGCTCTCCGCTCGAACCGCAGCGTTCCGCCGAGCGAGGCGACCCGCTCCTGCATGCCGAGAAGCCCCATGCCGGCTTTTGGCGCCAGATCGCCCGTCGCCTCGCCGTCGTCTTCGATGCTCAAGACGATGTCGGCCTGTCCCGTCTCGAGACCCAGTTGCACGCATCTGGCCTGAGCATGCTTCGCGGCATTGGTGATCGCCTCCTGCGCGATGCGATAGAGACTGGCGCAGACGCTCGGCGGCAGATCGTCGACCTTGCCCATGATGGCAATGTCAAATCGCGTGCGGCCCTTTTCGAAGCCATTCCAACTCGCAACAAGGCTTTCGAGGCTCAGGGCGATGCCGAGTTCCTCGACGTCGGGCGGCCGCAGGCGCACCAGCGCTCCGCGCAGCGTTGCCATCAGGCCCGCCGTGGTGCGCGAGATGCCGCGGCATTCTTCGAGCAGCGGCGGACATTCACGCTCTGCGGTGTGCGCTGCCGCGGCGGCCTGCGCCGCGATGGCGGTGAGCGACTGACCGAATTCGTCGTGCAACTCGCGTGCAAGATGACGCCGCTCCTCGTCCTGTACGGCTATCAGCTTTCGCGTCAGCGCATTGCGTTCGGCGAGCGCGGCCTCCAGCTTCTGAGCAAGCGTGTTGAAGACGTCGGAAATGGCCGAAAGCTCGGCGAGATCGAAACTGGGCAAGCGCGCGGAAAGATCGTTCGCCGCAAGCTGCTTTAGTCCAGCATGAATGACATGCGTCGGCCGCAGCGCTCGCGCGAGTGCGGCATAGACCGCAAGGCAAAGCCCCGCCAAGGCGAACGCCATGATGGAAAGCAGGCGGCTGGCCTCGCGCCAGCTCTGGCCGATCTGCACGGCGGGGTCGAACGTCGCGACCGCGACACCTCCCGTCTCGCCTTCAATGAGCAACGGCTTCAAGATCGGTTCGCCGGGATGGAAGATCGCGCGATAGAGCGCAGCGTAGCTTTCGGGTGCGGCAGTTTCGCCGGCGAGTGCTCCGCTGCAGAAACCCTGGCGAAAGGCGCCGAGTTTGTCCTGATAGGCGATGCAGAGGCCCGGTTCCATCAGGGGCGCCGCGACCCGTTGCAAATCCGGCATTCGCTCGGCCGGCAGGGAGAACCAATGCACCTGCGCCTGCTGCAATGAAATATCCTTGGCGACGATCTCGGCGATATGGCTCACCTTGGCCCTGGCGGCGCGATCGCTGTCAAACAACGCGTAGGCCGCGACCGCGAGGAAGCAAGCCGCCGCCAGCGCTGCGACACGCAAGGCCAGCCGCAGCTTCAGATCGATGGCGCGCGCGCGGCCCGCCATGAAATTGAGGGCCTGCTGCATCTTTGTTCCACTCCCCGTCGCATCTTGAAGCAGATTTCGGCGAGAAGAAAGCAGGTCAAGCCAAGATCGGGCATTTCACCCGGTCAATCGAGGGAAAATCTCCGTTTCGCGCGAGAGGCGGATCGGACGATATGGGCACGATCCGACTTCCCAAGGGGTGCATCATGCGCAGTATTCCCTTCGTCCTCGCCTCGGCGATGGTTGTTGCCGGGTTCGCAGTCGCAACGGCTGACGAATCGGCTGCGCCGGCCCCGATCAGACTGGCGGTTTTTCCCTTCGAGCTGGAAGATTTTAGCGCGGCTGCGGCCTATATTCCGCCGGACGATATCGACCGCGAGCAATTGCGGCTTTCGACCGAAGAGGCGCGTCGGCTGATCGCGGAATCGGGACGCTACCAATTGGTCGACGTCGGCACTGTGAAGGACGAAGCGGCGAAAGCGGGCAAATTGCATCATTGCGACGGGTGCGAAGCCAAAATTGCGGCGGGCCTCCATGCTGACCAATCCATGATCGGAATCGTGACCCGCATCAGCCGCACGGATTACGCGGTGACCTACAAAATTCGCGACGCTCAATCCGGTGCGCTCGTCGACGTCCAGCAGACCGACCTGCGCGCGGGCGCCAATTCCGCCTGGAGCCGTGGCGCGCGCTGGCTGATCCAGCGCCGTTTGCTGGAAAAGGCGAACTAAAGCGTTTTCGAGCGAAGTGGATACCGGTTCGCGTCAAGAAAACGCGTCAAACAAAAGAGATGCGCTACGGATCCGGCAAGGAAAGCCCGCTCGCCATGACGAAACTGATCAAACTAGCATCATTAGGCCTTGCCCTGGTTGCCGCCGCCGCGTTGTGCGGGAAGGCTCAGCAAAGCCAGGCGCAAAGCGAGGCGCCTGCGCTCGCGATCGCCGAAATCCAATATAGTGACACCTCGGGCGAGGTCATCGATCAAAGCGCCGACCATTTCCGACGCCTGCGCGAATTCGAAGCCGCGTTGCGCACGGATTTAGCGGCGAGCGGAAAGGTGCGAAACGTCGCCCTTGATTGCCCGCCAAACGCCTGTTCGGTTGGCGACATCGGCGCGGATCGGTTGCTCGACAAAGCGCAAGCGGCCGGCGCGGCCTACCTCCTGATCAGCAGCTTCCACAAGATGAGCACGCTCGTGCAATGGGCGAAATTCGATATTGTCGATGTGAAAACCCGCAAGGTCGTTTTCAATCGTCTCGTCACCTTCCGCGGCGACAACGATAAGGCCTGGCGTCACGCGGAATCCTTCGTGGTCCGGGAAATCCTGGACCACGAGGAACGGTGAGACGCGGAACGGATGCGCCAGCGGTGCGTCTCGCCCCACCTGTGAGGTTTCCGCTACTCCGTCTTTGCCGGCATGCGCGGCGGGGGCAGGGGACTAAACACAAGGCCCTGGCTTTGGGCGGTGCTGGGATCGAGTTGATCGCCACCCCCGGATGGGTCGCCGCCGCCGGTAGCCACGATTGCCGCCGGAGTTGCCTCGGTTGGACCGATCCCCCCGTTCCCCGTCCCGGTATTTGCGGTGCGTCCGCCCTGGGGATGACCGTCGGCGCTGGCCCTGACGGCGGCTTCCGTCTTGTCGGCGAGTTTGGCGGAATAGGGCAGGCGATAGGCTCGCGGAACTCCGCTGGGGAAATTGTCATGGTCGTACGCCTCGACCCAGAGATATATCGAGCCCGGATCATCCCCGACCGAATGTGGTTCGACGATGCGGGCGCCCAGCAACTTGAAGTTCGGCGGAAGAGGATCATCCGTCGACCAACCCAACAGCGAGTGCGTGGCGAAGAAGCTTACGAGGTAGAATGCGCTGGTCACAACGATCGCGCCCGCTTTCACTGGCCAGGGCAGGTGCGTGAACAGGCAGGCGACCAGCAGCAAGACGCCTAACACGGCATAGGCGATGGCAAGGCTCAGGATGATCGAATTGAGGCTGTTCATAGCTTCTTCCGATAGCCCGTTTTGGGATCGAGATCAGCGCCGTTGAGATGGGTTCTGTCGGCATTTACCATCAGAGATTTTTCGCGATAGTTGACATCGATCACCTTACCCTCGGCGTCCAGCGTAAAGCGCACCGCGGACTTCTCATCGCCGGTATGATCGACCGTGAGCGTGTTCTCGTGGATCACCTGCGCCACGGGATTGAGCTTCTGTACCTTCACTGTGACGGGAACTGGCCGATCCGTCCTCGCCGAGAAATGCGAGACATTGACGGTATATTCCCCCGAGACGATGCCGCGAATGACGACGATCTCCTCGCGAATCGGAGAATGGATTTTCCTGCCGTTGACGATGATGAAATCATTGGGGCCGCCGCGATCGTCACGTTCCAAAACCATGAACCCGGCCTCGCGATGCCGATACCACGCAATATTGCCCGCAGGATCCTGCACGAAGAGATCGAGGTCGTCGGGATGATTGTCGGGCCAATCCATGGTGATGATGAATTCAGCCCTCGGATCGACCTTGCCGTCCTTGGCGTCGGGCGTGATCGCCAGAAGCGCAATGAAGAACAAGAACGAAATAACCTGCAGCGCTTTGAAGAGCATCACGCTGAATGGATCGAAAGGCTCTTCGCGAGGATAGAGGCCGAAGTCATCCCACATTTTGCCGTTCCAGGATCGGGACAATACGTGTTTCGGTCAGCGTGACCGCCTGCGAGAACACCTGCGCGGTCGCCGCGTCCAGCGCGTAGTACTGAATCTTCACCATGATCGAACCCGCAAGGCCGGCGAGCGTCGTATACATCGCGACCGCCATGCCGTCGCTCATCAGGCCCATGGAGGACTTCATCAAAGCGCGATCGCCGGCGTCGAGCCCTGCGATCGGCGCCAGCATGATGATGAAGCCGATAATGGTGCCCAGGAGGCCCAGCTTCATAAGGGTGTCCCCGGCAAAGGCGCCCAGCGCGTTCGAGCTGCGCAGCTTGTCCGCCAACCCGCGCAGCAGCAGGGTCTGATCGAGCCGGCCCTGACCTTGCGTCTGCGCCTTCAACTGGAGATTGCGAATATGGTCGGCGATCAGGCCGGGAGGCAAGGCGTTGCGGCCGGCTTCGTCGGCCAGGACCAGCGAGCCGTCCGCGAACCCGCGCTCAATTCGGTTGCCGGCCTCGGCTTCGCGCGAGATCGAGATCGTGCGCCACAGGCAATGCAGCGACGCAGCGACATAGAGCACGCAAATGACCGAAGAGATATGGGTCCGGTCGGAAGCGACCATCAGCTTGATGAAGCCGAAGTGCCAAAGCAGCGCTGCCGCGAAAATGGTCAACCCGGTAAAGATCATCCAGCGCAACAGCGGCGCTCGATCGGCGGTGGGCCGCTGTCGCACATCGGTTCGAGATATGAAACTTGCGATCATGCCGTGGAGTCCTCGAAATCCCTTGTTCATGCGGAACGGTGATGCGGATCTCAGGCCCTGCGCGGCAGCAGGCCTTCCTCGATCGCCTTTATCTGCAGCGCCAAATATTTCGAGTTGATCCGGCATTGCGCGAGGCTGCCGGCGATGAACCACAGCCCCGGCTGGCCGGTCCGCGTGTACATGTTGCGCAGCTCCTGGCCGTCGCCGAAACCCCAGATCGGGCCGACGCGCGCGGCAACGGCGTCGCCGAACAGCTTGCGCACCAGCTCTTCCTGCGGCCGGTAACCGGTCGCGAGCACGATCAGGTCGGCTTTCATCGTCTCGCCGTTCTTCAGCCGCGCGCCGTCAGCGACAAAGCCATCGATATCGGAAAACTGCGCCAGCTTGATCGCGCCGGAGACGACGAGGTCGGAGCAGCCGACGTTGAAATAATAGCCGCCGCCGCGGGTGAGATATTTGAACTGCCAGCCGGTATTGTCCTCGCCGTAATCGAGCTGGAAGCCGATGCGCGCAAGACCTTCGAGCAATGGCTGGTCGAGCTTCTTGGATTGCTCCGTAATCATCTGATGGCTTCGACGCGCAAGCCGCAGCGGCATCGAGGTCGCGATCAGGTCGTTGTCTTCGAGCGTGCCTTCATTGTAGGCGGCATAAGCGAGTTGGGCCGACGGTTCGATGTTGGTAATGAGCGTCGAGGAGCGCTGCACCAGCGTGACATCCGCGCCGCTGGAATAGAGGTCCTGCGCGATGTCGTGGCCGCTATTGCCGGTGCCGATGATGAGCGCGCGCTTGCCCTTCCAGTTCTCGCCGTCGTCATAGTGGCTGGAATGGATAGTCTGGCCCTTGAAGTTCTTCAGCGAGGGGATGTCTGGAATGTTCGGAATGCCGCTGACGCCCGTTGCCATCACGATATGGCGCGCCCGCATTTTTTGCGTTGTTCCGTCGGCGCGGCGCAACTCCACAGTCCATCGCACTTGCGCCTGGTCATAGGTGCCGCCGACGAACTCGGTAGCGGTCCAGAAGTTCAGCTCCATGGCATCGACATAAGCCTCGAACCAGTTGGCGAGCTTGTCCTTGGGGATATAGACCGGCCAGTTCGGTGGGAACGGCATGTAGGGCAAGTGGTTGACCTGCACCTGATTGTGCAGCGTCAGTGCGTGATAGCGCTTACGCCAATTGTCGCCGACGCGCGACCAACGGTCGACGATCAGAGTGTCGATGTTCAGCTGCTTCAGCCTTGCCGCAATCGATAGGCCCGCTTGTCCGCCGCCGACCACGAGTGCGACCGGATCGCGATTGACGTAGGCGGCCGAGGTCTTGCGCTGATCGAGCCAGTTAGGTCCGCGAAAATCGCGGGAATGGGCGTTGCCGCGAGGACGGTTTACGCCGAGCGGCTCCTCGAACCCTTTTAGCTCTTCAAGCGTGGTCAGAAGCGTCCAGGCTTTCAGCCGGTTGCCGTTGGCAGCGTCGGGCGTGAGCCGGAGGATGCCGTTGCCGCGGCCATCGGCGGTTTCGAACTTGAACATGGTTTCGATCACGATGGTCCCGGCGCGCGTCACCCGGCGTGGCGCGGCGCGACCGGGATCGATCTGGAAGTTTGTCGGCGCGGCGGCGCGGCTGCGGGCTTTCAGCTCCTTCAGGATCGCCTCGGCGCCATTCATGGTCTGAATGTTCCAGCTCAGCGCCAGCACATCGCGCCAATAGCTTTCGCCGTGAAACAACGCCTCGAGTTCGGCGGGATTTTTGAGCGCGCTTTCGAATTGCGAAAGCCAGCTTTCCGCCGCGACCGAAATATCGTCCGTCCTGTCCAGCATGCGCGTTTCTCCCGGCAGCCGTCTTCGCGGCTTCTCCCTGGAGATAAGGCTATACCCTTTGCGATCGCGCAGAAAGCGCGGCAGCTATGGCAGCGACAGCATGTGGCCCTGCTCAGGCGGAATGCGGCCCTGGAGCGTATCGAGATAGACCTGCGTCATCGCCGCCGGCCCACGCCCTTCGATCACCTTCAGCCGCCGTTCCAGCGTCGGGGCGAAAATAGACCACGTCACGCCGAACCGTGCGTCGATACCGCCCGGTCCCCATTCCTTGGCGCGCTTGCGAATCTGGTCGGGCGCGAAAAACCATCTTGGCTTGGCGCCGGGCAGTTCCGGCTCGTCCGGCGAGGAACTGCGATGCGTGAGCCCGATCCGCCCGGAATACTTTATTCGGTCGCCGAAATGCCGATGCAGTTTTTCGCGCAAGCCGCTGTTGCCGGCCATGTCGACGAACGCGACCGGCACATGCGCCGGTAGCGAGGTGACGCGGTCATAGGTCACGACCTCATTGTAGCAGCCGAGCGAATTGACATAGCCGACGTTCGCCGCCGAGGTCAGCCCGATCACCTTGAGATCTTTGCCTTGGGTGTGGATGAGATGCGCGAGGCCAAACGCAGTCTTGCTCGAGGCCGAAGACAGCAGCACGCTCCGCGCGCCGTAAAATTCGTTCTCGGCCAAAAAATCGTCGGCCAGGAACGAGAGCATGAACAGGGGCCGCAGCAGCGCCTGATAGTCGCCCTGTCGTCCGGCGAAGGCGGTATCGCCCGTGACACGCGCATAGGCGTTATAGACCGGTGCCACGCCTTGCCGGTGCGCGGCGCCATCGCGCAAGCCGCGTTTGTTGACACCGGCAGCCTCGATCACCAGATGCGTCGCCATCGGAAAATAGCCGAACAGGCGCTCGCCCTCGGCGACGGCAGGATGTTTCGAGGCGATCACGTCGCCAAACCCCCACACCGGAATGTTGCCGAAACCTTGCGGCGCCGGAAATAACTGCCAGTATTTCAGTTCATCGCCCATCACCGCATAGGTGATGTTGTTGGCGGTGAACGCAAAGCGGTCGACCTTGACCAGCAGGGCTTCGCTCGGAAGTGCCGCGGCGTCCGGCAATTGCGTTTCGATCGATTTGCACTGTTGCAGGTCATGACGGGCCACGACAAAGTCGGTTGATTTCATGTTTTCGATCCCGGAGCTTTTCGTGCCGTGATCTTTGCGTTCATCGAGGGCCGTTTTGCAACAGCAACAATGTTTGAAACATCGTTCGCTTCTTGCGCTTTTGGCTCGCTTGCGATCACGCCTTCGCGCTTCTTCAGCACGCGGTAATAGCTCCACCACAGATGCGCGGCTGCGCCCCGCAGCGGGCGCCACGGCTCCGCCAGCGGAGCCATCTCTTTTGCGGTCGGACGCCTCTTCAGCCGAAGGCCGCTTCTGACCGCCTCCTGCACGGCGAGGTCGCCCGCGGGCCAGGCGTCGCCATGACCGAGGCAGAACAAAAGATACACGTCCGCGGTCCACGGACCGATGCCATGCAGTGAGGTCAGCGTGTTGTGCGCGGCGTCGGCGTCTTCGTTGGCGAGCACGTCGATGTTCAGCCGCTCCGCGGCGAGTTCGCGCGCCAGGTTCTTCAAGGTCTTGATCTTGGCCGCCGACAGGCCAAGACGGCCGAGCCGATCGGCGCGGGCGCGCCGCAGCGCGTCAGGCTCGAACGGATCGAACGCCGCGCTGATGCGGGTCCAGATCGCGGACGCGCTCGCGGTCGACAATTGCTGGCCGCAGACGATATGCGCCAGTCCCGCAAAGCCGGGCTCGCGCCGCCGCAAGGCCGGCATGCCGGTGATCTCGAAGATCGGTCTCAGCCGCGGGTCCTGCTTGACCAGCGCGTGGATTGCGTCCTCAAGGTCAGCCTGGGTGTTGAGGTGGATCAGCATGACAATTAGAACCACCACGTCCCGCGAAAGAGATCAATGCCACCCGTTTTCCGTTTTGCGCCAAGCCCGAATGGTTATCTGCATCTCGGCCACGCCTACTCGGCGCTGTTGAATTTCGATTCGGCGCGGGCGGCCGGTGGCCGGTTCCTGCTGCGGATCGAGGACATCGACGCAGCGCGTTGCAGGTCCGAATTCGAGGCCGCGATCTACGAGGATCTCGCCTGGCTCGGCCTGTCATGGGAGACGCCGGTGCGGCGGCAGTCCGAGCATCTCGCCGCCTATCGCGAGGCGATTGAAAAATTGTCGGCCCAGGGTCTGGTCTACCCGGCCTTCGAGAGCCGCGCCGAGATCGCAAGACTGGTGGCGCAGCGGCAAGCCCATGGGTCCTGGCCGCGCGATCCGGACGGGGCACCGTTCTATCCGGGTACCGCGAAGTCGCTTGCGCCGGACGCGCGGCAGCGCTTGATCGAATCCGGTGCGCCTTACGCGCTGCGGCTCGACATGGCGGCGGCGCGCGGGCGGGCGAGCGGCCTTGCCTGGATCGAGCAGGGCGAGGGCCCCGACGGGGAGAGCGGGCGAATCAGCGCCCGGTCCGAGGCGTGGGGCGACGTCATCCTGGCGCGCAAGGAAACGCCGACCAGCTACCATCTGTCGGTCGTGATCGACGACGCCCTGCAGGGCGTGACTGACGTGGTGCGCGGCCAGGACCTGTTCCACGCGACCGCCGTGCATCGGCTGCTGCAACAACTGCTCGGCTTGCCGCAGCCATCCTATCGGCACCACCGCCTGCTCATGAATGATAGCGGGCAAAAGCTGTCCAAATCGACCGATGCCACCGGCTTGCGCGAACTCCGCTCGGCCGGCGCGACACCGGCCGACATTCGCCGTCTGGTAGGCCCGGTTTAAGTTTTCACGTGGAGCAATCGAAAGCTCGCAGTGACTCAGATAGCCCCGCCGTGGCATGGTGGCGACCGTGCGGGGCTAAGGGAGATCATGGCGGTAAGAGCGCGTTTACAGCGCAAGAAAGGGTTTGCCAAAAAACGGCCGGCGAAAAAGCGCGGCCCCGCCCTAGCCGCGCGCCAGCGCGGGGGCAAAGCTGACGCGTCGGGCGTGGTCGAAGCCGCGCTTGCCGCGTTCGCCCATGAGGTCCGCACGCCGCTCACCGGAATCCTCGCGATCAGCGATCTGCTCGCGACCTCGGACCTCGATGAGCGGGAGCGGCGCTGGGTCGACACCATCAAGGCCGGCGCCGAGCATTTGGCGAGCCTGGCGACTTTGTTCGTCGATGCCGCCAAGGATGCGACTGGGGCGACCGGTGTGCGCCAGGATCTGTTCGATCTGCGCTCGCTCGCCCGCAACGCCGGTGATTCGCTGGCCGGCCGGGCGGCGGCGAAGGGATTGCAATCGCAAGTCGAGGTATCGGACGAGCTTCCGGCGCTGGTGGTCGGTGATCCCGTTCGCCTGCGCGCCGCGCTCGAAAACCTGATCGACAATGCGGTGAAGTTCACCGAAGCGGGCGGCGTTGCGCTCCAGGTGACGCCGATGCGCGGCACCAAGGCCAGGGTCGGCGTCGCCTTCGCGATTTCCGACAGCGGGATCGGCCTCACACTTGCCGAGATCAAGCGGCTGTTCCGGCCGTTCTCGCAGGCCAATGTCTCGATCGCCTCGCGTTTCGGCGGTGCCGGGCTTGGCCTGTCCTCGGTCAAGCACCTCGCACGATCGATGGGCGGCGACATCAAGGTCGCGCCGCGGCGCGGCGGTGGCGCCACCTTCACGCTGACGGTGAGCCTGAACCGCGCCACGACCGGCAAAGCGGCGGGAACTGACGCGGGCGCGGCGGCCGCGCCCGATCAGGTGCCGCCGCTGCGCGTGCTCAGCGTCGAGGACAATCCGTTCGGCCGCGTCGTGCTCAACACGATCCTGAGCGAACTCGGCCATCAGGCGGAGTTCATCGGCCGCGGCGAGGCCGCGACTGAACGCATCGCGCAAGGCACCTTCGACGTGGTGCTGATGGACATGGTGCTGCCGGGCATCGACGGCATCGAGGCGATCAGGCGGATTCGCGCGCTTGGCCCGCCGCACGGCCGCATCGCGATCATCGGGGTGTCGGGCCGCGGCGACGATGAGGCGGCCTCACTCGCCGCCGGCGCGGACGCCTTCCTGCTCAAGCCTGTGTCTCCGCGGGCTCTAGCGACTGCGCTGCTTGAAGCGTTACGCCGTGAGGCAGCCGCGATTTGATGATCGCGGCGTTCAACTCGCCGCCATAGACGAAGATCGCGGCGATGAAATACAAAAACACCAGCGCGATGATGACGGAGGCGAGGCCGGCATACATCGTGACGTAGTTGTTGGCGAAGCGGGCGAGGTACTGGCCGAACACGATGCCCGAGATCAGCGACGCCACCATGGTGAAGATGATGCCGGGCAGGATCTGCAGGAAACTGCGTCGCCCCGCCGGAAGCCAGGCATGCAGGATGAACAATGCGATGACGAGGGCCCCAATGGTGATGCCGTAGCGCGAGAGGTTGAGAAACTGCTCGTTGCTTTCCACCACCAGCGGAATATGCCGCCGCACCGCCTCGATGATCAAAGGCCCGAGCACGATCAGGAACGCCATCGCCAGCGAGGTGAAGGCGGCGATCAGGGTGTAGCCGATCGATTCCAGCCGCAGCCAGTACCAGCGCCGCAGCTCGACCACCGAATAGGCGCGGTTGAGCGCGACACGCAGGGCTTCGACGCCGTTGGAAGCGAAATACACCGCGAGCAACGCACCGATGGTCAGGATGTCGCCGCGGGTGGTCGTCAGCACATCGTGGATTTCGCCCGACAGCGAATCGGCGACCTGTTTCGGCCAGACCTGCAGCAGAAGCCCTGCCGCCTGGTCGGCAAGCTCCTTCGATCCGAAGAAGCCGGCGAGCGACGTCAGCACGATCAGGAACGGAAACAGCGCCATCAAGGTCGACAGCGCGATATGGCTCGCAATCGCCCAGCCGTCGTCGGCGAGGAACGTGTAGAACGCATCCATCACGATGAGGTAGACGTAGCGAAGCTGCCTCACATTTCACACTCGGATTTGACTTAAGATTTGACCTCGTCCGGCGGACCAAGGGCTCATTGTACCATCTGATATTAATGGGCTAAAAGCCAGATCGTTGCGGCCCGTTTCGGGTGCGATGGCCCTTCGCTCCGTGCGGTGTTATTGACTTCCGATGGCTTCCTTTTTGAGCTCTATAGTGCTTCCCATCGCGGTTGCCGCCGTCGCGCTGGTGCTGCTGCTGGGTCTTATCAATATGATGCGGGGCGGCTCGCCGAACCGCTCGCAGCAATTGATGCGGTTGCGGGTGCTGTTGCAGTTTGTCGCGATCGTCATCACCATGCTCGCGGTCTGGGCGATGGGACGCTAGGGGGACGACGCCAGAGGACCACGACGCGAGGACAAAGACATGGTCGTGCTCAATCGGATTTACACGCGAACCGGCGATGACGGCACCACGGCGCTTGGCTCTGGCGAGCGCCGTCCGAAATACGATCTGCGGGTAGCCGCCTATGGAACCATCGACGAGACCAACGCCGTGATCGGCGTCGTGCGGCTGCATTTGCAGGACGCGCGCGAACTCGACACCATGCTGGGGTTGATTCAGAACGACCTGTTCGATCTCGGCGCCGACCTCGCCGTGCCCCAGCGCGACGGCAAGGCCGAACGCTTGCGGGTGGTCTCAGGCCAGGTCGAGCGGCTGGAGCGCGACATCGACAGCCTGAATGCGAATTTGGCGCCCTTGACCTCGTTCGTGCTGCCGGGCGGCACGCCGGCGGCGGCCTATCTGCATCTGGCGCGCACGGTATGCCGCCGGGCGGAACGGATCATGGTGGAACTCGCGGCCAAACCCGACGAGCCGGTCAGCGATGCCGCAATCCAGTATGTCAACCGCCTGTCGGATTTCCTGTTTGTCGCCAGCCGTTCGGCGAACAATAATGGCATAGGCGACGTGCTCTGGGTGCCCGGCCAGAACCGTTAGAGCATGATCCGGAAAAAGCTGCCCCGCACTTGGATAGCAGGGTAGGTACCGGCTTTCCGAAAAGCATGCCCTCGGGCTCGACCCGGGGGATCATGCTCAATTCGGCTCAAGTGCTACAATCGGGGCGATTTTTGCACCGCGCGCGTTGACCGGGATAGGCGGGCGCTTTAGGTTCCGCGCCAAGCTGATCAAACCCTCGAAATTTCAAGCGAAAGACGATCGATGAAGGTTCTGGTGCCGGTAAAGCGGGTGGTCGATTACAACGTCAAGGTCCGCGTCAAAAGCGACGGATCGGGCGTGGAACTCGCCAACGTCAAGATGTCGATGAACCCGTTCGACGAAATCGCGGTCGAGGAAGCGTTGCGCCTGAAAGAGGCCGGCAAGGCGACCGAAGTCGTGGTGGCATCGATCGGACCGGCCCAGGCCTCCGAGACCATCCGCACCGGCCTTGCCATGGG
>Ga0210408_10002341_pt1 | contig 18549 bp, 18 predicted proteins | sample IncBWH4MmetaG_FD_155471 | JGI IMG/M metagenome (GOLD analysis project Ga0210408, IMG submission 155471) | Forest soil microbial communities from Barre Woods Harvard Forest LTER site, Petersham, Massachusetts, United States - Inc-BW-H-4-M | ecosystem: Environmental > Terrestrial > Soil >...
AGTAAGTCGGTCGTAAAACTGTGTCGGCGAATCCGGTCTGGTGGTCCGCATTGGGAGAGAATTCGGCCATTTTGGATACGGGTTGGTGAGGGTTGTTGGTGTTATGGGGATGTTACGCCAGTTGGGAAATGTAGAATGATGCGACCTCGACTAAGACGTGCGAATGCAACAGCTTTGGGTCATCACCGCTGAAATCCTAGTCAAACCGGGCGATCTGGCTTCCGGTGAAACGAAGGGTTTTACGAACATCGTCACTTGGGCTGACTCGCCGAAGACAGCACAGCAAAAGGTGTCGGAGGTTCTCAAGTCTTATGGATGGGAAGTCCTAAGTATAGAGGCTGCGCGTCGTTTCGACGATTCAAGAAGCTACGACGACGAACTCTTGAACATCGTTGATCAAGCTAGGACGAATCCTAATGCGTGCATCATTGGAACCATATTCAGCTACAAGCCAGACTAGGTGGTCCCGAACAGGAGAGGACCCAAGCATCGGGCATCATCAATTCTCCATAGCGCTCATTGAGGCATTTTGAGTGATATGGCGATATTTCGCTAAGTAGCTTTGCGACAGTTCTGTTTTCTTAACAAAGTGCATTAATTTCCGGGATTCTGGCGGCAGCAGTCTGTTGAAGGTGAGGTCGCTCCCTCTGCTGGGCCGCTAGCGGAGAAGCGACCTTTGTTATTAGTGGGCAGGCGGTAGTCGCAGTTCCTGCTATTCCAACAACGGACACAGATTCTGCGCCCGGCCAGTGAAGCTGATTGAGGTGATGTTGCCTGTTGAGATATCGATTGTGGTGACGATCAGGCCATTAGCAAGTGCTAGACCCTGGAGGTTGGGCGGTGCTATCGGTGGCGCCCCGAAGACGAGTGACAAACCTCGGTTCATGACTACGATGGTGTTGGTCGTGACAGTAATCCTTGTAGGCCCACTGACGTTTAGGTTGATGCTTTTGCCTGTTGTGGCGTTGGTTAACGTCGCAAAGGCCGGTCCTGCAGCTACCGCATCGCCGTTGCTGAACATAATCAACTCTCCGCCGCTCGGCTTTCCTTCTTCTGGGGTAACCAGGACGTCGAATGTTCCGCAACCCTGGACTGCCGGAATAGGAAATGGGGTCATGGGATTTTCAATGAAAATGGGTTCCGCTGCTAGGGCAGGCAACGCCAACGCGAGCAGCAAAAAGGCAACTGTCGATACACAATTCAATTGTTTCATCGGAGTTCTCCTTAGCTGGACTGGTTTCTCCTTTTTGATTTTGGTATTCGGGACTGGTGTTCCGGAAAAATCGTTCTGAATAAGCAGTTATCCCAAAACCACATGCCTACCATTTTGCTAATACCACCGGCACCGTCCGGGGGCCACGCGCCTCCATAACCTCTTCCTGCGCCAAGGCCCGGTCATAGACCAGCACCTTTCCCAGGCTAGGGATTGCCAGAGCATACACGAGCAGTTGTCCGCCCTTTTCTCTGATCAGCAACGCATTCCCGGCGCTTGTCTTTCCGGCGTCGATCCCAGTTATGAAGCGGGCGATAGGGCGACCGCTGCCGTCTCTAATCAATGCGGCAGTCGGACTGCTTATAGACTCGATGGTGACCGTGTAATCGCCAGGCTGAAGAACCGTCTTGCCCCACAGAACTGGATTGATCAGCCTGAATTTCCCGGTGAATGTTGGAACGCCCAGCTGGGCATCCGCGATCCCCACAACGATAAGGCTGATGCCTAAAGCTGCGAGCAACAGTTTGCCGAATGCCAAAACTCGAATTTTCTTCATTGCCGTTCTCCTTGTTTCGTCGGCCCTTTTTTTCGGTTTGGCCAGCGAATGACCGGCAGAATCCGGGAATTCAGGACGTACCTCAATAGACGCAAGCTCAAACGTTTCTTAATTCGTAACCGACTGAAGCCAGAACAGTTGCCTAAAGTTCTTGTGCGTTTAAATCTCATGTAATTGGAGCAGTGATAAACTTTGCGGCACGACTGTGAGCATGGGAACCGAATCTCACAAGCGACCCCGGATCGTGCGATTTGGGACCTTCGAGGCAGACCTCGCTACCCGAGAACTCCGCAAGAGCGGCGTGCGAATCAAACTCCACGGCCAGCCATTTGAAGTCCTGGCCATGCTGCTGGAGCGACCCGGGGAAGCGGTGCAGCGTGAAGAGCTCCGGGAAAGGCTGTGGTCGTCTGATACTTTTGTAGATTTTGACGCCGGAGTTAACACAGCCATCAACCGACTGCGAGAGGCCCTGAATGATTCGGCGGAAAACCCGCGTTTCATTGAGACTCTCCCGCGGCGAGGGTATCGTTTCATAGCGCCGGTCGAAGCCGAAAGCTCAGACCAACCGCTCGCACATGGTATTTCGCCAAAACCTTCCTTGTCCAAAGCCGAGACCGAGGCCCCTGTTACCCCGCACACTCATCCAAAACGCACCAAAGCCTTGGCAATCGGTCTGGCCACAGTTGTTGCGCTACTAATTGTGTTGAGCTGGACCGGCGTGCACAAACGCCTGCTCGGGCATGACAGTCTCCCGCACGTCAGCTCTTTGGCCGTTCTTCCCCTGGCAAATCTTTCGGGAGATCCAGAGCAGGAGTATTTCTGCGATGGCTTGACGGAGACACTTACCAACGACCTTGGCAGACTCAGAGCACTTAGAGTGATCTCTCGGACTTCAGCGATGCATTACAAGGGAAGCAAGAAAACGGTTCCGGAAATCGCTCGTGATCTAAACGTGGATGCGTTGATCGAGGGAACTGTGCTCCGTTCTGCGAACCACGCGCGGATCACCGTGAACTTGATCCAGGCTAGTCCCGAAATGCATCTGTGGGCCGAAAATTACGAGACCGAAGTTGGAGATCTCTTGGGCGTGCAGGAAAAGGTCGCGCAGTCTGTCGCTCGGGAGATTCAGATAGCGTTGGAACCGCCAAGCGAGTCACCGCCGAACCGCCGTGGCGTAAACGCTGCGGCACAGGACCTTTACTTCCGAGGCCTTTTTGCCATCCGTTCTGGCACCGCAGAAAGCGCGGAGAATGCGATCAAGTATTTCCAACGGTCGATTCAAGAAGATCCAGCATACGCCCCCGCATACGCAGCTATCGCTGAGGTCTATGCTGTTTGGTACCCAGGAAAATCCGGCCCCCGAGAGACCATGCCGAAGGCCCAGGAAGCTGCACGCAAAGCCCTTGCTCTCGACGAAACACTTCCCGCTGCTCACAGCGTATTAGGGAACGTTGAACTTTGGTACGACTGGAACTGGGTTGACGCGGAGAAGGAATTTAGGCGGGCGCTGGAGCTGGATCCGAACTATGTCCTTGCGCATAACAGCTATGCGCGGGAATTGGTCATCTTAGGTCGAAATGAGGAAGCCCTCGCTCAGGCCAAACAAGCGATGGGCCTTGATCCTTATGCGGAAGGCGGAGAGGGGGATTATCCCATCTGGGTCACCTACTTAGCGCACCAATACGATGAAGCGGAACGGGTAGCGAAGGCCAAGATTGCATTGGACCCAAACTATCCTTGGGCTCATTATGATCTCGCACTCACCTACGAGCAGATGGGGAAATCGACGGAATCGGTCGAGGAATATTTGAGGTTTGAAGGCCTCTCCGGGGCAGATCCTCAAAGATTAGCGCACCTCCAGGAAGAGTTTCGAACTTCCGGAGTGAAGGGGTTTTGGCGAGAACGGCTGCGGGACTATCGGAAAGCCGCGAAACGGGGATACGTTTCGGCGGGTATGGTAGCAGAGGCGTGTGCGAGAGTTGGAGACAAAGACTGCGTTTTTGAATGGCTGGAGAAGGCTTTTGAAGAGCGTGACGATTTGATGATCAACCTCAATGTGGATCCGGTTTTCAATGGCATTCGAGCGCACCCACGCTTCCAAGACCTCGTACACCGCGTCGGTCTGCCAAAACCTTGGCCTTCGTAGTGTAGTGTCCGAATGTCTCGGTTCCAAGAACTACGACTCGGCATCGATGAAGCCAGTTTGTCCTCTTCCGGTCGAAAGCCGAAGTCTACTGAATACTGCACCGAACTGTTCGGATCGGTTCAACCCTGGTCGAACAGAGAACGCAAATGTCGCATCACGATCTATTCCGAAGCAAACTGTTGTAACCAGGCGCGATTACATCCACTGAGAGTTGCTGGAGAAATAGCGATTGTAGATCAACTTAGCCTTTTGATTGCGTCGTGTTTCTTGATTCTGGTGGCTACGGAAGCTACTCGTAGCGCAGAGCCTCGATGGGATCCAGACGCGAGGCGCGGACGGCTGGCACCATACCGCTCACCAGCCCCACCGCAGCGAGGATAAGCGTGGCCACGATCAGAGTGCTCGGAGCGATAATCAGGCGGACGTCGCCGCCTTCCGCATTCTTCGCCATGGCGCTGTATAGAGTGAGCCTACCGACGGAAAGCGAAACTCCATAAGCCAGGATAATTCCCAGCGCGCCACCGATGAAAGTGATGGTCAGAGATTCGGCCAGAAACTGAAAGAGGATATGTCTCTTGCGCGCGCCCAGCGCTTTTTCCACCCCGATCTCACGGGTTCGCTGGGTTACCGAGACCAGCATGATGTTCATGAGTCCGACCCCGCCAATGCCCAACGTAAGCGTTCCGATGAAACCCAACAGAATCGTCAGGCCGAGCGTAACCAGTTCAAAGAGGTGAACCTGTTCCATGAGGTTAAAGACGAGTATGGCGCGGCGATCGGTCGGATTGAATTTGTGCTCGATGGCCATCACGGCGCGAACGGAATGTTCCAGCCTTTCGTACGCAGGGGTCTCATAGTTGAACCAGATGGAGTCGAGGTAGTGTGTGTCCTTAAGGTCACTCATGGTGGTGAAGGGGATGTAGATCAAGCGGTTGGTATTGTCATCGCCGGCCTGCATTTTGGGGCTTACGATACCGACCACTTCAACGCTGAGGCCATCGATGCGGATTCTTTCGCCCAGCGCGTTACGTCCGGAGAACAGCTTTTCTTTGGCCTCGGAGCCGATCACTGCGACGCGGGCGTGCTGCATCTCATCTTCCGTGTTGTAGAAGCGGCCCTCTGCCAGTTTGAGCGCGCGGATAGAAAAGACGTTGGGATAATTGGCGGTAACACTGAAGTTGAACGTCCGCGTCTCATACTGAATGTTGCACTGTTTGGATGCTTCGGGGGTGATATGAGCGATTTGAGGGATATTAGTGGTGAGCGTGTCCACGTCGTCAAGGGTAAAGCGTATAGGAGCCCCTGCCTTTTGGCCGCCAGCCTGCATTGAGGAGCGGCCAGGAATCATGATCATCAGCTTGGTGCCGAAGTTGGCGAAAATATTGGCGCAGGCTCGGCCGAAGCCGTTGCCGTAAGCCAGCAGCAAGACAACCGTGGCTATACCCCAGGCCATGCCGAGCATGGTGAGGGCGGTGCGGCGACGGTTGTACTGCATGGCGCCGTAGGCTTCTTGGATTAAATCACGGAACATCGTTAACCTTTGTTTTACTCCTGTCGCAGTGCTTCCACCGGCTGCAGGAGAGCGGCTTTGCGCGCGGGGTATAGTCCAGCGGCGATACCGGCCAGCGTCAAACTGCCGATGGCTAAAATCGCCGTAGTGGGCACAAGCTTGGGAGGATCAAATCCCTCAGGTCCCTGCTGCGTACCGAGTAGCGCCATCAAGGCTCCGGCGAGGCCCATGCCAATCAGTCCACTCAATAAAGTAAGAAGAATACCTTCCAAAAAGAACTGGATCAGAATACTGCGGTTGGTGGCGCCCAGGGCTTTGCGCAATCCGATCTCACGGGTGCGCTCACTGACAGCCACCAGCATGATGTTAACAACACCAATCGCGCCCAGGGTCAGGGTCACGAGTCCCACCGTGCCCAGGAACATATTCATGGCATCGAAGATCTTGCCCATCATCTCGGCCTGCTGAACCATATCCAGGTTTTCGAATGCGTCTTCATCGTGGTAGTCGAAACCGTGATTACGGGCGATGATCTTGTGGACATCTTCCTTGGCCAGCAGGTGTTCAGCGGGCACTCGCGGCTGATAATTGACCAGAGAGATTGAGTTTTGGTGGTTCTCGCCTTTAAGCGGGAAGAAGGTCGCCATCACACGGAAGGGAACGTAGCCGCGCATGTTGGTCATGTTTTCGTCACCACGGCCGATCCGCTTCACCGTGCCGATAACCTCAAACCTGATGCCATTGAGCAGGATGGTGGCGCCAACCGGTGGCCGTCCGGGAAAGAGATTCCTGGTGAGTTCGTCGCCCAGGACGATCACATTACGCTTCTGGCCATCGTCCAAGTCATTGAACCAGCGTCCCTGCTTGAGAGGAAGATACCGGATCCCGTTGTACTGAGGCTCCACGCCGGCAATCTGCCCGTTGGCACTGGCAAATTCGCTGACCGCACGTACGTCATCACGGTAAATAACAGGCGAAGCGTTGCGGACGTGGGGAGCTTCTCTGCGGATGTCCACATAGTCCTGATAGGTCAGCAGATAGTTGCGCGCGGAGTTCATGCTGCCTGCGACCACTGGGGCGCGACCGGGGAAGATAAACATGATGTCTTCGCCGAATTCAGCCAGGTTGCGCTTGTTTCCCGACCGAAAACCTTCGCCCAAACCGACGAGCAGCAACAACGATCCCACACCCCAGGCTACGCCGAACATAGTGAGGAAGGAGCGCAGCTTGTGTGCCCACAGGGTGCGGAAGATTTGCGCGAAAATGTCCAGGATCATCCGCATAATCAAGGATATTGTACCCTTGAAGACCCGTTCCGAAGGCGACTTTCGGCAGTCAGACCGGTGGACTCCTTGAGGGAAAATCGCTTGAGAATCGTAAAGTCAATGCCCGCCTGAAGGGGAAATGACGTGGCCGCGAACGCGTAAGGTCAGGGGCAACACCCCTGCAATCAACAAGGCGACCACCAAGACCGCAAAGCCGGACCGGAACGAATGGGTTCGCGCGGCCTGATAGCCGACCAAGGCCGGGCCCAGAAAGCCCCCGAGGCCCGCCGCGACACAGTTGATGGTGCCCGTAGCCATCGCGGCAGCGGAATCACAAAGGAATGCCGACGGCATGGCCCAGAAGCTGGGCAAAAAGGCGAGCAGGCCGGCGGCGGCAATGGAGAATAAGAAGAGAGAAGGTATCGTTCCCCAGTCCGCCTTGCTTAGCACCAGTAACGCCGCTGCGGCCACCCACAGCGGAATTGCGGTGTGCCAGCGCCGTTCGGCAGTGCGGTCGGAATGCCAACCGTTCACCTGCATGGCGACAAAACCCAGGAGGTTCGGCAAGGCCACCAGGAGAGTGACCTTGACATCGCTCAGACCCGACAAGCGCTTGAGCATCGTGGGCAGCCAAAAGGCCAAAGCGTACGCCGAGCCATTCTGCACAAAGTGCAACGACGTCAGGATCAGAACGTCGCGATGCCGGAGCGCCTGCCACACGGTATAGGCGCGGACGGATTTTTTGGCTCGCTTCTCACTCTCCAGTTGATTGATAACCCACTCGCGCTCGTCGGTGGGCAACCACTTTGCCTGATGCGGCCAATCGGTCAGATAAAACCAGGTTATGACGCCAAAGAAGAGCGCGGGGAGACCTTCCAGGATGAACAACCACTGCCAGCCCCGCAGGCCGCCCCAATGAACGCCTAGTAGCAATCCCGATATTGGGGAACCGACTGCGTACGCAAAGGGAATGGCAGCCATGAAACCGGCCACCGCTTTGGCACGATCTTCATAGATGAACCAGTGGGTGAGATACACGATGATCCCGGGGAAAAATCCCGCCTCCGCCAGTCCCAGCAAAAACCGTACGGTGTAGAACTGATGCGGTGTACGGACCAAGGCCATCCCCATGGTGACGAGGCCCCAAGAGATCATGATGCGTGTAATCCAGCGTCGCGCACTCCAGCGCTCCACGATGAGGGTGCCGGGAATTTCCAAAATGACGTAACCTAGGGCGAAGATGCCGGCCCCGAACCCAATTACGCGATCGTTGAAACCCAGATCGTGCGGCATTTGCAGGGCAGCGGTGGCCAGATTGTTGCGATCAAGATAAGCAATTACGTAAAGCAGGAGCACATAGGGCAGAAGACGCAAGGTAATCCGACGACGAGCGCGGCGGGCAACGACATCAGCGGCAATCGCTGGGGAAGACAATTCTTTTTCGGCAGAGATCGGATTAGTGGGCAGAGTGCCCCCTGAAAAATCACGCGATTATATACCGGAAGCGGCGCGGAGATGGGACGGGCAATTGTCTGCTTACGAGAATTGGCCGGTTTTTCAGGGGAGGACAAATCCTACGCCCTGGGTTGGCACCTAGCCGAAATCGAGTCTGGCCGGATGATCGACGACAATCGCCCGCCCGTCAGTAAGGGCCTTGACCGAGTGAGGGGCATTGCTCGGCACGATCGCGACCAGGCCTGCTCGGGCGACTTGGGCCACACCGTCGATGGTCACCTCAAGCTCACCCTCGATCACCTCGTAGACCTCTTCTTCGGCATGATAGTGCTCGTGAATGGAAGAACCCCGCGTGAAATCGTAATGCGCGAAGGTCATGTTGGGCGAATGAAAATAGCGTCCCTTCCAGCCGGGCAATCGCTCGATGACCGGAAGACTGCTTGTATCTACAAAGGGCATGGGAAATTCCTTTTCGCGCATTGTAACAATCTAGCTTCGGGCATTCCCCCGCTCGGTTCGGTTCCAGTTTGCCAGGGTCACCAGCGGGTTGTGACTTGGCATACCCTCTCACCTTATGATTGCTGGCGTTGCCTCTTCGATCAGGCGCTTCTGCCCGCGGGACGCAGCGAGCTTCGCGCATAGATTCAAAACACCGAGCTGCTTTCGGGCGAGTTCTTTCAGCCATTGGGGCGTAGTACGTCCCATCAGCTATGGTGTTCGGCCATGGCAGTCTCGCCGGCTATCCGAGGCCTTTTCGGTCTGGAGTGGAATGCGGAGCGAAACACGATCAGGGTTACACCCAGTCTGCCGGCGGATTGGAATGAGGCAGAACTCCATCACGTGCCCCTCGGGAACACCTTTGTGGACCTCGCAATGAGGCGGGTGGGCACGACGTTGGAAGTGAGCCCGACCGGGCCCGGGGCTACGACATTGCATCTGGAAATGGGGAGCTCCGGGATCCAAAACGGCCGCTGGCGTGTCACGAAGCGCTGTGCAGAATCCAGATCAGCTTCCCTCAGGGAACCGGATACGTGGAAAAGACGGTGACCTTCAGCTGGTAAGTCGCTTCCGATCTCGATTTTCCCTTTTGCAATCAATTGCCTTCTTTGTGCAGTTTCGGTCACAGCGGTGCTGAAAGCATGCCTTACCACCGCATCTAGATTCAGGTACTTACCATCGACAATGCTGGCAAGAAACTTGCCGGGTATTTTGCGGGCCCAACCGAGGCTGTTAGCGGTCCTCATTGTAGCGATGGTCTTCCCCGAACCATGAACAAAACCCCCGTAGAGCGCCCCCATGTGCCGGACCGAATTCAACTGAGTACATCTCATTGGTTCGAGTTTGAGACCGAGGTGCTGAGCCAAGAGGAAAGCTTGGACGGTCTGAGGCGGATCAACCGGGACCTGCTGGAGCAGATCGCAGCCATGGGTTCACCGCAGCGGGTGCTGCTAGATATCGACGGGCAGACGCCGGTCTGTGGAGAACAGGAGCACGGCTCCTGCAACGCGCACGCCGACCCGACCGACCATCACCCGTTCTTACAGTTCAACGCTGAGGGCGACTGTCAGGCAGAAGAGCTCCCGCCCGAAGACGCCCCCTTTGCGGAGAACTGTGGTGAAGCACTTTTATCAGAAGTCGAGCACCAACAGGAGGGTAGCCGGGAAGCGGTGATCCCAGGCGATGCCGGGTTCGCCAAACCGGAAACCCATGAGACGCCGGAGAAACCGGAAGTCATGCAGACATTTCCCGCCGACAGTAGCTCTGTGCCGGAGCCACCAAACGAACCTGCGATCGACCGGTCTCGCGGAGCCGTCATAGCGGTGGGCAGGGATTTGCCAGCGCCCTGGGCGCCGGCTAGAGCCGTGACAGCGACCACGCAGCAATTAAAGCGTATTCGCCCGCACAAACCATGGTGGATGGCCGTGGCAGCAGCCGTGGCTGCGCTCGGGGTAGCTTTGATTGCCTACAGCAATCGGCACCCAGCTTCGCCCTTAGGGGCAGAGCTACAGAAATCGAATACCCTGGAGGAACAGGCGCCGTTTGTCTCTAGACGGGAGCTGCCGACGAATAGCACCACGACGCCTCTGGCCGTACCGATTGCTGGGGAGATGGCGAAGGTCGCCAAGCCCAGGCACCCGCGGGTGCGGATTAGGGGGAATGAAGTCGATATCGGAGATGACGTGACGGTGCGTTATTTCGCGCCCCAGCAGGCGGTTGTGCCGCCGACACGGACACTACCAAGCGCGTCGCAGCCAACGGAGGCCTCGTTGCCACAAGCTGAGGTGTCGAGCTCTCCGAAACTTGCTCGGTAGCGATCTGCCACCGCAAAAGCCCTTCCTGGTCCCAGGGTCTGAATGTGTTTGCCTGTAAGCATTTTTGTTGGCTCCAACCACTTGTTTAGCATGGCGTTAACGCTTTATCTTCCAATAGTCTGTGCCCGCGAAGTTCTGCACCCTTGCGTGGTTTTCAAACGCCGCCCACTGTGAGTTAGTCATTTGGCGTCCCCGACGGGATTTGAACCCGTGTTACCGCCGTGAAAGGGCGTAATTCTTCCCACAATCTAACGACTTAGCAGTACTAGCAGCGCACGGGCGGGCACCGTAAAGACTGCTAGCGACATGCTGCTGTTGTGGGGAGTGTTGTGGACAGCAAGGCCGCAGACCTTCGGTGTACGGCTAAAATATCCGACGATTTCCATGACCGGATCGTGGTCTGTCATGTGGACGAACTCCGCCCACATCACAGCTACGTTCGGAATCATCTCACCGTTTCAGCCTCCCAATTCTCCGCACTCGTTGACCTTGGTGATCTCGCGTTTCGAGAACCCATCACGATCACTCCGGACCGCACGATTCTTGACGGGTATGGTCGGGTGAAACTGGCACGATCGAAGGGGCGAGCAACACTACTCTGCCTGGTGTGTAAGCTCGGCGAGACGGAGACCCTCCAACACCTGCTGCAAAAACATCACCGATCAACCGCCTGGAATGCCTTTAGCCGGACATTGCTGGCACTAGACCTTGAACCAGGTCTCGTGGTGAAGGCCCGGTCGAATCAATGCGCCGGTGGTCAGAACAAAGGTTCGTCAAATTTGACAGAAGTTGACCGGGTGGATGTCCGGTCCAAAATTGCCGCTGCCGCAGGTGTGTCTGTAGGGAACGTGAGCAAGGTCAAGCAAGTGAGGATGACGGCGCAACCGGAACTCATGCAGGCCCTACGCAACGGAGAGATTAGCATCCATCGGGCCTGGGTCTGGAGCAAGGAATTACCCGACAATCAGCGGGAAGCTTTGAGGTTCTATCAGAGCGAAAAGGGCATCAAGAAAACCATACGGAGTCTCGTGGGGAAGCATCGATCGAAAAGCTCGCCAGCCGTAACCGATCTCAGCGGTCTGATCAGCCAATTGTCCGCGCTCGATTCCAGCAAATTCGATCCGGTCAGCGTGGTCTTCATAAAAGCTCCGGGGAGGGCTGTTTTCGTGACCGAAGAGTTATTCCGAGATCTGAGATCGCAAGAGGAGTTAACACTGACATGCGTATCAAACAACCGTTAAAGCAGATTGTGACCGCTACACGAAGTCACTGGGATCGCGACGAGACCCGTCCCGCTGTCCGCGAGAACCTCGAGAAAATCATAAATTGCCGGACTCCTACTTTGGGCGCGGAAGTCTATGCCTCAGAAACCGAGCAGAAGCTCGTTTACCACACCTGCAAATCGAGAGCTTGTCCGAGTTGCGGGTATCGCGCCACGCTCTTGTGGCAGCGGCAGCAATGGGCTGCACTTCCCGATATTCCCTATACCGGCCTTGTTTTTACGATGCCAAGTGTTCTCTGGCCCCTCTTTAAGCAGAACCGCCATCTGCTTCACGACCTGCCTGCGCTGGGGGCGGCGGTCATACAGGAGTGGATGAAAGCTAACTACGGTGTCCGCCTACTAATCATGGTGGTGCCGCACACTTTCGGCGGATACCTAAATTTCAATTCTCATCTCCACATTTTGGTTTCAGCCGGCGGCTTGAAGGAGTCGGAAGGCCGCTGGATGGTCCGGCTGTGCTTCGACAAAGACGAGGTGATGGAGATGTGGCGCTATGCCGTCATCACTTATCTGCGCCAGGCGCTGAAGGCGCTTGTAATCAAGTCGGACACCAAGAATCTCGGCAAGGTTCTGACGGCAGAGCACGAACGCCCCACGTGGATCATTTACATACGCGAGTCAATGTCAAAATGGCACTTCATACGATATGCGGCACGGTACGCTCGTCGCCCACCCATTGCTCAGCGTCGCCTTTTGAGGGTCACGGATGCAGAAGTCGAGTTTTGGACGAACGATAAGAGGCAAAAGCGGCCGGTGACGACCCGGCATTCGCTCTCTGACTTCGTTGCTGCTTTGGCCGAGCACATCCCGGATCGCTACCGACACGCGATTCGCTATTTTGGACTGCTGGCACCACGTTCCAAAGGTCAAACCTCTGCGGCACTCTTTGTACTGTTGGGTCAGAACAAGCGCCCTCGCCCCCCAAGATTAAGTTGGGCGGATTCGCTCCGCAGGTATTTCGGTGTAGATCCTCTTATCGATAGTGTCGGCCAACCGATGCAGTGGGTCCGTCGGCTGAAGCCGATAGCCCGGTACGCATTTGCTCCATTAGACCGAAGGAACGGCTTCATTTACTAAGCTGCACGAAGGACCAGTAACTGATTCTCTCGAACGGAGACGTGATGAGCAAACTTTTTACGGTTGCGGATCTGCGGCCAACCCTTCAAACCGTATACCCGGAACTCGAGGACGACAGGGACAACGACGGCTATGACCACCCCTTGGCCGCAGTCGGTCTGGTGTTGCTTAGCGCCGCCATAATCGGGACCTTTGAGACCAGGGAACTCGTCCTTTTCACCGGCTACAGTCGTCAGTTCATTTCGGCAATCAGGTTGAACATGCAAAACAACAAGTTATGGATTGAGGGCCGATACGATGTTTCGACCTGGCTATCTCCAGACGGGACTATCGATCAGGCACGGTTCTGGGATCATATCGATTGCGCCTGCGGGACGCTATGGCAGCCAACCGCTGACAGTAACTTTTCAGCCGACACTTGCAAAGTCTACTGGGACGAACGTCGCTCTCCAAGCAAAGCCATCCAGTAGTCGATAGAATTCGCCGCCATCAGAAGATATCCGACACCGTCGGCACCGCCGCGCGCTCATTGGTTGTTTGTTCACTGAAATGGATTTTTGTTTTTCCTATAGATCGAGGAGGGGCTACGCCAGCGCGTCCGTTTGCTTGAAGGGCTCAAGATTTCCGCAATGCGTACGCGCGTCCACGGCGATTACCATCTGGGGCAAGTCCTTTTCACTGGCGATGACTTTGTCATTATCGATTTCGAGGGAGAGCCAGCCCGGCCTTTGAGCGAGCGGCGAAGCAAAAGCTCACCCCTGCAGGACGTTGCTGGAATGCTGCGCTCGTTTCACTACGCGGCCTACGTACCACTTCTTGCAGAAATCAGCGGCCGAGAAGTTACGCAAGAGAGACTCAATGCTTTGGATTTCTGGGCGCAATATTGGCAGACGTGGGTTTCTGCTACTTTCCTCAAAGCGTATCTGAGAACTTCGGGCTCCGCCTCTTTTGTTCCTCAGAGCCGTGAAGAACTTGCGGTCCTTTTGGATGCCTACGTCATCACCAAGGCCGTATACGAGCTCGGGTATGAACTCAACAACCGGCCGTCCTGGGTCCGGATTCCATTGCAGAGTGTCTCGAAGCTTCTCGACGCTGCTTAGTTAAAATCCCATCGCGCTCGCTCTGTCCCCAAAGTTTCTACCTGATGAAGTAGAGCAAGCCCTCAGCCCTTCTCAGCGCCGAGCAAAGCTGCCCTTAACCCGTTCGGCGTCTGAATCGAAGCTCTCGATTAGTGCTTGCAGCGATTTGCGCTCAAAGTGCAAGGTTCTGCGACTGCGTTTTTGCCTCTGACCGCAACTACAATCATCACGGGCCCTATCAGCTTTCACAGATTGGGGGAGCTAGGACGCTTCGTAACACTTGTGGGGAAGCATGCAAACAAATGCCGTTTCACAAATGTTCACAAGATCACCGGCGTCCGGGGGTTCCCGCCGCAATGCTCCAGCCCATCGCATTGAATCCTCCTTCTTATTATTGTTTGCCCATGCGCCCAGCATCTGCCGCAGCCTCATCTTCAGCGCTGTATCTGCCGGACTCTTGCAGCCTCTGTTGAGCCAGTTTTCAAAATCCTGAAGTTTGAGAACATGCGTAACCTCGGGATGCCGGACCTTCACGGTAACGGTGGTCAGTCCTTTCCCGATATCGCCGACCCAGTCATGACCGCGCAGCGCAGCGAGCGCCTGGGCGACGGCTTCGTACAGGGACTCGGCCGTCACATCGATTGCGTGCTCGATCTGGTTCAGATCGTGGACAACGACGGTACAGGCCTTAAGCGCCACAATGTCAATCTATCATATTCGCTATTTGTTCGCCCATAAGCCAATCATCGACGGGCGCGTCCAAAGGGCGAGGATGGCACTACGGCCATCTTCGCTATTTCGATGGAGGTGAGGAGTGCGTCCTACGACCTCATTGCAGCTTTGCGTACTCTGCCTTGGCTTCCTTCAGGATGGGGATGTCAGGGTCGGCGTCTTTCCAGAGGGCGAGGAAGTCCTGATAGGCGGTGCGCGCGGCGGCGCTGTCACTGCTCAGGGCGCGCGCCTTGGCTAGGCCGAGATGGGCGAGCGACATCAGTGGGCAGACGTTCATCAGACCGCGGTGGTCGAGCATTTTCTGAAACTCGGCTGCGGCTGCTGTGCCTTGACGACTCGCGAGATAAGCCTGGCCGCGCGCGTAGGCAGCGTCCATGCAGTATTGGGCCTCGTAGGGAATGGTCTCCTTGAGGAGATCGAGGGCGGCGGAGGCATTACCGCGATTCAGTTCGACGACTGCACGGATTGTGGGCACGAAATAGGAGCTGATGAGAATATTCTTCGGATAGCGCTTGGCGAGATCGGCGACGACGGCCTGGGCGCGGGTGGCGTCGCCGGCCCAGGCGAAGGCGAGAGCCGCCTGCGGTTGCACGTTTCGAGTGGAAGTGATGGCCAACGCGGCAGCAGCCTCTTGCCTGGCACGATCCCGATTTCCAAAATATGCCTCCAACAGCGCTCCCGCTGCCTGCCAATTGGCAGTCTGCTCCTTCAAACTGTTGCGCTGGGCCGATTCCACCGCGCGTTGGAACAATTCTCGCGTTTTGGATAAGCGTCCGACGGAAGCCTGGACATCGGCCTGGAATGCAAAGCTCTGGTTCTCGGTCGCGGGTTGGCTCGCTACCACGGCGAACTGACGGTCCATTTCTGCTGAATCGCCGCGAAGGAATGCCAGATCGGCGAGCAAGATGTGCATGAACGGCTCATCCAACTGGCGGGCCTGCGCCTGCTCGGCGACTGCCTTGGCCTCGTCAAAGCGATTCAGAGTGAGGTAATTAAAGCCCAAGTTCTCGTAACTGAGTACGTTGTTGGGCTCGAGCCGCAAGCTCTCCTGATTTTCGGCCAAAGCCTTGTCATGCTGCCCCGTATTATTGTCGTGCTCGAAGGCCAGCAGGGAATAAGGCAGATAGTCGCGGGGATAAGTCTGCTTCCACAACTCAAGAACCTGGATTACCTGCTCGGTATCTCCCGTGACCACCTGGTGATAGTGGGACGCAATGTAGAACTTCTCCCGCTCGCTGACCCGCTCGCGCAGCTCATAGGCCTTGGTGGTGTAGTTCGCGGCCTGATCGCTTTCTCCCAAGTTGGAATAGATGATTCCCACGCGGGCGTGAGCCATGGCGAAATTTGGGTCGAGTTCAACGGCGTGGCGCAAGAGGGGAAGAGCCTCGGCATCGCCCTTCTCGGCGCGGGTTTTCATGCCCAGGCTGTAGGCTTTGAGCGCTTCGAGGGAGGGTGTGGTGACCTGCTCGACGGGAGTGTCAAATTTTTGAATGGAGGCCAGCGATTCGCCCAGATTTTCGCGCACGGCGGTGGCCGCTTTGCCCAGCGCCTGCAGAACGTGTTCGCGGCTGTCGGCTTCAGTTTGCTGGCTGCCCAGGGAGTCGCTGGTGTTGCAATTCACCGCTTTGAGGCCGAGTACGTAACGGCTGCCCAGGCTGGAGATTGATCCGGCCAGCATGGCCTTGCACTGGGCGCGCTGGCAGACTTCGCGGGCGACGTCTTGCGTGAGCCGCTCGCTGGGAGAACGGCCCATCAGCCGCAGGGCTTCTCGCACCTTCTGATCGGGGAGGATGTTGAGAAAGGGCGACTGCTCAAGTTGCGTGGTGAGGGCCTGCTTCAGCGTGTCGTCAAAGACGGTCTCGCCGGTGGTGTTGGTGAAGTCGGAGACGACGATGGTGTCTTTTTCAGTGAGCGCTTGCGTCTTGCGGGAGCGGTAAAACAGGCCGCCGACGATGAGAATGACGAGTATTGCGACGGCGGGGATAAGGATTTTCCAAGGGAGCTTGGCGGCAACTGGTGAAGGTGCGCTCTTCGGCAATTGGGGCTGCGCTGGTTGAGCGACACTCTCGCCAGGGATTTCCGGGGTGGGCTCGGCCGGAACTGCGAGCCGCTGGCTAGATCCAGATTCACGCGCGGTGGGAACCGTACCTGAGGGCGCAACCGGAGACACAGGTTCGGCCGCCGCGACCACTTGGCGGCTGGAATCCGTGTCTCTCTTCAATCGCTGAAGGTCTGTCCGCATGTCGGAAGCGTGCTGATAGCGGAGGTTGCGGTCTTTCTCCAGAGCTTTGTTAATGATGTCTTCCAGCTTTGGAGGCAAGTCCGGATTCAGGCGTAGGGCAGGCAATGGTGCACGATTCAGAATCGCATCGAAAATGGTTGCTGAGGTATCACCACGAAAAGGCACCGTCCCGGTGGCCATCTCGTACAGTACGGCGCCAAACGAGAACAGATCAGTGCGGGGGTCTAGTTCTTTCCCTTTGGCCTGCTCGGGGGACATGTAGGCCACGGTCCCGATCGCGGTCCCCGGACTGGTCAGGTACTCCAGGCTGACGGCTGCGGTTGCTTCGGTCATGGCTCCCGCCATCTCGGACACCCTGCCAGCCACCGGAGTAAGTTTGGCCAACCCGAAATCGAGGATCTTCGCGTGCCCGCGCTTGGTGACGAAGATATTCGCCGGCTTAATGTCACGGTGAACAATGCCTTCCGCGTGCGCGGCGTCGAGTGCGTCGGCAATCTCGATGGCCAGCGACAGGAATGTCTCATTCTCCAGCGGACGGCCGGTGATCATGTGCTTCAGTGTCACCCCATCCAGAAATTCCATGGCGATGAAGGCTTGGCCATTCTGTTCATCAATCTCGTAGATGGTGCAGATATTCGGGTGGTTGAGAGCAGATGCCGCCTGCGCTTCACGCTGGAAACGGGCCAGAGCTTGGGAGTCCTTGGCTACCTCGTCCGGCAGGAACTTCAGCGCTACAAAGCGGTGCAACTTCACATCCTCGGCCTTGTAGACCACACCCATACCGCCGCCGCCCAGCTTCTCGACGATGCGGTAGTGCGAGATGGTTTCGCCGATCATGAGTCGAGGTATGTTAGGTGGGCCGCGCGGCCAAGTCAATGAAAGCCGGGGAAATTGGATATGCGCGAAAATTTCACCCCTCTATCGCATTCTCTTATCGCGATCGTCCATTGCATCAGCCCTTGCTTATAGTGCCTTTTTGGGACCGGCTGGCCTCGGATCGAGGGGCGGGATTGGCGAATGAAAAGCGCAAAGTTGTGCAAACGCCTGCTTTCGTCAACCATGACGTGCTGTCTGTCGACCACAAATGGCCCGCTAAGCATTGGCGGGGATGCTGTTGTGTTCTTAACTCTGTGGTTTAATTGGTTGGCTACATTAATTCCAGCGAGGTAGAAGAGATGCGTGTAAAACGGGCAATCGCGGGAATCTTGGTGGTGCTGTCCTTGATTGTTCTAGCGGCGACCGGCCAGCGGGAGCCTTCTTCTCCAAACGCGCAAACTCAACTGGAAAACTGCCAGACAGCAATGCGAATCATCTTAAAAAACTACAACAATGCCAAATACGCCGTTCAGCGAGCGCGGAACTCGGCAGACGCGAGCCACATACTGCCTGCAGTCAATGAAGCACAACTCGCCCTCGATGCTATGGAGCAACCACTCAACGTGTGCAACGAAGCCGTGCAGAACGTGAGAGGTGGGCAGCCGCAAGACACCAAGGACTAATTGACTGGCGAAATATCCCTTTACGCTCAAACCCCTCAATGAGCGCCATCGACTGTGGGTGTTGAAAAAGTCACTGAGATTAGCGGGTGAGATTTAGCGGAAGCATGGTAGAAGGAAAAAGTTCCTTACCATGCTGCGCTGGATTTCGAATCTCGGAGGCCTGCTGATCATGATGGGGCAC
>Ga0210408_10002342_pt1 | contig 18548 bp, 14 predicted proteins | sample IncBWH4MmetaG_FD_155471 | JGI IMG/M metagenome (GOLD analysis project Ga0210408, IMG submission 155471) | Forest soil microbial communities from Barre Woods Harvard Forest LTER site, Petersham, Massachusetts, United States - Inc-BW-H-4-M | ecosystem: Environmental > Terrestrial > Soil >...
CCGCCGGCTGATGCGGGCGAAAGCACAGCAGACGTAAGTCCGGCTGGGGACCTTCTTGCTGCGTGCATTGGCCGGATTGAAACCCCGCCGGGCGGCCCCGCAGTCCCCTGCCAATGAGGTGTGACATCCATTCTGTCGGATGGTGAGAGGCGCCGGCAGCGCCATCGGAATAATAGCCGCTGTCGACTTGGGTGACCGCATGGCGTTGTCAGCGCATCCGGGTATCATTTGGGGAATCCTGGCGTTGGTTGGCCTCACGAATGCCACCTGCTACAGGTAAGAGATGGAAAAAGGTCGTACTGTCCGAGGGTAAGGCATTTGATCGGCACTCCGCTCATTCGCGCACTGGTGCTGTCGGCGGCTGCTCTGGCCGGCGCTTTGACGCCGGTCCGGTGCCTTGGCGAAGACGGCAATCAATTGCCGGCTCAATTGCCGGCCAAGGCGACGAAGGAGCTCCCGCCCGAGCTGCTGTCGCTGTTGCGGCAAAAGAGCATGCCGAAACATTCGCCGATCCTTGTGCGCATTTTCAAGGAAGAGGCGGAGCTCGAAGTCTGGAAGAAGGACACCACCGGCCATTTCCAGATCGTCAAGACCTATCCGATCTGTCGGTGGTCGGGCGATCTTGGCCCGAAGCTCCATGAGGGCGACCGGCAGGCTCCGGAGGGGTTCTATACGATTACGTCCCAGTTGATGAACCCGAATTCCAACTACTACCTTTCGATCAACACCGGCTTTCCCAACAGCTTCGACAAGGCGAACGGTCGCGACGGCGCCTTTCTCATGGTCCATGGCGACTGCTGGTCGAGCGGCTGCTATGCCATGACCGACGAGCAGATGGGCGAGATCTATTCGCTGGCGCGCGACGCGCTCCTCGGCCAGCCGTCATTCCAGATCCAGGCCTATCCATTCCGCTTGACGCCGGCGAATCTGGCGCGCCATCGCACCAGTCCGCACATGGCCTTCTGGAAGATGCTCAAGGTCGGCAACGATCATTTCGAGACGACGCACCTCGAACCCAACGTGTATGTGTGCGATCGCCGCTATGTGTTCAATCCGCAACACACCCCGAATTCGTCGAACCCCCTTGTGTTCGATCCGGCCGGCAAGTGCCCCGCCTTTGTCGTCAATCCGAAAATCGCCCGGCCGGCGCTGGAGAAACAACGCGCCGACGAGGTCGAATACGCGCAATTGGTCAAGGACGACGTGCCGGTCGCCCCCGTCTACAGTGGGCTCGACGGCGGCATGAACAAGGTTTTCCTGGCCCGGTATCCGGACCGGATAATACCGCTGGCGAGAGTACTGCCGCCGACTGGATCTCAGCTGCCGGAAATGCCCGCCATCCCCTGGACTGACAACGATAGTTCGTTGGCGAGCAGATTTTTTGGCGCCTCGCCCGAATCGAAGCCCCCCTCTCAGGTGCAAGTCGCCGCGACCAGTTCGACAGCGCATGAAAGCAGCGCGGATTCAGCGACAGCCGGATCGGCGGCCACGCCGGCGACAAATCCCGCGCCGCAGAGCCAGGTCGGCATCGCTGCAAAGCCGACGTCCGGCGGCCCGTCCGAGGCGCAGCCAGCGAGGAACGAGTCGCAACAGACTGCCGCGCCGCAACCGAGTCCTGTGCCGCAGCCCGGAGCCAACGCGGCCGCGCCGCCAACGAGCGACAAGACAGAGCACACGCTGCCGGCCGTGCCCGAGTCGTTCCTCGGTCGCTGGACTCGTCGATTGTTGGCCACCATCACTTGGTGAACGCGGATCGCTCTGACTTGGACTATTGCATTTCGCCCTACGTCATGAAGGTCGCCGCGGCGCGCGGCGGCGTGCGGACACCCGGAAGGAACCAGACCATGACCACGATTCCCGACAAGTATCTCGACCTGCTGCAGCAGAAAAAGGCATTTGCCAGTCTTGCGACTGTGATGTCCGACGGCTCACCTCAGGTGACGCCAGTTTGGTTCGATTATGCCGATGGCGTCGTTCGGGTGAACACCGCGAGGGGGAGGGTGAAAGCGCGGACATTACAGAAGGGGGTGCCGGTCGCGCTCTCTATCCTCGATCCCGACAATCCGTACCGATATCTCCAGATTCGCGGCCGCGTCCGAAGGGCAACGGAAGAAGGGGCAGCCGAGCACATCGATTCGCTTGCAAAAAAATATCTCGGGAAAGATAAATATCCCTTTGCCCGGCCAGGCGAGGTTCGGATCATGTGCGAGATCGAGCCGACGTCGGCATCCGGAATGGATTGAGCGAAAAGGCAGCCGATGTCGGGATGCCCATGGGCTTGGTGATCGCCCTTGCGCCGGACGCTGTTTCTTCGGGCGCAGAACGACGCCGGTAATCGAAGGGCGATGGGCGCAGGTCAGGGCCACTTCGTCATTGCGAACCTAGGTCCGGGCTGGAGTGGCCGGCTCGATGACAGGCTCGCAAAGCAATCCATAGCGGGTAAAATCATCGATTGCTCGTCGCCCTTCGGGCTCCTAGCAATGACGGTTCTGGACCAGTCAAAGACTGTCGAACTCTAGTTGCCGCCCTTGGTGTGCTCGGTGGAGCGGAGCTTTCTGACGTCCCGCGCCATCTCGAGGCAGGTGATCAATTCGGTATAGCTGGGCTCTCCGCCCAGGGTCGCCAATCGGGTGCAGTGGCCCTTTTCAGGGACGGCGAAAGTCGACCAGGCCTTCGCTATTTCGCCTCGGACGGCCTGTTCACTTTTGACGCAATCGTTGAAGGCCAGATCTGGACCGCCTCTTTCTGTCGGATTTGCCGCCTGTGAGGCAATTCCGCGGCAAATTTGCTTAACGTCAAGGACGGGTACGTCATCAGCGAAAGCATCCAGCGACAAGGTCAGCAGCGCCATCAACGCGAAGCAAACCTGAAAGACAAGGCGCATTTGTTTCCTCGTCAATTCGTTTTGCCAGCCATGGAAGGAGCAGCTTAGAGAGTTTTCAGAAATCGCTTATGCTGGCCCCGCACCATGCGAATTGATGCATATCCAAAACACACGAGGCTGAGAAAAGCTCGACGCGCAAGGCGGAAATTTTGCGTTACAGATGAGGCGACACTTTTATTGTTCAGCCCGGCGTTGGGGTCGCTGCCCTGCCAGTCATCCCTTCGAGCTTTCGGCCGACAACGGACGAAGGCTCCTTCCAGCCACTCCCGCTGTGCCACCTTTTGGTGTGCGCAGTGGTTGCATGCTATTTCGATTCGCTGGACATCGAGGACTTTGATGGTGCTTCCCGGATCGGCGCCGGGCATCTCACGAGGAGGCGGGATCATGGCCAACGAGCAGAGGTTCGTCGGCGCGAGCCAATGGCTTGGACCGCGTGCCTCACGGAGGGGCGTGCTGCAGGCGGGCTTGGCGTTCGGCACGCTGGCGCTGGGGCAGGGTGCTGCGCTGGGGCAGTCCCACGATGCACACGCCCACATGCCCGAACTCGGTGTGGCGAACTTGCCGGTTGTGGCGGCCATGGACCAGCGGCTCGTCGAGCCCGAGGTCCGCCGCTCGGCGAACAGCGTGCTAAGCACCAGCCTGCGATGCGCTTACGCCTATCGCGACATCGGCGGCGTGCGCCTCCACCTGCGCGCCTACGAAGGTGGGCTGGCCCCGACACTGCGCATGAAGCCCGGCGAGACCCTGAAAATCCGGCTCATCAACGACCTGCCGCCCAACCGCGATATCCCGCCCGGCAATCCCTCGCATCCACACCAGTTCAACAACACGAACTTGCATTTCCACGGCGCGCACGGCAGCCCGAGCGGCATCGCCGACAACGTCATGCGCCTGATGGCGCCCGGCAAGTCGTACGACATCGAGATTGCGCTGCCCGCCGACCACACGTGCGGCACCTACTGGTACCATCCGCATCACCACGGCTCCGCGGACGTGCAGGTAGCGAGCGGCATGGTTGGCGCGATCATCGTCGAAGGCGACTTCGCCGATGTGCCGGAAATCAGCCGGGCGCGCGAGCGTGTCATGCTGCTGTCGCAGGTGGTGTTCGACGCCTTCTACATGATCGAGGACTTCGGCACGCTCTTTCCGGAAACGGCGACGCGCTTCCTGGCGATCAACGGCCAGCGGCGGCCGACCATCGACATGCGGCCAGGGGAGGTGCAGCGTTGGCGCCTGGTCGGCGCGCAGTATCAGGACAACGTGCTGCTGGAGCTCGACAAGCACCGGCTGAACGTCATCGCCTACGACGGCATCCGGCTCGGCACCCTGCAGGAGCTGAAGCAGCTCTTGATCGCGCCGGGGCAGCGCGCCGATGTGCTCGTCCAGGCGGGCGGCCCGGGCACCTACGAACTCAACGCCATGCCGTTCGATCAGGGTCATGCCTCGCCGACCGGACCGCTGGCGCGCGTGGTCGTCGCCGGCGAGCCGCTGCCGATGGCGCTCCCGGCGGCATTGCCCAAGCCGCCGCTCGAGACGATCCGCGACAGCGAGATCACCGGCCGGCGCACCCTGGTCCTCGGCGCCACCTCGCCGGAGAACGATGTCGCCGGCCACTGGCAGGAATTCACCTTCACCGTGGATGGCAAGATCTTCGATCCCGCGCGCATCGACCAGCGGGTGCGGCTCGGCGCGGTGGAGGAATGGACGATCCGCAACACCCACGAGCACGACGACCATATGTTCCACATCCACACCAACCCGTTCCAGGTCGTCGAAGTCAGCGGTCAGCCGCAGGCCGATCGGCCGTGGCGGGACACCGTGGTCGTGCCGCGGCCGGCCAAGGGCGGCGGCATCGTCATGCGCTCACGCTTCCTCGACTACACCGGCGTCTTCATGCTTCACTGCCACATGATGAACCACGAGGAGATGGGCATGATGCAGATGGTCGAGGTCTACAAGGACTGACGCCTGTTCCTCCGGCTAAGCTGGGGAACGAACGTCGTAGCTCATTCGTTCTGGTGTTTAGCCGATACCGCGGAAAGGCGCCCCGGGCGCCCGCCGTCACCAATTCGTTCCAGCAAAAATCTTTGCAAATGCCCTGCTCGACCTCAACGTCAGGGAAGATGATGTGACTGTGCTCCAAAGAGCGACCCCGGAACGACTGAGCATGTTGTCCGACGGCGTGTTCGCCGTGCTTATTACCGTGCTGGTCCTGGAGCTGCGCCCACCGGAGCTTCCTACATTTAAGGCTCTCCTGTTGCTCTGGCCGACATGGCTGAGCTACGCCGTGAGCTATCTATTCATCGCGATCGTCTGGACCAATCACCACTGCCTCATGCGCTTTGCGACCGAGGCGAACCCTCGCCTGCTGTGGTTCAATTTCGCGCATCTGTTTTCCATTTCCCTGCTTCCGCTCTCTACGGCCTGGATGGCGGTGAGCAAATTGGCGCCGCAACCCGTCGCGTTCTATGCGGCGGTTTTCTTCCTGGTGAATGCGACCTACGTATGTTTGATCTGGGAGCTCATTCGCGCTCACGAGGTTTCGCCGGCCGTGCGCGGCATCATGCGCTTTCGATCGCTCTCCACCTTATGCCTTTTTGGAATTGCCGCCATTGTTGCGCTGAAATATCCGCTGGCTGGACTCGGTATCTGCGTCTGCTGTCTGATCGTTTATCTGAAGCCCGATCCGCCCGGATTGGCGAAGTAAAAATCTCACGGAAGACGCAGGCGCCGCTGAGGCCGTTCGGTCGGTTTGTCGACCTGTCGGTGGTGCGCCGCGATCCCGCGCCGCTTTGGCTCTGTCGCTTTTGCGCAAGCGCTCTTGCCAAAAGCAGCGGCCATCAGCCGCCAGGCAACTGACTCGTCGATCCAAGGCCTGAGCGCTCGCCGGTCAGCGAGAAGAAGCTTCTGCCGATGGCCACGGACGCCAAAGGATTCATCTACTAACTCTATCAAAAAAATTAACACTTTTCAGAGCTTCCGGCATAGCCTTGGTCTCCTGCGGAAGCCATCAAGTTCAGGAGAGAAACAATGGCGCTACGAGATGTGATCCTTGCGACACAGGCTGATCTGCGCGCCAACGCCGATCATGCGATCGCGACTTTTTCGGCCGACTCGCGCCAAGTAGACGGCTTGCGAAGCGAAACCAAGATCCGGCAGTTTTCCCTTACGGTCGATGAGCCGCCGACGCTCGGCGGAACAGACGCAGGTCCGAACCCCGTCGAGCTTGTCTTGGCTGCGCTGGCCACGTGCCAGGAAATCACTTATCGCGCCTATGCCACCGCGCTCGGCATCCCGCTGGAGAGCGTCTCAGTCAGGCTGGAAGGGCTGCTCGATCTGCGCGGCTTCTTCGCGGTGAAAGACGATGTCCGCGCCGGCTTCAGCGAAGTCCGCGGCGTGGTCAATCTGAAAAGCAGCGCACCTGCTGCCGAGCTCGCCAAACTCAAGGAAGTGGTCGACGCGCACTGCCCGGTCCTGGATATATTGCGCGCACCGTTGCCGGTGGATATCCAATTGGAAACGGAGCGAGCACTCCAGCCCGCCTGACGTGGGCGAAAACGCGGCAAGGTGTCTAGGCATCTTGCACAGGGCCATTCTGACTGTTCGATAGGTCACGCTAGTAGTGCGATCCTGAGATTCGCATCCGGTTCGGCAGGCTTTCATGCGAATGTTGGAAATCGAAGGACGACTAGCGAATACCGATCCTAGTGGAGCTTCGGATTTGACATTTCGCTTCCCGAGTTCGCAGCCAGGCGGGCAGCGAATGTCAAAACCGCTCCACTAGGAAGGGCCTGCTCGATCAAATGAGTTCTCGACGTCATCGACGCTTAGCCATTTTGCCTTACGCCGTGATCTCGTCTTCGCGGACACAACAACCGTTGAGGCGGATCATAGGGTACGTCGCGGATTGCTTGTTCAGCCATACGGTATCTTCCAGGCTTGATACCGCCGACGCTCACGACGGTAGTCCGGTGAGCTATGGTCATCAGCTTGAGCGCCTTTTCTACACGGCCTTGTCACGGAGCACGTGGTTCCCCTAGGCCCGTTGATAAATTTGGCGGCCACATCGAAAAACATTACACGACCCAGGCAGGTGAAGCTCCAAGAAGTTCACGGCAGGTCGGCAAACGTTGGAATTCAAACGCGAAACCTGCGGGCATAAAATTCGCTAACAGGCGCATGATCAGAGGGAGGGCCCATGTCCAAAATTGTTGATGAAGTTGTCGCGGCCAACAAGAAATATGCGTCGGGTTTCGGCGCTAAAAGGGTCCTGGCGCTGCCACCTGCGCGTGGATTTGCGATCCTCACCTGCATGGATGCCCGCCTGGACCCCGCGAAATATGCAGGCCTTGCCGAAGGTGACGCCCATGTGATTCGCAACGCCGGCGGACGCGCCACGGACGACGCCATCCGATCCCTGGTGATTTCGCACAAGCTGCTCGGTACCCGCGAATGGTTTGTAATCCATCACACCAATTGCGGGATGGAGCTTTTCACCGACGGTGTCATGGGCGATTTGCTTGATGACAATCTGGAGACGGCGAATTTCGACGGCAAGCTTTGGTCGAATCCAACGCACGGTAGCGGAGCCAGTGCCGGTCGATTCATAAAATGGCATACAATCACGGATCAGCCGTCAAGCGTGACGGATGACGTGCGCCGCATTCGCGAGCATCCGCTCGTTTCCGGCAAAATTCCGATTTACGGTTACGTCTACGATGTTCACTCTGGCAGTCTCGTCGAGGTAAGGGAGGCCACCGCGGCTGGCCGCTCCCGGTGAGTAGCGCGTAGCGGGGGCCTGTGCGTAGCAGGCCCGCCGCCGGCGCGAAACTTCTTCGCTCAATCCAGCATTGCCCGTCCGCTCGGCCGGGCGCATCAGTCGTCGCGCGCTTGGCGGGCCGAAAGTTGCGTGGCTGAAAACGGGACAAAATGATTCGGTTCGGAAACTTCGCTCAATCCATGGCGACAATGTCTGAGTCGCTATCCGAAAACTTATCCATCTGCAGCTCAGGCTGATAGACGTGAAATGTGACGGCGAGCGTCGTTCGTATCGTTGCCTACGATGTGGGCCTCTTCGCGATCGACCTCGAGAAAGGCATCGCCCGCCGCGTGATAGAGCTTTTTGCCATTTCTTACCTCAAAGACACGGCCTTGCAGAACCCACGCCCAGCCCCGCGACCCATGATTGTGCTTAGGCGTTCTCGTTCCTGGATGCCAAACAATCTCTACTGCTTCAATACCGTTGCCTCGGTGACGAATGATCCGATCGTAGCCTCCAAGCGTTAGTGCCATTGCCTGCTCCGCTCTGCTTGACTGACACTCGTTTGCCGGCTGACTGAAGCGCTTGCTGCAGTCGTTCGGATGTCCCTGGCGCCGGAAGGTGGAGTCCTGGCGATAAGTTCGGCAAGGTCACCACACTGCGCACGGATGTCCGGTATGGCGATGCATTCCCAGAAAGCGGCGCGCGTCAGCGGACCGATGGCGCGCACGCGATTGGATCGTCGTGATGAGGCGTCAATCAGCGAATATTCTTCGTCGATATCGAGACCAATGCTCAGTGGGTCGGGTCGTGCTGCGCCCCGCGCGAGCAAGGAGCGGATGAGAGGATTAGTCGATTGACGAGGATCATGTATGGGTCCGGTACAATCGACCAGTCGGGCAAAATTACAGGTTTCGGTCTCGTTCCGACCGCGGCGAACTATTCTGATGGTGACGGCATCTTTCCTTTGTTCGGCATCGACAATGCGCCCGGCGATGATCTCAAGCCGCCCTGCGGCACGAAGGCTGGTAAGTTGCGTCTGAACTTCGGGCGCCAATCGGTGACGGTGCACATCCCAATATGCGCGGACATGTCGAACAAAGCGCTGTCTCTGAGCCAAGGACATCGACCGCCATAGGCGCTGGGTATGAGGGCGAAGCGCATCGATGGCGGAGCGCCAATCGCCTCCCTGGTTCACGACCTTGGTGCAGAGCTGACGGACCCATGAACTCAGCTTGGAAAGCTCGGCGCCAAATGGAACATCCTTCGCAGCGACCACAATCGGCTTCACGTTTCTATGTACCTGTGACAAGAGCCCCCGGGGGGACAGCGCCGTGATCTTCCCACGGTGACCCTGCCCATCAAGCGAGAGGGCCAGATCCACCATCGTCAGCCCGGTGCCAATAAGTAAGACCGGCAGATCGGCAGAAAGATTTTTGAGTGCGTCTTCTGCCCACGGCTCGACGGCCGGTATTCCATTCAAGACCGGCCTGCCGTTATTCCCGATCGCGAGAATTGCGACGTCGGCAACGACGATGCCGCCGGCCTCGAGCTCAAGGACAACTGAATTGCCAGTCTCGACAAGATCGACACATCGCTCCCGGACATGGCGCATGCCGCCCGCGGCGGTAAGCTCCCGCGCGATATCCGCGATATAGGCCCCGTACATCGAGCGCGGAATGAAACATAGCGGTGTCGGGCGGGCGGCGCATGGTCCCTTGGTTTGGAGCCATTGAAACAAATGATCTGGTTGATCCGCAAAGGCACTCATGTTGGCGGCGCGCACATTGAGCAGATGCCCAGGATCGTCCGTACTGTAGGCGAGGCCGCGACCGATCTCTTCCGCAGGCTCAATCACAATGATCTCGGCCGAGCCTACGGGTAAGGCGCGGGCCAAATGCAGCGCAGTCAGGGCTCCACTGGCACCGCCGCCGATGATGGCAATACGCATCCGTGCGCCCCTTGCCAGACTTGCCGAACAACCGCACGCGACAATAGTGATATAGTGTACGGATATTGTCAACTATTATCGGAATGGCGGCGACCGTGGTGTCCGTGTCCTCTATAGGATCGCTGTCGCCGCGCCCCTAATGCTCTATTGAGTCAGGGTGATACTGTACCTTGTCGCGCTGATTGCTTGTGCGCTTTGTCAATCGCCTATATGAATAGCCAACTCACAGACCGAGTCGCGCGACGTGTTGACCGCAAAGGGAAAGTACTGCCTGAAGGCCCTCGTATGCCTCGCGGCCCTTGAGCCGGGGGCGAGCATGCAGGGAATCGAAATTGCCGAAAGGTACAACATCCCGAAAAAGTTCCTCGATGCAATCTTGGGCGACCTCCGCCGTGCTGGCTTCGTCTTCAGCAAGAAGGGGCCCGGAGGCGGCTACATGCTGGCTCGAGCCCCGAGCAAGATACGAATCGGTCATATCATTCGCATGATTGACGGGCCGTTGGCGCCACTGGCTTGTGCGAGCCGGACCGCTTTCAAGCCATGTCGAGACTGCACAGATGTAAAGACATGCACAATCCGTCTCATGATGAGTAGGGTTCGCGACGCCATGTCCGACATCCTGGACAACATGAGCGTTGCCGATCTCATTGCGGCGCATGGCGGGTCCGCCAAGGTGTCCCATCTGACCAGTGTTGCCAGGCCACCAGTCTCGCAGAGACGGCGAGACAAAATCGCGGAGCGCCCGATCAAAAACGTCCCAAGACTTTAGAAGGAACAATGCCTGGCCAGCGTGCCGACATTTTGTCGCCGGCACGGACAAAGGTAGTCCAGCACTGCAGATAGTCACTATGCGCCAGCGTCGGAAGCGGATTTCAAGGCTTCACAGGCTCAATCCTGCCCGCTCCGACCATTCTTTCGCTGTAGACGTCCGTCAGATCATTCCGCTACGGCAATCGGCTGCGTTGCGCGCCTGCCGGATGGGCTCTTGAAGACAAGGAGCAGCGGGATCACGGCGAGCGTCGCGATCATCAACAGCTTGTAGTCGTCGATGTAGGCTATGATCTGCGCCTGACGCGTCACCATGGCGTCGAGCGCCGCGCGGCCGGCGGCGGTCATCGGATTCCAAAAGTGCGCGACGGCGGGGTCCTCGAAGGCGCGGTTCACCGCTGTGACATGCTCCGCGATAGCGGTATGGTTGATCTGGGTATTGTGCGTCAGCAGAGCGCTCACGATCGAGATGCCGGCGCTGGACCCGATATTGCGCGACAGATTGTAGAAGCTCGCGCCCTCGGTCCGGTGTTCGGGGGCCAGCGTAGACAGAGTGACGGCGCTCAGGGGAACGAAGAGAAAGCCCAGCCCGGCGCCCTGAATGAGACCAATGCCGACAAACGTTTCCGGCGAGACATCCGGCGTCCACCCAGTCATCACATAGAACGACCACGCCGTGACGGCGAGGCCCGCGCCGAGCAGCACACGGGTATCGATCCGTCCCACCAATCGTCCGACAACCAGCATGGCGACCATGGTGCCAACGCCGCGCGGCCCCATGACCATCCCCGCGGTCGAGACCGGATAGTCCATGAGCCCTTGCAGAAACGAGGGCTGCAGCGCCATCGAGGCGTAGAGGGTGAGGCCGACCACGGCCATGAACACAGTGCCGGTCGCAAAGTTGCGATCGCGGAACAGCGCCGGTCGCACGAAGGGCTTGTCGGCGGTGAAGGTATGGACGAGGAAAAGATAAAGGGCGGCACCCGCGACAATCGCTTCGATGACGATCTCGCCGGAGCTGAACCAATCCTTGATTTCACCGCGGTCGAGCATGAGCTGCAGCGCGCCCACCGCGAGGCTCAGCGTACCGAACCCGAACCAGTCAAGCTTACCGCCGGTGTCTCGCTTGGAATCGGGCAGGAAGACCACCATGCCGAGCAGCGCCACGATGCCGATCGGCAGATTGATGTAGAACACGTAGCGCCACGTATAGTGCTCGGTCAGCCAGCCGCCGATGACCGGGCCGAGCACCGGCCCGACCATCACGCCCACGCCGAACAGCGCCATGGCAAAACCCTGGCGCTCGCGCGGGTAGGCGTCGAGCAGGACGGTCTGTGAGAGCGGCACCAGTGCCGCGCCGAAAGCGCCTTGCATGACGCGGAACAGGACGATCTGGGTCAATGTCTGCGCCATGCCGCATAGCATCGACGTGACGGTGAAGCCCGTAATGGCCACGAGGAAGAGGCGCTTGAGCCCGAAACGCGCAGCGAGAAAGCCGGTCGGCGGCGTCATGATCGCGGCCGCGACGATATAGGAGGTCAGCACCCAGTCGATCTCGTCCTGGCTCGCGGAGACGCTGCCTTGCATGTAAGGCAGCGCGACGTTCGCGATCGTCGTATCCAGGGCCTGCATGAGGGTGGCGAGGATCACGCAGGCGGTCACTGCCGCGCGGTTACTGAACTCGGCCGTGGGTTCGTTCGGGGTCACCGCACCGCCTTGCCGAACCAGCCCGTGAGGAAGTGCGGCAGGCCGCGGGCGTGGCCGGTGTCGACCTCGACCTCGACGCTCATTCCGGCGCGCAACGGCGGCCGGCTCTTGTCGCTCGTGTCGATGCGGACGCGCATGGGCATCCGCTGGACGACTTTCACCCAGTTGCCGCTGGTGTTTTGCGCCGGCAACAGCGAAAACTCCTGCGCACCGGCCGGACTCACGCTTTCGACGCTGCCGTGCCATTGCAGGTCAGGATAGGTGTCGACTGTCACCGTGGCCGGCTGCCCGGGACGCACGTAGGTGAGCTCGGTCTCCTTCGGCGTGGCATCGACCCAGACGTGATCGACGTCCACCAGATAAAAGGCAGTCGCCGAAGCGGCGAGATATTTTCCTGGCGCGATCGCAGGGACGTTGGTCACGAGCCCGGCGAACGGCGCCTTGACGACGGCATGATCGAGCTGGCGCTCCGCCTCCTCGACCTGCGCCTTCGCCTGCAGATATTGCGGATGCTCCGTCGCGGCGATCTCCGGATCACCGCCGAGCCGGGCGAGCTGCACCTGCGACTGCTGGCGCAGCGATTCGAGCTTGCTCTTGTTGGTGGCGAGCGCGGACTGCGCCTGGTCGTATATCGCCTGCGGAATGGTGCCGCTGCGCAGAAGCGTAACGTCGCGATCGTAGTTGATCTGATCCAGATTGACCTGCGCCTGCTCGGCCGCGACATCGCTGAGCATGCGCTTGTAATCCTGCTTCATCGCCTCGATCGACAGCGCCGTCTGCGCCATATTGGCTTTCGCGTTGTCGAGCGCGATCTGGAACTGACGCGGGTCGAGCCGATAAAGGACCTGGCCGGCCTCGACGCGCTGGTTGTCGGTGACGGCGACCTCCTTCACGATTCCGGACACGTCGGTGGCGATGCCGACCTTGTCGGCCTGGACGTAGGCATCGTCCGTCGACATCATCCTGCCGCCGGTGACGTACAGATAGCCCGCAACAATGAGCGCGAGCGGCAGGAGCGCGAACAACACCCAGCGCACACGGTCGCGGCGCCGCACGCGCAACGCCTTGGGGGCGGCGGCCGCCTTCCTCGATCGTTCCTCGACCGGAGCGATCTGCGGGGCGCGCGCGGTCTCCGCCGCTTCCCCGCGTTCGACAGGAGGGACCGGCGCGATCTGCGGATTTCGCGTGGTCTCCTGCGCTTCGCCCCGTTCGCTTGGGACGACCTTGCGGAGCGGTTCAGGCATAGCGGCGCTCTCCCGCAACCGGGCCGGTATGGCGCTGCTGGATCAGCCGCCGCAGGTTTTCCTTCACGAGCGCAAGCTGCGAAACCATTTTCTCGATGCTCTCGGGGTCGATGCCGGCGAGCGTGCTGGTCATTGTCTCCTCGCCGAGTTCGGCGAGCCGCTTGAGCAGCGGCCGCGCTGCCGGCGTCAGAAACAGGCGTTTCGCCCGGCGGTCGCCGGGATCGGGCCGGCGCTCGATCAGGCCGCTGTCGCTAAGCTTGTCGAGGAGGCGTGTGAGCGTAATCGGTTGCAGGTCGAGTATGTCGGCGAGTTCGGTCTGGTTCAGGCCCTCGGAACGCTCCAGCCGTACCAGCACGGCCCATTGCGCCCGGGTGATGCCGAACTGCGCCGCCTTGTAGTCGGCATAGGTCCGCAGCAGACGCGCTACATCATTGAGAATGAAGCCGAATTCGCGATTGATGGGGTACTTGGGCATGCGCCGCCTACTGTGAAAATGAACGGGGGTTACTTGCAACGCGTAATATAAGGCAGCTTATCAAATGTCGATCAGCGATTTCCGCAGGGCAGCGTTGCGGGTCGCTTCGCGGGGCCATCGCGCCCCGGCCGAACGAAATCGCCCGCTGGCCGGCATTCCCCCAAGCGATTTTTGCGGGCAGTGGGGGGAGCGTCGTTTCCTCGAGCCCGGACGCTCTCGGCTTCAGCGTCTCGCCGCGCCACAGACCGATGGAGACCGCCGGAGGCCTACGGCCGCGCCCGGGAATGACTTCCCGCTTTCGCGGGAATGAGCGGATCTGACCTCATCCTGTTGTAGGCTCACCAAGTGAAAAACGAACCGCGCCAGGAAGAGAAACCCCGCGGACGCCAGTAACGGGCCTCGAACTCCGGACCGCGGCGTCGATTCTTGATGCCTCCCTGGGGCTCACCGCTCAGGAGCACCACGAAGTCAGTGCCCTGGCCCGTCTCCCGGCTCAGCGCCTCGTCTGAGATGATCAGCGAAGACCGCGGCGACACCAGCTCCGCGATACGATCGCGTGTGTCCTGGGGAATGACGATCCGGTCGAGCGCTGCTTTCGCGGCGCCGAGATCGGTCGGGATCGCCTCGTTGTCTTCATCGAGGCCCAAGCGCGTGGCATCGCGCGGTTCGGGCATGCCGTCGTCCTGATGGCTGCCGTACAGCGAGACCACGCTCCATCGTATGTCGGTGACGCCTTCGGTGCGCTCGGCCGCGGTGAACACATGCGTGCCGATGGGGCGATCAGGATCCTGGATGGTGACCGGAACGTCGAGGATGGACTGAAAGCCTTGGCGGACATAGAGATGCTGGGTCTTGCGGCTGATGAAGACCGACATCGGCCCCTGGTTGCGCGCCGTTTTGCGCGCCGCCTCGGCCGCAACGACGCGCGCACTTTCGGCCGCGACTGCGGCATCGCGGGCGCGTGCCACGGCATCGAATTTCGGTTGCAACTCGGCTTTGGCGGCGGCCAGCCGCTCGGCGAGTTCTGCGACCTTCGCGGCCGCCTTCGTCTTGGCGTCCTCGGCCTGCTCCTTTGCCTCGTCCGACATTGCGGAAGCGGCCGCACGTTCGGCGGCCGCCAACTGCGCCTCGGCTCGGAGCTTCAGATTTTCCGCCGTGCGCACCGGCGTCATGGCCTGCGCGGCTTCGCGGCCGGCGGCAACGGCAGCGAGTCTCGCCTGATCGGCCTTCGCAGCCGCCTGCTCAGCTTCCGCCGTCCGGGCAGCGGCCATGGCGGCGGCATCCGCCTTCGGTTGGAACAACGTCGGATGGGCGATCGCGACGGGCGCCACGTCGCCAGGTGACACAATCACCCGCATGCCCACCCTGGTTATCTCAAACAAGCGCTCCGCAAAGTCGTAGGGCATCCGGATGCAGCCGTGCGACGCCGGATGTGCGGGCACAATGCCACCGTGAAGCGCAATGCCCGACCACGTAAGGCGCTGCATGTGCGGCATGAAGGCGTCGTCATAGAGGTTGGAGTAGTGCTCGGCTTGTTTCTGGATGACGCTGAACACACCCGCGGGCGTCTCGCGTCCCTTCTGGCCGCTGGAGACCGGCCCGCGCAGGATCCAGCCGTCGGCGTCGTATACGGTAATCTGCTGGCTGCGCAGCGAGACGACGGCCATGAGCGGCTCGCCGGCGTCGCGCGTCTCGATCGAGGCTACCTGCCGCTGACCCCGCACCTTCGCGGCATGGGCAGGATCGCCGGCGCCTATCGCCAGTGCCATGCTGGTCATGGCGACCCATAGAGGCCGCGACCAGGTCCGCGATTGGTTGCCTGCGCGTCTTGCGCGCCGCGAGAGCGCCCCCATCGCACGTCCCCCTTCCCCTCCGGCCGACCCCGACGGCAAGCTCCACCCCCCACTTCCATTTCGCGCGAATAAGCCGAAACTTTGATCGTCCCACCCCGAATCGGGCGAATTGTGCGCGACGCCGTGGCAAAATGCCATGCTTGGGCTGTTTCAGGCCGATCCGGGGGGCCGGCCCACGGGCGAGGCGCCGGCCGAACCCGGTCGATCAGTCGGCGGGGGCCGGAGACCGGGCAGTTGCAATGCGCTTGTTTGGAACGCAATTGCGTGACCGACATGCGGAGCCGCGGCCTCTGACACCATGATGTGGCGGGTTCACCCCGACCACGGAGAGAACGCTGAAATCGGCAAGGCCAAGACGTCTGATCACTCGCGCCAGACCCGTGTATGGCGTGGTCCCAGTCCGAATAACCATCTGATGTCCGCTTTACAGCCAGCCGATTGCGGACTAGAGCCTCCTATTATCCAAAGTCCAAAAAGTAGCAAAAAGGGGACCTTGACCGATCAGCGAGCATGACGACGGAGCGCTTAGCGTCAGTCCCATAGCCAGCGTCTTCGGCGGACCTTAAACAAAGCTCTTTGAGCCGATCTTAGTCGCTATGCTGCCTCGTTGATTTTCCACTCGCCTCGAAATCGTAGACTTCACCCAAGCGTCAGTGCGTTCGGAAGCTACGGAGTTTTTGTTGGATCAGCCCACGCTGGGAGATGCCACCTTTCACTTTGCTTGCATATAATTGCTCCAAAGATATTGGAATAATCGTCGGTCCAAGGTTGAACGTCCGTTTCCGCTATCTGATGCCAGCCTGGCCGGACTCTTAGATCGCCGACGTCCTCTGGGCGCCTTGCCAGCGCGACCACCTCGGCGTTCATCTTGTAGTCGGGTGACGAAGTCTGCGTCCGGTCGTCTATCTTGATGAAAGCTCCCAAGCCTTCAGCCGCACCGACTGCAGCAACCGTATCGGCGAGCTCCATGTAGCGGTTGGAGATGTGCATCACGATAACGCCGCCGCCGGTAAGATGGTTGAGATAGCCTTCGACCGCCTCGCGCGTCAAAAGATGGGTGGGGATCGTATCGGATGAAAAGGCGTCGAGAACAATAAGATCATATTTCTCCGTAGATGCGGCGAGCGTTAGCCGGGCATCCCCGACCACGACCGGCAGATCGGGCGCGCAAGCGGAAATAAAAGTGAAGAAATGAGGGTCGCGCCCAATCTGTACGACCGCGGGATCAATTTCGTAGAACGTCCACGCCTCGCCGCGATGCCTGTAACAAGCCAGAGCTCCGGTCCCGAGTCCCACAACGGCAACGTGCCGGAGAGAGCCTTGAAGGCTGCGAACTGCATCGATCACGTCTGAAATCGGACCACCCCGATAGTAATAAGTCAAAGGCTCAGGTATGGCATCCGCTGCGGTATCTGCGATGCGTTCGGCGCCGTGCAGCGTAGTGCCGTGGTAGAGCAACCGAAACTGACCGTCCGTAGTCTCGATGACCTGGCTCACCCCGAAGAAGCTGCGCACGGCCGCCACTCGATTGAATCCTGGCTGCCACAGCCCAGTTAGCAGGAATCCGAGCACGACCAAGGCGATAAACCGTGCCGACTGTTCGCGCTGAAGAAGCATAACTGCGACCAGCGCAACCAATAAAATTTGGAAAGGCAATTCGGCTGCCGCCGGCAGTTCGATACCAAACCCAAACCGTGCGATAAGGACGAGCACTCCAAGCATCAGCACGGCACTGGTCTTCACGACCGCACGGCCTGCGCCACCTTCAGAAACCCTTGGAAGTGCAAGCAGTGCTGCCACGATCAAAATTGGGTACTCATACACCTGTGTAAACAGGCGCGGAGCGACAATCGCGGCGAACATGCCTCCTATAGCTCCGCCGAGTGACGTCCATAGGTAGAATTCCGTCAAATGCCCGGGCGCTGGGCGGCGTCGATAAAGTTCGCCATGGCAGAGCAGCGCAAGCAAAACAAATGCCACAAGATTGACGGCAACGAGCGCGAGCCAATATGGGCGCTGGCCGCCGAGCAATGCGACTGAAAGCGGCGCCACGACGAACGGCACAAGACGCGCCACGGTTGAATGAGAGGCCCATGGTCGTTCCCTAAATGTTGCAACGAATGTAAGCAGATAAACCGCGAGCGGCAGGACCCAGAGGAACGGCGCGGAAGCAAGATCGGTCGCAACGTAAGAGGTTACCGCAATGACAAGGCCAGCTGGGATGGCGGCCAGCGCCACCCAGCATAGCTTGTCGTGCGCCGGGATGCGTGCCGCCGCTGCGGCAGTTGCCAAGGGACTCGCCCGTCGAGCTATAGCCAGACCAGCGGTCGAGACGAGAAGGGTAAAAGCCGCGAATCCAGCTGACCACATCCGCGCCTGACTATGCAGCGGTAGCAACGGCTCGATGAGCGTCGGATAAGCAAACAAGCCGGCAAAAGAACCGAGATTAGAAGCAGCGTAGAGAACATAAGGATTGCTGGCTCGGCTATGGCCGCTCGCGGCGAACCAGCTTTGCAGCAGCGGGGCGGTTGTCGCAAGCGCCGCAAAAGGCAGGCCGATGGACACCACAAAAAGGCCGATCAGCCAAAATGCAATGTTGTCCGTTGGCGGCGAGCCGAGGCTGCTCGCTAAAGCAATCGGCAGCATTGCGGCGGCGGCAGCCAGTGTTCCGAGGTGTATGAGCGCACCAACTCGAAGCGGTACGCGACGGACAATCAGGTGCGCATAAGTGTAACCGCAGAGCAGCGTCGCTTGAAAGAACACTAGAGCTATCGACCAAACAGTTGGCGCCCCGCCCAGCAACGGCAAGACCATCTTGGTGAACATCGGCTGGATAGAAAACAATAGAAATGCCGAGACGGAGAGCGTCGCCGCAAAAAGCCAAGGAACAATCCGTATCACTCCTTG
>Ga0210408_10002343_pt1 | contig 18548 bp, 13 predicted proteins | sample IncBWH4MmetaG_FD_155471 | JGI IMG/M metagenome (GOLD analysis project Ga0210408, IMG submission 155471) | Forest soil microbial communities from Barre Woods Harvard Forest LTER site, Petersham, Massachusetts, United States - Inc-BW-H-4-M | ecosystem: Environmental > Terrestrial > Soil >...
CGGCCTCTTGCCCTTTGTTTCGGTGTAGGGAAACTGGAAGCGCAATGTGGCGATGCCGAACTCTGCGAGGTCGCCGGCCAGGGCGGCCATGAATCGATGGTGCATGTCGGCTCCGGCTCCATGGGCGAGGACCAGGCATGCTCTTGCCGGAGTTGGCCGTTGCATCAGGCCGGATACGCGGATCCGCTCCTTGACCGAAATCGTTACGGGATCCGGGGTCAACGGCGGGCCCAGAGCGCGTTTCATTGGAATTGGACTCCTGCAGGCCTGACAGACTAGTCTAGATAATTGACGGACAAACCCGACCTTAGTTGACCGGCAAGATCCCAAGACTCAGCGAGCATCGGAGATGATACTGGAATCGGTGTTGGCCTGTCCTCATCGCGGCCGCACGACCGTAGAGACGATGCCGACCGATGCCTGTATCAGGCGCGCAGCTGGTGCGGCAATGCTTAGCCGGCCCGTTGAATCAAACCCGAGTCGTCTGGTGCGGTGGAGTTGATGCGCGGACTGACCGGGTGCGCTTGCATGCCGTGTTGCCCGTATGAGCGCAGCGCGGCCTTCGCCTCGACGGGAGTCCCTTGCAGCCAGGTCTGATAGTCCTTGCGTCGCAGGATGGCGGGCATCCGGCAGTCCGTGTTCGCAACCTCCGCCATGAGCTCATTCGGCGGCACGCAGATGATCGAGCAACTTTCGATGACGTCATCTTCGTCACGGACAGATCGATCCCATACCGCCGCGAGGCCGAATACGGACCGGTCGAGCAAATGTACGTAAAATGGTTGCCGGTACTTCGCGCTCGTCAGTTGCCACGAATAGAAGCCGGCGATCGGCAGAATACAGCGTTGACTGTTCAACCACGGCGCTCGAAATATCGGCGAGTCTTGAATTTCGGAGAGGTCAACGCTGACGGGATGAGGGCTGACCGGCTGACCTTCCGCCCACGACGGGATGAGGCCCCAGCGCATCATCACCGCTTCGGACTGGCCGTCGTGCCAGCGGATTGCCGGCACGTACTGCTGGGCCGCCACGTTGAATCTGGCCGAGAAGTTCCACCAGGCGCGCGCCGGCAGAAATTCCCGCTCCGCGGCTGCCTGGTCCGGAAGCACGTATCGCTCACACATGGCGTGGGAGGTTACTGCAGGGCCGTCGATGAATGCTGTGATGAAACCCCTGTCTTGCGATGATGTTGCGCTGCTCGAGCCTACAATACGGTTCCTGACCGGCAGGCAGCCATGAGCGATTTGACAGTTGATTTCATCGTCATTGGCGCCGGCACGGCGGGCGCACTGATGGCAAACCGGCTCAGCGCGGACGCGGGATACCGCGTACTGCTGATAGAGGCCGGCCGGAAAGACAACTACCACTGGATTCATATTCCGGTTGGATATCTCCACTGCATCGGCAATCCCCGCACCGATTGGCTCTATCAGACCGAACCAGCCGCAGGATTGAATGGCCGCTCGCTTCTCTATCCGCGCGGCAAAACGCTGGGCGGCTCCTCCAGCATCAACGGCATGATCTATATGCGTGGCCAGTCCCGCGACTACGATCAGTGGGCGCGGTTCACGGGCGACGACACCTGGTGCTGGGCCAATGTGCTTCCGGCGTTCATGAGGCACGAGGACCACCACTTGGGGGCGGATATGAGCCAGGCCGCCGACGCACCGTTCTTCGAATATCACGGAGTTGGCGGCGAATGGCGCGTGGAAAAGCAGCGGCTTCGCTGGGATATTCTCGATGGATTCATCGAGGCCGCACAGCAGGCCGGCATTCCCCACACCGCCGACTTCAATCGCGGCAACAACGACGGGGTGGGCTACTTCGAAGTCAATCAGAAAGCAGGGTGGCGCTGGAATACAGCAAAGGCCTTCCTGCGGCCGACATGCCGCGATCGAAGCAACTTCACGCTCTGGACCAACGCCCACGTGGCCCGTCTCATCGTGGATACGCTGCCCGGCGGCCCTCGATGCACCGGGGCGCAAGTGTGGACCGGCCGGGAGATGGTGACGGCGCATGCCACGCGCGAAGTGATCCTCTGCGCCGGCAGTATCGGCTCGCCGCAAATTCTGCAGCTGTCGGGCATCGGCCCTGCCGATTTGCTGCGTCGACACGGCATCGACGTCATCGTCGATTCTCCTGGCGTCGGCGCGAATCTGCAGGACCATCTGCAAATCCGCTCGGTCTACAAAATTGCCGGGGCGCCCACCCTCAACGTACTGACCTCGTCGCTTTACGGCAAGACCAAGATTGCCCTGGAGTATCTGTTCAAGCGAAGCGGTCCGATGAGCATGGCGCCTTCGCAGCTGGGCGCGTTCACCCGCAGCTCGCCGGCGCACGCATGGCCGAACCTCGAGTTCCACGTTCAGCCGTTATCGCTTGACGCGTTCGGCGAGCCCCTGCACACCTTCAGTGCATTTACGGCAGCCGTGTGCAACCTGAACCCGACCAGCCGCGGCGCGGTGCGGATTAGGACGCATCGATTCGAGGATGCGCCGGCGATTGATCCCAACTACTTGAGCACCGAGGAAGATCGCCGGGTTGCCGTCGACTCACTAAGGGTGACGCGCCGCATCGTGGCACAGCCGGCGCTGGCGAAGTTCAAGCCGCAGGAGTGGAAGCCCGGCGAACGATACGAAAGCGATGAGGACCTCGCCCGGTTGGCCGGCGATATTGCGACCACTATTTTTCACCCGGTTGGTACGACCAGGATGGGTCCCGACCAAGACCCGATGGCCGTTCTGGATTCCCGCCTGAGGGTTCGCGGGGTGCAGGCGTTGCGCGTGGTCGATGCCGGCGCAATGCCGACAATCACCAGCGGCAACACGAACAGCCCGACCCTCATGATGGCCGAGAAAGCCGCCGCTTGGATCATCGCCGACCGCGTCTAACTGTGAAGACCTTAAGGCTGCACGCGCATTCCATCTTCGGCCAGAGACACGGGGCCGACGAAATTCCGCCGGATGGATTTCAAGACGTCGTCGTGCAGCTCTACAGTGGCGGGCGACAGGTGGCTCAACAAAAGACGTTTCACGCCGGCTTGCCTGGCAAGTTGCCCGATGGCGTGTGGTGGGGTGTGCAGGGTGTAGAGCACGGGGGGAGAATCGGGCGGATCGAGCACCACGCAATTGAAAACCAGCAGATTGCTTCCCTGGGCGATACTGCGTAAATGCGCAAGCCCTTGCGCATCAATGTCGCCTGAAAAGGTAACGCTTCTGCCCGCATGATCCATGCGATAGATCACCGCGGGTGCATCTCCATGGTGTCCGGCAATCGCGGTGATGGTCAGATCGTCCTGCTGGAAGATGACGTGCGGTTTCGCATCGGCGTTGGCCTGCGAGGGCACGTCGTGTGCCTGAATGGTCACGGGCGCGGAAAAATCACTCAAGTAGGCGAACGCGCCATCCGGTCCGAAAAGCAAATGAAGAAATCGACTTGTGGATGGGAAATACGCGCCGTGATTTTTCCCTTGCGAAGCCTCGGGGCCCCACACATTGAAAACAATCGGGTTGGGACTCGACACGGCGCGTGCCTTGAACAGGCCCGGAAGTTCCCCTGCGTGATCGATATGCAAGTGAGTCAGCAGAACGATGTCGATTGCGGCGAGAGAAGGTTTGGCTTCACCGAGCCGGACAAATGCACCTGGGCCGGCATCGACGAGTATCCGCGCAGTCCCGTCGACGAGCACAAGATAGCTCGATGCCGCTCTACCCGTGGCCCCGGGTCCCCCTGAGCCGAGCACGACAAGCTCGAGAGGCGCCGTGGCGGTCTGCGCATTGACAGAGAAAACGGCGCCTGAAGCCGACAAGGCAAACGCTATCAGAGGGCGAACGAGGTATTTCGGTAATCGCATAAGGTCTTGCGCTCCCCGGTACTCCGCGCAAGGCACGTGGAAGCGTAGAAACCCAGTGGCCTTGCTTGCGGGGCCACTGGGAGCGTAAGAAGATCTCGCGCGGGCCCGCGGCGCGACTCAATCAATCAGCGCCGACCCTCGTCCCGGTCGCGGTGTTCATATCCGTCATGATGTTCATACCCGTCACGGTGTCCATACCGACCGCGATAATTGTCGCGCCCTCGGTAGTAGCCGCGATGCTCGCCCCAATTGCCGCGTCCGTAGTAGACCACCGGGGGCGGGGCATAGTAGCGAGGCGATTCATAAACCACCGGCGGAGCGGCTCCCCAGCCAAACGGATTGATATCGACGTTGACGCGTCCATCGGCGAAGGCGGCAGAGCTTGCCATCAACGCGAGCGGGACAATGCCAAAGACCCAAGTTCGAATTTTCATAGTATCCTCGATGAGGCGCTGCGCCACGGGTAACGTCGCGACAGGCTTCGACTATCGGCTTGCGATTTTTCCCGCTTGATGGCCGCGATGGCTGAATACCTCGTTAGCCTCCTTCTTCTGGTCCTCGGACATCGCCGAATACAACCCGGAAAAGGCGCCGGCGAGCTTCTTCACGCCATTCGCATGGGCCTGCGTGATATCCGCATAGGCATTCAAATCGTCGATCGCCGTGGCATTCGCGACGTTCGCATCACGCTTGTCGATGGCGCGATCGAGTTCCTTCGCGTTCTCGCGCATCGTTTGCGCGACTTCGTTCCACTGAGGCTCCTCGGCGGGAGTGATCTTGAGCGTGGCGTGCAGCTCCTTGATGTGTTTCTCCACCGCGGCATCGCGCTTTGCGTCCGCGCTCGCCATTGCCGCGGTCGTGGCATTTGCCGGGGGATTTGAAGTAGCCGCCGAGTCCGGCGCTTGCGCCAGTGCCGCGCCAAACGCAAACGTGGATGCTATTGCTGCAACAATCATTTTCATAATGTTCTCCATGGGGATTCGCAATCTCTCGGGGCATTCGACCATGGATCAACACCAGCGTCGGTACGCTGCCGTACGCATGGCTGCAAGTTCGGGTGTACCATTGATGGGCTCGCCCTTTGGAATTCCAATTGTCCTGACAGCGGATGACTGCTGCATATGCTCCGACATGCCGTACGGTGGTCCGCCATTGTCCTGGGCCTGCTGGTCGCGATTCTCGCCGTCAATACGCAGAGACACCGATCCCGGCAGATCGAGGCACCGGCTGCGGCCCGCGCCGCGATCGACGAACGCGCGGTCTCGCAGCGGCTCGCGCGCGCCGTGCGGTTCCGCACCATTTCCTACGAAACACCCTCGGAAGAAAGCCGCGCCGAGTTGCTGAAATTCCATGCGTTTTTGGCCGAGTCGTTCCCGAGCGCGTACGCCGCGCTCAAACTGGAAATCGTGGGCGGCTACAGCATGCTCTTCACGTGGGTCGGCGAGGACGCTCGGGCAAAGCCAATTTTGCTCATGGCACACCAGGATGTCGTGCCTGTCGCGCCGGGAACCGAAAAGCAGTGGCACGCGGAACCGTTCGGCGGAGAAATCCGCGATGGCTTCATCTGGGGACGTGGCGCCTGGGACGACAAGGGCAACCTCATGGCGATTCTGGAAGCGGTCGATTCACTTGCCGCTTCGGGGTACAAACCCCGCCGTACCATTTACCTCGCATTCGGACATGACGAGGAGAACGGCGGCGCGGAGGGTGCGGCGGCCATCGCAAGACTGCTTGCCGAGCGCGGTGTCCACTGTGAGTTTGCGCTGGATGAAGGGCTGCTGATTACCGAAGGCATCATGCCGGGCGTCTCGGCGCCGGTTGCCGTGGTGGGTGTTGCCGAGAAGGGTTCGGTCACGCTGCGCCTCACAGCGACGGCAAAACCCGGTCATTCTTCCATGCCGTCAACGACGTCCGCGATCGGCACGCTGGCGCGGGCCCTGGTCCGGGTCGATGCGTCGGCGATGCCGGCGGCGATCGGCGGTGTTGCCGGCGACATGTTCGACGTTGTTGTCCCGGAAATGCACGGAATCAATCGCGTTGTCCTCTCGAATCGCTGGCTGTTCGAGCCTCTGATTCTTCGTCAGCTCGAGAAGGCGCCTTCGACCAATGCGATGCTGCGAACCACAACGGCAATCACCGTCATCAGAGGCGGCAACAAGGAAAATGTGCTGCCCGGCGCGGCAGAAGCGCTGGTAAATTTCAGGCTGATCCCGGGGGACACCGCCGCGGCCGTCGTAAGCCACGTCAGGCAGGCGTTCGACGATGATCATGTTGCGATCGAGGTCATCGATCCGGCGACCGAGGCGTCCCCGGTCTCCTCAAGCGACTCGGCCGCCTACCGGGTGCTCAACCGGACGATCCGCGAACTTTTTCCGGATGTCGTCGTGGCTCCCGGTCTGATGATCGGTGCGACGGATTCGCGGCATATGTCGGCCGTGGCCGAGCAAATTTTTCGATTTTCTCCTGTCCGCGCCCGAGCGGAGGATTTGTCGCGCTTTCACGGCACCGATGAACGCATAGCGGTGGCCAACTATGCGGAGCTGATTCGTTTCTACGGAGCATTGATCCGAAATAGTGCGGGCGGCGGGTCAGCCTTGTAGGACCTTGGGCGACACGACTTGTCGGCTGCAGGAGGACTGTGGCCGCGCTCTGGATGAGCTAGGGTGGCAGCACCTACTGCGGAGGAGCGACCATGACAAATACGATTCGTATCGCCAAATACGGCTTCCTATTGGGACTGATGAGCCTTGTATTGGGCTGCGTCATTTCGCCGCGCGAAGGCTACTACGATGATAGTCACCATCGGTACTATCACGAAAGATCCTGGCATGATTGCGGCGAAGATCACAACGAGCGTTGCCGCCGCTGATCGAATTGGCAAGAAGGAATGTCCTTATGAAGAACGATACTCAAATACAGCACGACGTCGTCGCGCAGCTTGATCGTGAACAGAAAGTCATCGCGGGCACCATCGGCGTCGAAGTACATCACGGAGTGGTGAAACTGGCGGGCCGCGTTGGCGACGACTCGATCAAGAAAACCGCGGAACTCGCTGCCGGCGGCGTTGGTGATGTGACGAAGGTAATCATGGATGTCGACGTCGGCGCGGCAACGGCTGCCGGAGGCAAGGGCGACGCTCGCACGGCAGTGGTGTAATCATTGATCAAATGCCTGAGTTGAGATAAAAAAGGGGCCATGAGGCCCCTTCGTTTTGGCGTCGACATTTGCAATGAGTGATCAGGAACAAAGCGCGCTATTGACGGAAATTCGCGATCTGCAGCGCCGGCAGCTCGAGCTCACGCAACAAACGCTCAAGAATCAAGAGACCGCACTGGCCAATCAGCAGAAGGCCATCGACAGGCAGCTCGCGAACCAGGAAATTCTCATCAGGGCGCGCAAGTGGACGCGGATATTGCTCGGCCTGCTGGTTCTTGCGGCATTCCTGTATCTATTGCAGCCGCTCGTATTCATTCTGTTGGCGCGCTCGCGGTGAATGGCACGCTCGCGGCAGTGGCGCTAAGACCGGCGCGGCGCCGGCCCGTGACCGTGCTTGTACGGCCGGTGAGCACGCTCGTGAGGTCGCCGTACGTTGTATGGAAACGCTACCAGCACCGGGTATGAGTTCTCGACGGATTCCTGCGTGCCGGGGTTGGAATACTCCGGGGGGTCGACGAATTGCGGTTGGACGAATTGCGGTTGATAGGAACGGGCGGGCGGGAGAATGGGTGTTGGGTCCATCCCGTTGATCGGATTCAGTTCGCGAAGCGAGGATTTGACACCACAGGGTTTGTCGGAAAAGGTCCGTTGACCGTTCGTCGTGCATTCCCAGATCTGGCTGCTTGGCGGCGTGGGCGGATTCGCAGCAGCGCCACCCACGGTTATTGCGATCGCAACGGCCGCCATCGACAGTCGGCCCAAAATCCGCCGCAGGAGGTTGCTGTCCTTGTCCACCGCCCAATTATCCTCCAGCGCCGCGACGGACGGGGTCAATATGACAGATTCTCGAGACATTCCGCTGCGGCCCGCCGCTTGGTGGATTTTGCAGGCGCCGCCGGGCGCCCCGCCACCGGGGCGCCCAAGCGCAACGCGCGCGATGCTCAGGTCTTCAGAACACCCGAGAGTTTGGCCGCGTGGGTCGCAAGCGCGTCCATCAGCGGCGGATTCAAGCAGTCATAAGGCTCCAAACCCAGCTCCTTGAGCCGGCTGCGCACTGCGCCCATGTTCGCCGGATTCGCGCCCGATTCGATGATCGAGGAGACGAAGGCTGCAAACCCGGGCGCCGCCCAGCCGGACTCCGTGGATAATTCCGGGTGAATGAAATCGAGGCCGTAAAATGCATGCTTGCCGTTCTCGATACGGCCGAACATGTGCACGCCGCACACCTTGCACGCATGGCGTTGAATCGTCGCCGACGGGTCGACTACGCCGAGCTTGTCGCCATTTTGCGTAACTTTCACCTTGTCCTTCGATACGACCGCAACCACCGAGAACAGCGCACCCTTCGGCTTCCAGCACTTGGTACAGCCGCACGCGTGATTGTGCGCAATCTGCGCACCGATGGTCACCTTGACGGGCTTGTCCGTGCATCTGCAGGACAGGGTTCCCCCTGCGAAGTCCTTCGATCCCTGCTTGATACCGTTGTCGACCGACGGATGGATTGAAACTGCCATGATTATTCCTCCCCCCTTGTTTTTCATAGGTTCCGGGCCAGCGCCGGACGCCGATGATAACCGACCCGCTAATATCATGGCGGGTTCCGTCGCGGCGGGTTATGCTGGAGCCATCCTCTCGACGCCATGCCATGAACGTTCTTGATTCGTTCCATCCCGCCGTTGCCGCCTGGTTCTCGCGGACGTTCGATGCGCCCACCGCTGCGCAGGCGCGGGCGTGGCCGGCGCTGCAGGCGGGACGGCATGTACTGGTGGCGGCCCCCACCGGGTCCGGCAAGACCTTCGCGGCATTCCTGGCGGCGATCGACCAACTCGTCAAGGAAGGGTTGGCGGGCGGCCTGCCGGATGAGACCCGCGTCGTCTATGTATCGCCGTTGAAGGCCCTATCTAACGACATTCAACGCAATCTCGACGCGCCGCTCCTGGGGATTCGTGAAGAACTCGCGGCGCTGCACCTGCCTGAGGTGGCCATTCGCGCGATGGTGCGCACCGGCGACACCTCGCAGGCCGAACGGGCGGGCATGCGGCGCAAGGCGCCGCATATCGTCGTGACCACCCCCGAATCACTCTATATATTGCTCGGCTCCACGTCGGGCCGCGCCATGCTCTCGAGTTGCCGCACGGTCATTGTCGATGAGATTCACGCGATTGCGGGAAACAAGCGCGGCGCACATCTGGCCCTGTCCCTCGAGCGGCTGCAGGCGCTGACCGGGCGCGCCTTGACTCGGGTTGGATTGTCCGCGACCCAGCAGCCGATCGAGGAGGTGGCGAGGTTCTTGATTGGCGCAAGCGCCGCGGCCGCGTTCCCGTGCACCATCATCGACAGCGGCCACGCCCGCAACCGCGATCTGGCCTTGGAACTGCCGCCGGCGCCGCTCGAGGCGGTCATGTCGGGCGAGGTGTGGACGCAGGTCTACGATCGGCTGGCCGAGCTCATCCGCGAGCATCGCACGACGCTGGTGTTCGTGAATACGCGCAGGCTGGTCGAGCGCGTCTCGCGTCATCTCTCGGAGCGCGTGGGCGAGGAAAATGTCGCCGCGCATCACGGGAGCCTTTCCAAGGAGCGGCGCCTCCACGCCGAACAGCGCTTGAAGCGCGGCGAGTTGAAGGTGTTGGTGGCGACCGCCTCTCTCGAGCTCGGAATCGACATCGGCGATGTCGACCTGGTCTGTCAGATAGGCTCGACGCGCTCCATCAACGCCTTTCTGCAGCGTGTGGGCCGCGCCGGACACTCGGTAGGCGGCATTTCCAAAGGCCGATTGTTCCCGCTGTCCCGCGATGAACTGGTGGAGTGCGCAGCGCTGCTCGACGCGGTGCGGCGCGGCGAATTGGATCGCTTGAGCATTCCGGAGAACGCGCTTGACGTTCTTGCGCAGCAGATCACCGCCGAGGTCGCGGCGCGCGAATGGGCCGAGGATGAACTGTTCGATCTCATGCGCGGCGCCTACCCGTACCGGCAGCTGCGGCGCGAGGAATTCGACGAGTGCGTGCGCATGCTGGCCGATGGATTCAGCACCCGCCGCGGGCGTCGCGGGGCGCTGCTGCATCACGACTCCGTCAACAAGATGCTGCGCCCGCGCCGGGGCGCCCGGCTGACGGCGCTGACCTCCGGGGGCGCCATCCCCGACAACGCCGATTACCGGGTCATGCTCGAGCCGGAAGGTCATCTCGTCGGCACCGTGAACGAGGACTTCGCCGTCGAGAGTCTGCAGGGCGATGTGTTCCAGCTCGGCAATGCGTCGTATCGAATACTGCGGGTGGAACGGGGCACCGTGCGCGTCGAGGATGCGCACGGGCAGCCGCCGTCCATTCCGTTCTGGCTCGGCGAGGCGCCGGGCCGCACCCTGGAGTTGTCGGCGGCGATCTCGCGGCTCCGGCAGGACATCGAACAGCGTCTGACGGCGGCGCCGGCGGCGCCGGGCGAGCCTTGCGAAGCCATGCGGTGGCTGACCGAAACCGTCGGACTCGACGAGGCCGCGGCGTTCCAGCTGGTCCAGTACCTGCGCTCGGGCCGCGCGGCCCTCGGCTGCCTGCCGACCTTCGGCACCGTCATTTTCGAACGGTTCTTCGACGAATCCGGCGGGATGCAGCTCGTCATTCATTCCACATTCGGCAGCCGCGTGAACCGTGCATGGGGGCTGTCCTTGCGCAAGCGGTTCTGCCGAACCTTCAATTTCGAATTGCAGGCCGCGGCGACCGACAATCACATCGTGCTGTCGCTGACCCATGCGCACAGCTTCGAGTTGGCCGAGGCGGCGCGTTACTTGAACTCGAACTCGGTTCGTCAAGTCCTGGTGCAGGCACTGTGCGCGGCGCCGATGTTCGGGGTGCGCTGGCGCTGGGACGCGGGCATTGCCCTCGCGCTGCCGCGTTACCGCGGCGGCAAGAAAATCCCGCCGCAAATCGCGCGAATGAACGCGGAGGATCTGCTGGCATCGGTGTTTCCGGATCAGGTGGCCTGCGCCGAGAATTTGCCGGGCGAAATCGAGATTCCGGATCACCCCTTGGTGCGGCAAACCATTCGCGATTGCCTGGAAGACGCAATGGACATCGAACGCTTCGAAGCTGTGCTGCGCGGACTCGAGAGCGGCGACATCCGCGTCGTTGCGCGCGATCTGACCGAGCCTTCACCGCTGGCGCTCGAGGCTTTGAACGCGCGCCCCTATGCCTATCTCGACGATGCGCCGCTGGAGGAACGGCGCACCCAGGCCGTGATGAGCCGCCGCTGGCTCGATCCTGATTCCGCCGCCGACATCGGCAAGCTCGACCCGGAGGCGATCGCGCGCGTATGCGCGGAAGCTTGGCCCGATGCGACGACGCCGGATGAATTGCATGACGCGCTGCTCTGGTTGACGTTCCTGACCGAGGAGGAGCTGCGGCGCGATGCGGCGTGGCCGCCATTGATGGAACATCTCGCCGGACAGGGGCGCGTGGCACGGCTGACCTGGGATCGTACCGTCGTGTGGGCGGCGGCCGAAAGAGCTGCCCTGTTCGAACCCGCACCGATGTCGGACGAATCGCTGGTCGAGATCGTGCGCGGACGTCTCGAGGGTTTAGGGCCGGTCACGGCGACGAGTCTTGCCGGTTCCGTGGGCGCGCCCGCATCGAGGATCGGCATTGCGCTCGCCGCGCTCGAGGCGGAGGGCTTTGCCATGCGCGGGTTTTACACGGCGGGTACCGCAGAGGAGGAGTGGTGCGAGCGCCGCTTGCTGGCGCGCATTCATCGCTACACCGTCAAACGTTTGCGCGCCGAGATCGAGCCCGTACAAGCTCGGGACTTCGTGCGGTTTCTCTGCGAATGGCAGCGCGTGCTGCCGGAGTCGCGCATGCAGGGGTCCGATGCGCTGGCGGCCGTGCTCACGCAGCTCGAAGGATTCGAAGCGCCCGCGGGAGCATGGGAGAGCGAAATCATCCCATCGCGTATCCCCGCGTATGAACCGCAATGGCTGGACGAGCACTGCCGCGCGGGGCGGTTCATCTGGGCGCGGCTTGCCGCGCGCGCCACACCTTCATCCGCCGCGCATATCGCGGACGGCGAACGCGGCCGCGGCGCGTCGCCGATTCGATCCACACCCATCACCCTGCTGGCGCGGCGCAATGCACCGCTATGGGCGGCGCTGACCGAGCAATCCGCTCCGGCGCATCTGACCGCGAGAGCGCGGGTCGTGGCGGAATTCATCCGCGAACACGGCGCCTCGTTCTTCGACGAAATCGCGGAGCATGCTGGCATGCTGCCGGTGGAGGTGGAGGATGCGCTCGCCGAACTCGTCGCGCTGGGTGTGGTGAACTCCGACAGTTTTGCCGGCCTGCGCGTGCTGTTGTTGCCGAGCAGCCGGCGGGGCAAGTCCACTTCTTACGCCGTGCGTCACAAGCGCCGCATGGCACTGTTCGGAATGGCCGATGCCGGGCGCTGGGCGCTGGTGCGGCGGCCGGCGGCGGGCGCGTCCAATCGACGCGACGAGGCGGTCGAACACGTCGTGCGCACGCTGTTGCGCCGCTGGGGCGTGATATTTTGGAAACTTCTCGGGCGCGAGGCAAGTTGGCTGCCGCCCTGGCGCGACCTGCTCATGTGCTGCCGCCGATTGGAGGCGCGGGGCGAGATTCGCGGCGGGCGGTTCATCGCCGGCTTCTCCGGCGAGCAGTACGCGACACCTGAGGCCATTGGCCTGCTGCGCGACGTGCGCCGCAAGCCGCATGCGCGCCAATACGTATCGCTGTCGGGGGCCGATCCCCTGAATTTGATCGGCATCATCACGCCGGGCGCGAGGCTGGCGTCGCTCGCCGGCAATCGACTGCTGTACCGCGACGGAATGCCGATCGCGACCTACGCCGCCGACGAAGTTCATTACCTCGAGGAACTCCCGGCGCAGGAACAGTGGGAGGTGCAAACTGCGCTGCTCCGGCGCCACACGCCTCTGGCACTGGATGTGACCTAGCATCGAGCAGGGCGCCGCTACGGCAACGCCGGTGCGGCAAGGGCAAGCGCCCCTACGGCAAGGGCAGCTGCGAAGCGTTCCAGCCGCCGCCCACGGCCTCGATCAACGCGACGCTGGCTTGCAAGCGGCTCGACAGCACGGCAAGTGCCGTTTGCTCCTCGCTCAGGCGGGTGGTCTGCGCGGTGATCACGCTGCTGTAGGGTACCGTGCCGGCCTTGTATTGATTGAGCGTGAGTTTTTCAGCCTCTCTGGCGGCCGCCACGGCGGCGTCCTCGATGACCGATTGTTGTTCAAGAACGCGCAGGGTGACGATCTCGTCCTCGACTTGTTGAAAACCGGCCAGCACCGTTTGTCGATAATTGTCGACGCTCGCCTCGTAGGCCGCGCGGGCCTGAGCCACCTGGGCGCGGCGCAGCCCGCCATCGAACAATGTTTCGGCAAGCGACGGACCCAGCGACCAAACACGATTCGGCACGCTGAACAGGTGCGACCAGGCATGGCTGGTATAGTCGTCGGACCCGGACAAGGTGAGACTGGGAAAGAAAGCCGCCGTCGCAACCCCGATCTGCGCGTTGGCCGCGGCGACCTTGCGCTCTGCCTGCGCCACGTCGGGCCGCCGCTCGAGCAGGGTGGAAGGAATTCCCGCAGGCACCGTGGGCACGTCCGTTCGCATGGAGGAGGGCGCCAGCGAGAACGACGCCGGTTGCTGACCGATAAGCACGGCGATCGCGTGTTCGAGCAGGGCGCGTTGAATCTTCGCATTCACCTGCTGCGCCTGGCTCGACAGCAGCTGCGCCGTCGCGCTCACGACATCGGCTCTGGCAGCCACGCCGAAGCGGTAGCGGCTCTCGGCGATCTGCAGGGACAGCTGCTCGGCCACCACGGTGTCATCCAGCAGCTTCTGCAATTGATCCTGTGCGCGCAGTTCGAAATAGTCGGTTGCGAGCGCCGCCTGGGCGGATAACCGCGCCGCGGCGAGCGCCGCCGCGCTGGCTTGCGCCGATGCGCGGGTGCTTTCGGTGCTGCGGCGAATCTCGCCCCAGATATCCAGATTCCAATTGGCGGAAGCTCCCGCGTTATCGGTGGTTTGAGTGGGTGCGCGGCCCACCGCGCCGCGTTGCCGACCGGCGCCGACGCCGATGATGGGCCAAAAGCCCGCGCGCGCCTGCGCCACCAACGCCCGCGCCTGATCGAAGGCGGCCGCGGCCGCTTTGACGTTTTCGTTCGAAATATCGATCCGAACTTCGAGCTGGTTCAACGCATCATCCTGGTATATTTCCCACCAGGGCCCCTTGCTCAACGCATCGCCGGGCTCGCTGGGCTTCCAGTCGGCCGCTTCCCTGTAATTCGGTGCGGCGTCGAATTTGGGGCGATGATAGTTCGGCCCGACCGCGCACGCGGCGATCAGGGTGAATCCGGCTGCGCCGCTCAAGCCTCGAGTGAATCGCCTGAGCCGGGCGCTGCGGGGCTGCATCACGTCCCGGCTCCCACGGGGCCATCGCCAAAGCCGCTCAAGTCCCGGCCGGCGGGGCGCGCCGGCGGCGCGGCGTACTTTCCCCGCTTCAGATGCCTCCAGTAGCGATGGATGTACAGGTACACCACCGGTGTTGTATAGACCGTGAGAAGCTGGCTGACAACCAGGCCGCCGACGATCGCAATCCCCAGGGGCCGCCGCATCTCGGTGCCATCGCCCGAGGCGATGGCCAGCGGCAGCGCGCCGGCGATTGCGGCGCAGGTGGTCATCATGATGGGCCGAAAGCGCAAGCTGCAGGCGTGAGCGATGGCGGCACGCGGATCCATCCCGAGAGTGCGCTCGGCCTCGAGCGCAAAATCGACCATCATGATGGCGTTCTTCTTGACGATGCCGATCAATAGAAGAATGCCCAGAAAGGCGATGAGGCTGAATTCGGTGCCGGTGCCCATCAGCGCGAGCAGCGCGCCGACTCCCGCGGAAGGGAGCGTCGAAAGAATGGTGAGCGGCTGGCTGTAGCTTTCATACAGCACGCCCAGCACCACGTAGATTGCGATCACCGCGGCGATCAGCATCAGCAAGTTGTTGCTGCCGCTCTGTTGAAACAGCCGCGCGGTGCCGTAGGTTCCGCCGATGATGCTCACGGGCACGTGGATTTCAGTCATCTTTCGTTGAATCGCATCGAGCGCCGTTTTCAGCGCTTCACCGTCGGGCAGGTTGAACGCGATGGCGGTCGAGACGGAAGTTCCCGTGTGGTTGACGCTGACCGGCGTCGTTCCCGTCGAAAAATGACTGAACGCGGAGAACGGCACGACGGTTTCCGCGGCGACGCTGACCGCCGAGCCGGTGGAGGTATTGCCGCGCCCGGCATTGGCCAGCGAATTCGACGCCAGATTGCGCGCCGCATCCGCCGCGACGGCGGTGCTCGAGGAGGCCGCGGCCGGCGCGGATTTGAGAACCGTGGTGCCGGCCACCGCTTGAGTCGCCTGGGTGCCGCTGACGGCGCCGCCAGAGGTGCTCACGTACAGTTCCTTGAGCACATCCGGGTTTTGCCAGAACTCCGGGGCCACTTCCATGACCACGTGGTATTGCTGCGGACTGTACGGATTGTAGATGGTGGAGACCTGAGCTTGCGCAAATGCGTCGCCGAGCGCGTTATCGATCTGAATTTCGGTGAGTCCCAGCCGCGACGCGCTGTCGCGATCGACGATCAGATCGGCCTCGAGTCCGCCCGGCTGCAGGTCGGTGTCCACATCCGTGACTTCCGGCATATCTTGCAGCGCAGTCCGAAGCTTCTGGGACCAGCTCTGCAATTCGGTCAGATCATCGCCGAGCAGCGTCCATTGATACTGGGAGTTTGCCGATCGGCCGCCGCCGCGAACGTCCTGCACGGCCTGCAGAAAAACCGCCACACCCGGGACCTTGTTGAGCTTCGGCCTCAATCGGGCGATGATCTGATCCGCCGGTATGCGCCGCACCGCCAGCGGTTTGAGCGCAATGGTGACGTTGGCGTTCGCGCTGCCGCCGCCGCCGCCGAAGCCGCCGCCGCCGACGGAGCCCGTGACGGTATTGACCGCGGGATCCGCCTGAATGATGGCCGCCACCTGCTGGAGCTTGCGCTTCATCAGCTGAAATGAACTGAAAGCGTCGCCGCGAATGCCGCCCTGCAATTGTCCGGTGTCCTGTTGCGGGAAAAATCCCTTCGGTATCACGAAATAAAGGAAAATATTCAGTCCGATGGTCGCGAACAACACCAGCAACATGGTGCGCGGGTGATGCAGGGCCCAGTCGAGCGTCCTTACATAGTTGCCGCGCAAACGGTCGAAGCCGCGTTCGAATGCCCGTCCAAAACGCGACGGCTGGCGCTTGTCTTCGCGCGCGAGCAAGAGCGAGCACATCATCGGCGTCGTCGTCAGCGAGATCACCAGCGAGATCAGGATCGAGACCGACAGTGTGACGGTGAACTCGCGGAATATCTTGCCGACGATCCCTCCGGCGAACATGAAGGGAATGAACACGGCGACCAGGGAAAGGCTCATGGACACCACCGTGAAGCCCACTTCTCGGGCGCCCAGCAGCGCGGCGCGCATGCGCTGCATGCCCGCCTCGATGTGCCGGGTGGTGTTTTCCATGACGACGATGGCGTCGTCCACGACGAATCCGGTCGCCACTGTGAGCGCCATGAGCGAAAAATTGTCGAGCGAATAGCCGAGCAGATACATCGCGCCGAAAGTTCCGATCAGCGATACCGGCACCACCAGCGCGGGGATCAGCGCGGCGCGATAGCTGTTCAAAAAGATATAAACCACCAGAATGACCATGGCCACGGCGAGCATCAAGGTCTGCTCGACCTGACGCAGCGAGGCGCGGATGGTGATCGATCGATCGAAGGTGACCACCAGATCGATCTTCGGATCGATCGACTTCTTGAGCAGCGGCAATGCCGCCTTGACGGCGTCGATCATTTCGATGACGTTGGCGCCGGGCTGCTGCTGGATGGTAATGAACACGGCGGGTTTGCCGTTGTAAATTCCATAGGTGCGGATGTTTTCGGTCGCGCCGTCCTGCATGTCCAATACCGTCGCGACATCGCTGAGCCGCACCGTCGATCCCTTGCGGTTGGCGATGATCAGATCGCGGTAGGGTCCGGCATCGCGGGCATTGTCGTTGGTGTAGATCTGGTAGTGCAGGGCATCGGACTCGATCGCGCCCTTGGGCGCATTGGCGTTCGAATTGGAAATCGCGGCACGCACGTCTTGAAGTCCGATGCCGTACTTGGAAAGCGACAGCGGATTGATCTCGACCCGAACGGCGGGCAGTGCACTGCCGTTGACATTGACTCCGCCGACGCCTTGAATCTGCGACAGGCGCTGCGAAATCACCGCATCCGCCGCATCGTAGATTTGGCCCTGAGTGAGCACGTCGGAGGTCATGGCGATGGCCATGACGGGAAAGGCCGCGCTGTTGAGCTTGCGGTAGGTCGGGTTGCGCGTCAGAGAGGAGGGCAGGTCGGCATGCGACGAAACGATGGCCGCCTGCACATCGCGCGCCGCGCCGTCGATGTCGCGATCGACGCCGAAGGTCAATTGAATGTTCGTCGTGCCGACGCCGCTCGAGGAGGTCATATCATCGACGTCGGCGATGGCGCCGAGGTGCCTTTCCAAGGGCGTGGCAACCGTGCTCGCCATCACTTCCGGGCTTGCCCCCGGCAGCTGGGCCGAGACGAAGATTGCCGGCACATCGATGCGCGGCAGCGGCGCGACCGGCAGCAGCATGAAGGCCGCGGCGCCGCTCAGCGCAACGCCGACCGTCAGGAGCGTGGTCGCCACCGGCCTTTTGATGAAGGGCGCGGAGATGTTCACACGGGGCTGTCCGCCAGCGCGCCGGCGCCGGCGCCGTCGTCTGCAATCGGTGCGGGTCCGCGCATGCGGGCCGCGATACGGTCGAACATCAAATAAATCACCGGCGTCGTGAACAACGTCAGCACCTGGCTCACCAGGAGACCTCCGACGATGCTGACGCCGAGCGGGTGACGCAGTTCGGATCCCGTGCCGGTGCCGAACATCAGCGGCAATGCGCCGAATATCGCGGCAACCGTCGTCATGAGGATCGGCCGGAACCGCAGCAGACAGGCCTTGAAAATCGCCTCGCGCGGCGCTAGACCCTCGTCGCGTTGCGCTACGACCGCAAAGTCGATCATCAAGATCGCGTTCTTTTTCACGATGCCGATGAGCAGAATGATGCCGATGAGCGCAATGATGGTCAGGTCGTCTCCGGCCAGCATGAGGGCGAGCAGCGCGCCGATTCCCGCCGAGGGCAGCGTCGAGAGAATCGTGATGGGATGGATGAAACTCTCGTAGAGCACGCCGAGAACGATGTACATGACCAGTACGGCGGCCACCAGCAGCAGGAGTTCATTCGTCAGATTGCTGCGGAAGGCCAGCGCCGCCCCCTGAAAGGTCGTGCGTATACTCTCGGGGATTCCGATGCTGTTTTCCGCGTTTTCGATGGCCGTCACCGCCGCGCCGAGCGAGGCGCCTGCCGCCAGATTGAACGAGATCGTGGTCGCCGGGAATTGCGCCAGATGATTGATGAGCAAGGGACGGGTTTGCACGTCC
>Ga0210408_10002344_pt1 | contig 18539 bp, 15 predicted proteins | sample IncBWH4MmetaG_FD_155471 | JGI IMG/M metagenome (GOLD analysis project Ga0210408, IMG submission 155471) | Forest soil microbial communities from Barre Woods Harvard Forest LTER site, Petersham, Massachusetts, United States - Inc-BW-H-4-M | ecosystem: Environmental > Terrestrial > Soil >...
TTCCGTTCCACCGCCGTTCCAACTCGCTGGCTGCAAGTCGATTCCGGGCATCCACCGCGTCGTACTGTTCGAAGGCCTTCCTCGCCTCATACACCAGTTGCTCGAGCTTGCGGGACAGGGCGGTACACTGAGCGGTGCCGCCGACACTCAGTTCTTCGAGAGCTCGCAGACTGGCTTCCACCCCCAATGGCCCGATCGCCTTTAATAGTTCTTGTCCTACGCAACGGTCTACCGAGCTGCCGCCGAAGCCGATGCAATACTGCCCGCCATCATCGTAGTCGCCCTTGCAAAGGTAGCGCGCGTGGGTGCCACGGCCGCCCCAATACCGTACATGCAGCTTGCGCCCACAATGTCCGCAGCGCAGGAGTCCGACCAGAAGTTGGCGCGCGCGGCGACCCATCGCTCCGACATCGATACCATCGTGGAACGCCTGGGCGACGCCGTGGATGACGCCATCGCCAGGCTTATATTTTCTCGGCAAGCGTGGTGACGAACCCCTCGCCAAATCTTCTTTTCCACGCCGGCACGCCGCACGCCTTCGATCATCGAATTGTGGTTCCAGGCGTCCGTTTCCGGTAACCTTGCTCGTCGCCGCAGCTAAGGGCGCTGCGGCGCACCCCGAGCGCATGCTGCCGGAGTCGCCACGCTGGCTGGCCGCCGACGTGCGGCACCACATCGCGATCCAGCTCCTCACGTCCATATGATCGTGCCGGGTGGAGGGCTCAACCATCGGGACTCATCGAGTGAATGCGGTCTCCGCTCAGTTGGCCTCGGCGCGGTCACTCGCGCTCAGTCGCGCCCGACGGAAGCGTAAACACCGCATAAATTGGGTGGCCATTTCGGTCGGGCCTTGAGCGCTGCATCGTCGATCGCAGTCAGCACACCGGCAGCGGACCTTCGGTCACGGCCGTAAGATTGTGCCGGAGATGCTCCAGCGAAGAGGCGCCGACGATGACGCCATCATTGCGTTCGGCGTTGTCAGCGCCACGCCACGGAGACCGCATCGAGACCATGGCCTCCGCACGATCGGTGAATTTCCGCCAAAGCATCGAGATAGTCGTCGTTCCAATAGCGATCGCGATATGGCTTGCCTTGAGCATGTGAGTTGTCGAAGCGCGAGCCGGCCACGACCGCATCGTCAACGCCAAGATTCTTGCCGGAGGCGCGTCCGGCCAGCGGATTGTAGGCATGGAAACGGATGCCGCAGTTACCGAGGCATTTGAACAATCCCGGTTCGACCGCACGCGTGATCGCGTCGTACATTCCTTGGTAGACGCTCGGCCTAATCCATCCATGGCGCACGGCTACTTCCGATGCCTCCGCCACCTGCCATGCGCTGAAATTACTAACGCCGAACCCCTCGATCAATCCTTCGTCATGAAGTCTTGAACGACCGACGGTGTCGATTCGATCGGCGTGGCACCTGTCGCGCATCACCAAGTAGAGGACCTTGTGTGCGCTTCACAAATACGTGCGGATCAGGTTTGGCAAATGTGAAAGGGAATTTACTTGAGATGATCGCATTTGATTGCGATGTTGGCTGGTCATCTACTGCCGGGGCCTGCAGACCCCCGGCATTCTAAGACGGTACGCCGTCCAAGTTCTGCTCACCGCTCCAGGTCGCTGGACCTCGGGGGCTGAGCATTTGGACAGACAGATGAGCCGCATTTCTCCGAAACGTCCCGCTAGTATCCGTTGGTGCCGTCGAGGCGCGCTCGGCCGTTCCGGCGCGGTAGAGTGGGCTGAGGCGGCACGATGAACTTGGTATCGTTTGCATTGCGACGCCCGATCTCGCTTTTGACGATGGTCGTAGCCGTTGCATTGGTGGGGTTTCTGGCGGTCGATCGGATGTCTCGGGACATCTTTCCGGATCTCGGGGTGCCCGTCCTGTATGTGGCCCAACCGTACGGCGGCATGGACCCGGCGCAGATGGAAGGGTTCATCGTCAACTACTATGAGTACCACTTCCTCTACATCACCGGCATTGAGCATGTCGAAAGCAAATCGATCCAGGGCGTAGGGCTGATCAAGCTCCAATTCCATCCCGGCACCAACATGGCGCAGGCCACGGCGGAGACGGTCGCCTACGTCGACCGCGCCCGCGCCTTCATGCCCACGGGAACGGTGCCGCCATTCGTGATGCGGTTCGATGGTGGCAGCGTTCCAGTCGGCGACCTCGTCTTCTCCAGCAAGACGAAAACAGTGGCCGAACTTCAGGACGCGGCGCTCTTCAAGGTGCGCCCATTGTTCGCGACCTTGCCAGGCGTGTCGGCGCCGCCGCCGTTCGGTTCGAGCCAGCGCACCATCTTGGTCCGCTTGGACCCGGAGAAGCTGCGTTCCTACAACATGTCGCCGGACGAGGTGGTGCAGGCGCTGGGTGCCGGTAACACAGTCAGCCCATCAGGTAACGTCCGTATCGGCAACCTCATGCCGATGGTGCCGGTCAACTCCGTTGTCGGTGATTTCAAGGGCCTGAGCAACATTCCCATCCGCTCGCACGGAACGCAGACAATCTTCATTCGCGACGTCGGATCGGTCGAAGACGGCGCCGACATTCAGACCGGCTACGCGCTGGTGAATGGACGCCGCACGGTCTACATCCCCGTAACCAAACGAGCGGACGCCTCGACGCTCGCGGTCGTCCAGGCTGTCAAAGCCAACTTGGCACGCTTCCAATCCATTCTGCCTGATGATGTTGAGGTGACTTACGAGTTCGACCAGTCCCCCTATGTGACGCGCGCCATTCAGGGCTTGTTCGTCGAAGGAGCTCTCGGCGCGGTGCTCGCAGGGCTGATGGTGCTGCTGTTTCTGCGGGATTGGCGCAGCTCGCTCGTCGTGGTCTTGAACATTCCGCTCGCGATCCTCGCATCGGTAACGGCGCTCTGGATATCGGGTCAGACGATCAACATCATGACCCTGGGCGGGTTGGCACTGGCGGTCGGCATCCTGGTCGACGAGGCGACAGTCACCATCGAGAACATCCACACCCGTCTTGCCGATGGCCGCAGCCTTGCCCGCACCGCCAGCGAAGCCACGGCCGAGACGACGCTGCCGCGCTTCGTAGCCATGCTCTGCATTCTGGCAGTTTTCATTCCCGCCTTTTTCATGACCGGCGCTGCGCACAACCTGTTCGTACCGCTGGCCTTGGCGGTCGGCTTCTCGATGGTGGGGTCGTATCTGCTTTCCAGTACTTTCGTGCCGGTACTGTCGGTCTGGATGCTGCGCGATCCGAGCACGCACCACAAGCCGGAAGACACCTTTTTCGATCGGCTACGTGCAAGGTACGATCGGTTCGCGCGCGCCGTCATGAAACGACGGCGCATCGTCGTGCTTGCCTATCTCATCATCAGCGGTGCAATCATTTTCCTGGTTGGCAGCTCTATCGGCACCGAGATTTTTCCGATTGTGGACACCGGCCAACTGCAGTTGCATCTGAGGGCTCCGGCCGGAACGCGCATCGAGCGCACCGAGCAGATCGCATTGCAGACACTCGACGTGATCAAGCGCGAGGTCGGGCCGGATAACGTGGACATCAGTCTCGGTTTTGTCGGCACGCAGCCGCCCAATTACCCCATCAATACGATTTATCTCTGGAGTTCAGGCTCCGAGGAAGCGGTGCTGCAAATGCAGTTCAAGCGCGGCACCGGGATCGGTATCGAGGAATTGAAGGAGCGGCTCCGTCAGAAGTTGCCCCAGGAACTGCCGGGTGTGCGCTTCTCATTCGAACCAAGCGACATCGTCAGCCGAGTGATGAGCTTCGGTGCGCCGACACCAATCGAAGTGGCCGTGAGCGGGCCGAACCTCGCCGATAGCCGCCAATACGCCGACAAGCTCAGAGCCAAATTGGCAGAGGTGCCGACGCTGCGAGACCTGGGATTCGAGCAGGAACTCGATTACCCGACCGTAAAGGTCGCCGTAGACCGCGAGCGAGCGGGCGTATTGGGGGTGACGGCGGATGACGTGGCGAAATCGGTTGTCGCTGGCACGTCATCCAGTCGCTACACCTCTGCGAATTATTGGCCCGACCCCAAGAGCGGTATTGGTTATCAGGTGCAGGTCGAGATTCCCGAGCACCAGATGAATTCCCTGGAGGAGGTGAAGAACCTCCCCATCGCTCGCCGGTCGGGCGGACAGATCGACCTGCGCAATGTTGCCGGCGTTACCGACGGCACAGCGCTCGGCGAATATGACCGCTACAACATGCAGCGCATGCTGACGCTGAGCGCAAACATCTCCGGCGAGGATCTCGGACGCGCGGCAGCGCGCGTGCAGCAGGCTATCAAGGATACGGGAAAGCCGCCCGATCGGGTGAATGTAACCGTGCGTGGGCAAGTCGAGCCAATGGCGGAGATGTTCGGAGGTCTGCGTCTAGGGCTGTTGATGGCGGTCGGTGTCATCCTTCTGCTCCTGACCGCCAATTTCCAATCGTTCCGGCTTTCCCTGGCTGTTGGGTTGACGATCCCCGCCGTCATCACCGGGGTCGTGCTCCTGCTTTGGCTCACCCGGACCACGCTCAACATTCAATCCTTCATGGGCGCGATCATGGCGATCGGCGTGGCCGTGGCAAACGCCATCCTGCTCGTGACTTTCGCTGAGCGGAGCCGGGTCGAGGGCCGCCAACCATGGGAGGCTGCAATCGAAGGCGCACGTAGCCGTCTGCGTCCGATCCTCATGACAACTTTCGCGATGCTGGCCGGGATGATGCCGATGGCGCTGGGCCTGGGCGAGGGCGGAGAGCAAAGTGCCCCGCTGGGGCGGGCGGTGATCGGCGGTCTCCTCGGCGCAACGTGCGCCACGCTCATTATCCTGCCGGCGATCCTGGCCACACTTCAGTCGCGGCATGCCCCGGTTTCCGCGTCGCTCGATCCTGATGACCCGCAAAGCCGCTATTTCGAGCCGCACCACGGGTCAGTGTCGGATGGTGGCGACAGCCGCGCCGAACTCCATGCTCGGGCAGCGGAATAAGCGCAACAGCCAAAACGGTACTTACCATGAATTTCACGAATGGAACGGGCATCAAGGTCTTGGTAGTCGTGGTCGGCGTCGGCACGGCGGGCATCGTTGCCGATTGGCATCTGGCGGCATCGACATCGCCACTGAAATCAACGAAGGCGGACAGTCCTCCGCGGGTCGAGGTTGTGCATCCGCGCCGCGCCACGATGGCCCAACGTCTCCAAACCAACGCCACGCTCGAAGCCTTTGAGGAAGCGGACCTCTTCGCCAAGGTCTCCGGATACCTGTCGGATGTTCGCGTCGACATCGGCGATCACGTGAAAGCGGGTCAAGTGCTCGCGGTAATTGACCTTCCCGAAATGAAGCAGGAGCTTGCCGAAGCCGAGGCTCAGCTCGAATCCAAGCGCAGTTCGCTGGTGAGCGCGCGCCGGCAACTGGATCACAACAAGGCGGACGTAGCGCTTCAGGACGCCCTGGCGAAAGATCGGGAACAGTTGGGCGAAGGACGGCAGTTCATCAGCGACCGAACCCTCGATCAGGTGCACGCCAATGCTGATATCGCCAAGGCTGATCTCGGCGTTGCGGAAGCGAACCGCGACCTCGCGGCCAACCAGGTCGACGTCGCCGCCGCGACGGTAGAGAAGATCAAGACGCTGCTCGCCTACACGCAGATCGTGGCGCCGTTCGATGGTGTGGTGGCGCGGCGCCGGGTGAACCGGGGCGATTTGGTCCAGGCCGCCACGGCGACGCGGACGACGCCCTCGGCAGGGTCACTTTTCACCGTGCAGCGAATCGACACGATCCGAGTGTTCTGCGACGTTCCGGAGAACGACGTACCTCACCTTCAGGTCGGCGATCCGGCCATCGTCAAGCCGTCCGGCTTCGACGGTAAGCCGTTCGTCGGCAAGGTAACCCGTTTCTCTCTGCGTCTCGATCCCGAGACCCGCAATATGCGTACCGAGATCGACTTGCCCAACCCCGAGGAACGGCTTTATCCGGGCACCTATGCGGAGGTCTCATTGGAAATGAACCGGCGCCCCGATGCGCTTACGGTACCCACCGCGGCTGTAGGTTCAGATGCCGACGGCAACTTCGTGTACACCATCACTGACAATCGGATCACACGCCTCGCCGTCAAGACTGGTTTCACGGACAACGGTCGTACTGAGGTGGCCGCGGGCCTATCAGAGGAGACAGACGTGGTGGCAAGCACCAAGGGCGTGCCGCCACTGCGAACGGCAGTACAGCCGCAGGTGGTCCGCGAGAATTCGTAGCATCAGCGCACCGAAACGGAATGCGAAACCACTAGCGCCACACACTTTGCGAGGCATTGGCTCATTCAAAACGAGCGCGCCAGCTTGGCGCGCACCTTTGGTCAAGCGCTCATCGGTCGCGTTTCCTTCTTGGATTGCACACGGGCCCTCGCGAGACGGGCAATCTCCGACGGCGCCTGTTCCGGAAAGGGAAACACGGAACTGACATTGATCTCGCAGAGCACGTAGGTGTCCTGGCCCGCTGCGTCGCGTGGTCCATAAAGAAAGTCGGCATCCCAGATGATCGGCAGAGACTCGGCTTCGATGCCCAGCAGTTGCATCATTTGAGGTGTCCACTCGGACTCCATCTTCGTCCTTAGCGCCCGAAACTCTGGCGCCGACGCCGGATGCATGATGCGCGGGCCTGGCTGCGCCGAGTCCGGACCTTCTGGGGGCGGCGCTATCAGCGCCTTGATGAACTGATGTCCGAAGCCGACGGCCTTGTCCGCGCCCATGTAGCAACGGATCATGCCATCAGGCAGCCGCGCCTGGAATGGTTGATCGATGATGCAACCTTCATTCGCGAAATACGTTTCGCACCGGTTCATGAAATCGCCGAGCGGCATATCCTGGGTCACGCTGCCGCGGGGCGCATGCAGCACCCGAACGGTTGCCGCGCCCTGCGCGGGTTCGGATGAGAGCTCGACCCTCCACACTCCCTCGCCACCGTTGCCTCGGTTCTGTTTGAGGACCCGCGCGCCCCCCGCTCGCAGGCGCTGCGGAAACTCTTCGCGGAACGTTGCAGTGTTGCGATACAGATGGGTGTCCGTGCCCCAGCCAAGATGCCTGGTGTGGTGAAGGACCTCCTTCACGCCCATCTTGAGAATCACATCGGGATGGGCGCTGACCCATACGCCCTTCGACGCCACATCCCGCAACAATGCATCGAGCACGATCCGGTTCTGTCCCGCAAAGAGAGGATCGACCCAGACGAGGACACCGTCGCAGCGGAGAAGCTGATCGCGCACTTGATCCGCCACATCATCGGCATAGATCGCGGGCTCCGCTTCAATGCCGAGCGCGGTCATCGCCTCGAAAACGCGATGAAGCCTATAATCTTGTGGGGTTTTCGCATGCCATTTTGGGGCATCCCGTGGCCACAGCAGTGCCAACTTGCCAGCTTCGCCCACGGTCATGTCATGCTCGTCTCCTTTTTTCCCCACGCTCAGAAATTGATTGTTTGTGTGGTCCAGAAACATCCATGCCGTTGCTTTCGGTGTTGCGCCAGAAAATGAGCACCGTGCCCTCAGCACTACTCTTCGGAACATTGCCTTGTCGAGCCGTGACTTGCGGCGCATATCTACGCCGCTTTTGGGCTGCATCAGGATCAGTCTCTGCTTTTCATTATCCCGAACTTGACGCGAAAATCCGAATCGATTGAAACGTCTGTCTCGCTCTGACATCGATGGGAAGCTGACGCAAGGCCTCTTCAAATGCCAACTGATGTGGAATTATACTGTCCGGCGCCACCGCCGGCGTTCAGATCGCCGGGACCGCAGGCTTATGCGAGTTCTGCTCTCGCGCGAGCACGGCATCCGCGTCCAATGAGCGGATCGGAACCGAGACATCACCGGGAATGCCGCCAGAGATTTGCAGGGATAGATAACGCAGACAGCATACGCGCAGGAACGAGGTGAAGTTTTCAACCTCGCCGCGGGCTTCGGCGATCTCATCGTAAAGTTTAGTGATCAGCTGGCTGAGGCTCATCTCATCACGCCGGCCGATCTCGGCCAGCACGCTCCAGAAAAGCGTCTCCAGACGGATGCTGGTCACGACCCCGTGCAGCCGTATCGAGCGGGTAGATGTGTCGTAGAGAGCCGGGTCAGCGCCAATAAAGATCTTGCACATGAGCACCTCCGCCTTACGCGCCTGGAGCAGACCGCTCCAAAAATACCACGGCCTTGTAAATGTGGCCACATTTTTCCATTCGAGAGGCTGCCACTTGCGGCCTGCGGGTCGTCCCGACCGTAGGCGCGGTAACCGTGGGATAGCGATGGATCAGGCGTTTGGCGCACGGGTAACAACGGGTTGTTACCTGCCGAGCCAGAACACGCGATACGATATCCTGGCTGAATACGGGGTAAGTATCGCTTTGATCGATCCCCGGCAACGGGCGAAGAGAAGCAGGAAACGAAGGGAGAAAAGCCAATGGATGCGAAGACAACAGCAATCGTCCTGATCGAATATCAGAACGACTTTACGACAGTGGGCGGCGTTTTTCATGACGGTGTCAAAGCCGTCATGCAAGCGAACAACATGCTCGCCAACACGGTGGAAGTCGCAAACAAGGGCCGTGCCGCGGGCGCGACGGTCATGCATGCACCTATCAGCTTTGCAGAGGGGTACGGCGAACTCACCAGCCATCCCTACGGAATCCTCAAGGGCGTCGTGGATAATAAGGCCTTTCGCAAGGGATCGTGGGGCGCAGCCATTGTCGACGCGCTGAAGCCGCACCCTGAAGACATCGTGATCGAAGGGAAGCGCGGTCTTGACGCCTTTCCCAGCACCAATCTCGATTTCATTTTGCGAAGCAAGGGAATCGAGACCGTGGTGCTGGCTGGGTTGCTCACCAATTGCTGCGTGGAATCTACCATGCGCAGCGCCTACGAACGCGGCTTCGACGTCGTGACGCTAAAGGATTGCACGGCGACGCTAAGCCAAGAGGCGCAGGATATGGCGCTAAATCACAACTTCGGAATATTTTCGCATCCGATGAATCATGCCGAGTTTTTGAACCTGCTGGCCTGAGCGTCAGGACTACTCCGGCAGTATGATCGCGAGATCTGGAGGCGCAACGATCCCTTGTTTCCGCCCGTGGGCGCGGGGTGTTCAAGCGGGGATGCTCGACTTCACTTTGCGTCTGCGGAACGGTGCTCAAGCGAGCAGCCGACGGCTCTACTCAAACGCCCCGGTGTTCAGTCGCAAAATAGATCAGCGCAAGTGCCGGGAGCGCGAGACCTATGCACGAGGCAAGTTCCCATCCTCCCCGCGCAAACGCCCAGGCCCCCAAGCCTGAGCCAGCTGCGCCGGCCAGGAAGAATGTCGCCATATAAAGGCCGTTTAGACGGCTGCGATATTCCGCACCGAGGATGAACAGGGCGCGATAATCGAGAACGACATTTCCCTGCACGCCGAAATCCAGAGGGATAGCGGCTGCAACCAGTAGCACGAGAGACGTCGTCGAGCCTGCGTCGCCGACGAGAGTCAGCAAAAAGGCCAACGCCGAGATCAACATCGCGGCACCAGTTGCGGCACGGCTCCAGCCGCGATCTGCGACTCGACCGGCGATCGGCGCCGCGACACCAGCGAGCGCGAACAGCGCGATACCGCGCTGGGACATGTGGAATTCCGGACCGGCCAGCAACAAAGGGATCGTGGTCCAGAATAGGCTGAACGCCCCGAATAGGAACGCCTGGTAGAGCGCTCTCCGGCGCAATATGGGTGTGGTCATGAAGAGAAGACCCATCGACGCAAGGAGCGCGCGATATCCGAGTTGCGCCTTCGGGGTCCGGCGCGGTAGCGCGCAGAACAACACGATGGCAAGCACGACCATAACCGTCCCTGAGAATATGTAGACGACACGCCAGGACGAAATCGAAGCGATGAAGCTGGAGGCCGGTCTCGCCAGCATGATCCCAATCATCAAACCAGTGGTGACGTCGCCGACCACGCGGCCCCGTGCTGTCTCGGGCGCGAGATGGGCCGCATAGGGAATGAGAATCTGCACGGCAACCGAGCCAAGACCGACCGCCAGCGCGGCGAAAAGGAATGGCAATGGTTGAGTGGAAAGCGCCGCCCCAAACAAGGCCAGTGCCGCTACGCCGATAACGCAAAGGACCAAATTCCGGTTTTCGACGAGGTCGCCGAGCGGCACGATCAAAAGCAGGCCCGACCAAGAGCTTTTCGCGCCGAGCTTTTTTCGGTTACTGTAAAACGAGAAGTGCCACGAGCCGAATCCAACTTTCCATTAATTCCGCTGCTATCACGCGACCCGTTCGGCCCAAGCTCCCAGAATCCAGATTGCGCGAGACGCTTGACCGAGTTCCACAAAGGCGGTGTTGCTGGTACACTCCAACACGTCGCCATTTTCATGGGCGTCTCCATGCATCATGGATGACCTTGATTCGCCTTTTACTAGGCCACTGGGCACGCGTGATCGGCCACAAAGGCAAATGTCACCGATCTGGGAATCCTACCGTGCAACGCGCCCCCGGAGTTCGCTCCACACTGAAGCTCCCACCGAGCCGTTGCGCGAGCGCCCTGACCAAACCGAGGCCCGACAAGCGACTTTTGGGGTCCTCCAAATCGAAGCCGAACCCCTCGTCTTGCACACAGAGCTCGTATTGTCCCGGGCGCCGGCTCAAGCCGACTGTGATGGTGACTTGCCCATGTTGGTCGCCGCCGTATTTTGCTGCATTCATCAGCAGTTCATTGATGATCAACGCCAGCGGCATGGCTGTCGCTTTGGGCAGATTCCCCCTGGCCGTTTTGCAATTGATCGATACGTCTCTGCCGAACAGAGTTCGGGCGTTGGCGCAGACAGCGTTGACAAGGTCCTGCCCGTTCACGTCTGTTGAGCCACGCGCGCAATAGTAGGCCCGCTGCGCGGTTCCGATCGCCCCGACGCGTCGGATTGCATCCGACAGCACCTCGCGAGCTTCCGAGTTGTGGGCCTTGCGGTATCCCGACTCCAGGAGGCGAACGAGTATTTGCAAGTCGTTCTTGAGCCTATGGTTCCACTCGTCCAGCAACTGTTCGCTCAACGAAATTGTCTCAGTACGCCGGTCTTCAATGCTCTGGGGAGCGATAGACGGCACATCGGAGTTTGAGTGCGCGTCGAGGCAGTCAGCAAGTTCGCGCACGGCCCCAATGTCCTGGTTGGCTTTTGGAAGCTTACGTTGAATCGTGTTCATCTCCATCTCCGTCGTAATTTCTGTCGCCTACAAGGCTAGATTGGCCTAACCGGATGTTGGTGAGGGCCGCAGAGCAGGAGAGCACTCGGGTCTCTCACGCCCTCGCTGATCGTTGCGGTTAGTGTTCGCTGTGCATGAGGCTAGGATCCGGTTTCAAAACGTACTAACGACCAACTGTGTAGTTTCGAGTGACCGGGTCAGCCGCCAACATTGCCCCAAAATTGCCTGGGCCAGGCACCCCGTCACTAGTGTGTGAGCCTGAGGATGGCCAATCCTCGACGCCATGGGGATCCCACACCATCTGATCAACCAGGACGCGGACGTCGCAAAAAATCCGAGCTGCAATCGAGGATGCCTATGCAACGTCGCATCCGCTTGCGCTGCTGATTGGGCGGAGGCCCTCTGCGTCATGATGAAACGCGATGAATGTTTCCGCGTGCTGAGGCGGCAGCTGACCGACGAGATCGTGGTCACGACCTACAGCTCGGCCGTCGACTGGCTCGCGCTTGGAGAGCGCGCTCAACTATTTCTCCGTTGGGGCAATGGGACTCGACTCCTCGCACGCGTTGGGGTTGGCGCTTGGTGGGCCGGACAGACGCATCATTTGCCTACAGGGCGACGGCGGCCTGTTGATGAATCTCGGCCGCCTGGTAACGATCGCCGCGGCAGCGCCCAAGAACCTCGTCCACCTCGTGGTGCAGAACGGCACCTACGAGGCGAACGGCGGGCATGCGATCCCGAACCCCAAGATCAATTTCGCGACCGCGGCGCGCGCGGCCGGCTATCCGCACGCCCACGAATTCTCCAATCTAGCCATTTTCGAGCAACAGGCTGGGCAAGTCCTCCGGCAAGAAGGCCCGGTATTCGCGACGCTACACGTTGAGCGCTCGCAGCTGCTCACATACGATTACCCGAAGCTCTACGATCCGGCGCGGCGGCAAGCGCTAAAGGCAGCGCTGATGCGACAGTAGGGCGTGGTGATGAGGATGGCGGAGCTCTCGGTCACCAGTTCGCTATTATGCAGGCGCCATCGAACAGCCGAGTGACGTCGATGTCAGCGAACTCGTCGCCCGTCCGACAGTCAATCTCTTTTGACTGCCTTTACCGACGTGTCTTACTGAGGCGATTTCGGCCGCACCGAGGAATGATGATGCGCGATCTTCCAAATGCCGTCTTTCTTGACCATGACGAAGCTAAAACGTGCAGGGACAACAACAGGGTGGCCGCCCGCCGGTGCTGAGAAATCGTAAAATCCAGCGATCACAACGGCATCTTCTGCAAGGGCAACAGCGGAATGGTCGCCTAGCCTAACCTGTAATTTCGCGGCTGCCGCCGCCTTGAAATAAGCACGAAGATCATCGGACTTTGTAGTCATGCCGGGGCTGAGAGTACCAAGTACCAGCGCATCATTCGTATACATGCGAACTATCTGTTCAACGTCCCCAGAGTTGAATGCCTCTGACCAACGTTCGATGCTCGCGTAGGCATCCTCTCGTTCATCAGCAAGTGCTGGCGGGATCACACAGCCACTACGAACAATGCGGAAACAGGAAATTTCATAATCATTCGACGCCACTCAATGCTCACATTGGCCTCCTTCAAAACTGTAACGGTCGGTGCGCCAGGGAGGCAGACGTGTCATGCGCGAATGGCCTGATATCATACTGTCAAGGCCTCGCTCGCAGGAGCGAACTTCTCGAAATGGACATTTGCGGGCGATAGGCCGAGCTTCACGACATGCCGGCGCCCGCTCTCGACCATCTCGGGCGGCCCGCACAGATATACGTCCACGTCGCCGTTGTTCAGCACGCCGGCGCTGAAATGATCGGTGACATGGCCGATCAGCGGATGCCGGCTCCCCCGGCCCGAACAGGTGGTGTCATAGGTGAAGTTAGGGATACGCGCTCTGAACGCCTCGATCCGGTCGACCTCGACAAGATCTGCGTCGTCGCGCACGCCGTAAACGAGTCGCACGGCCTGATCGTTAGCACCCCGTGCAGCCAGGTACTCGAGCATTGACAAGATCGGCCCAACGCCGGTCCCTCCGGCAAGGAACAGGATCGGCCGTCGCGGCGTACGAAGGTAGAAACTGCCGAACGGGCCGTTGAGAGCGAGCCTGTCACCCGTCTTGGCCCTCGCCGCGAGATAGGCGCTCATCTTGCCGCCCGGCACATTGCGGATCAGGAAGGTCGCCACATCGGCGCCCGGCGCAGAGTTGAACGAATAGGGCCGAGTCACAGCCTCGTTCGGAGCAGTGACATTGACATATTGCCCCGGCAGGAACATCGGAAGCACACCGTCCAGCGGCCTGGCCGACAGCCTTATGCGGTGCGCCGATAAGGCCTCGACCTTGACGATCTCGGCCATTGTGCTCTTGGGTTTCACTTTGCACGCACCGGAGGAGGCCAGGACGTCGATCACCATGTCGCTCTTCGCCTTTGCCTGGCAACAAAGGACATAGCCTTCGGCCGCTTCCGCATCGCTCAACGCATCCTCGATATAGGATCCAAGGTCGAACGCACCCGACTGACGAAAGGCCTTGCAAGTGCCGCAAACGCCGTTGGTGCAGTCGAGCGGCACATTTATGCCCTGGCGATAAGCGGCGTCGGCAATGCTTTCGTTTTCGTCTGCATCGATGAACTTAGTGGTTCCATCTTCAAAATTGAGAGCAATCTTGTGTGGCACGCGTGGCCTGCCTGCATATCAGATGTGATAGATGTCGATGACGTGGTGGATGTAGTCGTTCTTCAGAACCACCTTTTTGGCTTTGATCAGGGGGCGTTCGCCGGTAATTTCGAGCGTGTAGAAGGAAACCCCGAAATAAGTGTCGATGATTTTGTAACGATAGCTGAGCGTCAGCCAATTGAAGCGCAGGTCGATTTTGCTGTCGTCCTGCGAGAGGATTTCGACATTTGAAATATTGTGCGACGTCCGCGGCTCGGGGGTGCTGGCGCTCGACCGTTCGGTCTTGATGCGGAAGACGCGATCTTCAAGGCCGCTGCGACGGGCATAGTAGATCAGCGAAATCTCCGCTTGAGGGTCTTCGACGAGCCGGTCGTGGTCGTCCCAGGCTGGCATCCAGAAGCTCGCGTCGGGCGCGTAGAAGGCTAGCCACGTGTCCCAGTCCCGATCGTCGAGGGCGCGGGCTTCGGCATAGAGAAACGCTTCGGCCCCCGACAAGGGGATACTGCTCATGCCCTATCTCCCTTGATCACGGCCGTGCGCAGCGCGTCGGACCAATAGCCGTGCTGAACAAGGAAGAGGCCTTCGTCCTCGATCTTTGTTCCGCTTCTCAGCGGATGCAGGTCGATCGCCTGCGCCTCCTCATCGGCACCCTCGATCCAGTGCGTCGCGCCACGCGACAAGTCATTCCAGCGCATCGCCTTGGCCATGTACGCCTGCTGACAGGCGCGGAATTCCTCCAGATCGTCGGGCGTCGCCATGCCGCTGGCATTGAAGAAATCCTCGTATTGGCGAATGCGGCGCACCCGCTGCTCTGCCGGTTCGTTCTTCGGCGCGATGCAGTAGATCGTCACCTCGGTTTTATCTACTGCCAGCGGGCGGAATACGCGCAGTTGCGAACTCATCTGGTCCATCAGATAGACGTTCGGATAGAGGCAGAGGGTCCGGAGGTTCCCGACCATCCATTGAGCCTTGGCGCGGCCATGCGTCGCCGTGAGTTTGTCGAATTGCGCGTAGACGGGCCGGGACGTCGGGTCGGCAAACTGCGACCAGACCACCATATGGCCGTTCTCGAACGAGTAGTAGCCGCCCTTTTGCTTGGCCATCTTGCTGATGTCCATTGCCTTTATGTCATCCGATTCCGCTTTGCGACGACTGGTGGTGGCGATGTAGTTCCAATGCACCGACGATACATGATAGCCATCGGCGCCGTTCTCGGCCTGCAGCTTCCAATTGCCGTCGTAGATATAGCTGGACGAACCGCGCAGGACTTCGAGTCCGTCGGGCGCCTGATCGACCATCAGGTCGATCATCTTGGCGGCCTCGCCGAGATGTTCGGCCAATGGCTTCACATCCGGGTTGAGACTTCCGAACAGGAAACCGCGATAGGATTCGAACCTCGCAACCTTCTTCAGATCGTGCGAGCCTTGGTTGTGGAATTGCTCGGGATACCCGGCGCCGTCAGGATCTTTCACCTTCAGCAACTTTCCGGAATTGCCAAATGTCCAGCCGTGGAACGGGCAGGTAAATGTCGACCTGTTGCCGCGCTTGTAACGGCAAAGCATCGCGCCACGATGACTGCAGGCATTGATGAACGCGTTGAGCTCGTCGTCCTTGCTTCGGGCGACAAAGATAGGCTGTCGTCCGATCCAAGTTGTGAAGTAGTCATGCTTATTCGGAATCTGACTCTCATGCGCGAGATACACCCAGTTTCCCTCAAAAAGGTGCTTCATCTCCAACTCAAAGAACTCTGCATCGGTAAATATCGCTCGATCGCAGCGAAACAGGCCGCCGGCGGAATCCTCGACCAACGCTGCATCGAGACGTTCAATGATGCGTGATGTCATGGCTTGTCCTTTCAAAGTGCCTGTTGAGCGGGCGGCGATGATCGCAGCCATCGTCGAGATCATCAGAGTGTATGGCAAATTAGATAAACGTCACGAGATGATGGCGCCCTTTCTGACCGTACGGATGCGCACGGCGCCAAATCGCGGACCTTGAGCCCGTCCGCATCCTCGCTTCCATTTTTGGATCTCTGGCTCGACCGTGAAGTCCCGAGACGAACGTTCCGAATCGACCAAATCTCAGAGGCGTGATCAATCGTGATTTCAAAGTCCGGTTTAAATCGGTGTCATCTTGAATATGCCCCGCCACCTGGAAGAGCTTATCGGCGGCGCCGGTATGGAGACCTGAGTTATCACCCTGAGAAGCGTCTCCGAATTTGAGCGCACTTGATAGAGGCGATGATGCATTCACGCGGCGATTTTCTCAGCATCCAAAACTTGGATTACGAAGCGTGGCGAAATGCAGTTCGCTCGATCTGTGGCCGGTACACGCCTGACGGAATCGAACCCAAGAGCTTTTTTGGTAGAGTGCGCGCCCGAAGCGTTTGCGGATTCAGAACAGTGGACCTCAGCTGCAATGCTCATCGCCTCGAGCGCACGCACCAGGATGTCCGTGCTGATGCTGTGGATCACTACTACGCGTTATTTCAGATAAATGGCCGCTCCAGAATCATTCAGAACGACCGGATGATGGATCTCACGGTCGGTGATATCGCTCTCGTCGACGCGGCCCGGCCCGTGACCTGCGAATCTGAGAATGGGAGCGACCAGTGGTGGGGGTCTTTGCAGCTGCCGCGCCGATCCCTAGTGGCTCATCTGGGCTTGGAACCGCGATGCCCTTCTCGACCTAGCGGAGCGGCTGCAGCGCGACCGCTCCGTCAACTCCTTCAGGATGCGGTCGAGGACGAGCAATCAATGTCTGTTTCGGCCAAAACCTACATGCGTTTTGCATTCTACGATTTATTGGGCGCACTATTCGTGCCCTCCGATCCAGAAGATACTTCTGTTTATACAGACAGACTGTTCGCGCGTATCTGCGATATCATCAAGGATCACTTTGCCGATCCGGACTTCGGTCCTTGCGAAGTCGCGGTCGAGGCGGGAATCTCGTTACGCTACCTTCAGAAGCTCTTTACGGCGAGAAACTCAACCTGCAGTCATTTCATACATTCGGTGCGTCTGGATCACGCCGCGCGTCTGCTGGAGCGCCGGTCGTTTCTGAAGACAAGCCAACCCATCAGCGAGATCGCCTACGCCAGCGGTTTTGGCGACTATACTAATTTCAGTCGAAAATTTCTCCGCCGTTTCGGTCATACCCCAGGCTCCCATTCGGGAGATCGTGCCGAGCCCGGGCGTTTCCGCACCGCTGGAAGTGCATCATCGGCTCACGATGTCTGAGGCTGCGATTAGCACCGGACGAGCCAGCAGGCAAATCGTGCTGGAGTAGCCGCACCAACTCGACACGCAAATTGAAGTGCCTATTCGCGCTGATTGGGCGTCACGCAGTTGTGTGATGGTGAGGGCCTAAGGTTACGCCTCCGGCGTACGTCATGCCGATGAGTCTTGCGTCGCTATCTCCAGCGAACTCTCGGGCGCGACGCGCCGTGCGCCGCCGTACGAGCGAAAGGGCGTCGACAGCCAGTGACGCTGATGCTCAGCCGATCCAGGTTTGCAGCCCGCAATATCAAAGCAGGATCCGCGACGGAGGAACGCGAGATGCGCGACGGCCTGATCGAGACGGTTCTGGTGCAAATGGCCAGCATGAGAAAAGACAACTTACCTCCCACGAGAACTTGTAAAAGGCAGATATTATGAGCAGTGCCAAGTTTGAGTCTGATCCCGAGCGTAACACTCACACGGCAGGATTTGCCGGGCGGGTACGTGCCAACCAAGAAAAGCTCACAGCTGAACTGAAGTCGCACTATGACTTCATCGTCTGCGGATCTGGCTCATCTGGTTCGGTGGTGGCGCGCCGATTGGCCGAGAACGCGGAGGTCAGCGTCCTCCTGCTGGAGGCGGGCGGCAGCGACGATATGCCAAGCATCAAGGAAGCCAGCCAATGGCCTTTGAACATTGGCAGCGAACGTGACTGGGCTTTTATGGGCCAGCCGAACCCACACCTTAACGGACGCTCCATTCCGCTGAATATGGGCAAGATACTTGGCGGTGGATCCAGCATCAACCTCATGGGCTGGGCGCGCGGGCACAAGAATGACTGGGATTTCTTCGCAGCCGAGGCTCGGGACGCCGCATGGAGCTACGAATCGGTACTGAACATCTATCGCCGCATTGAAGATTGGCGCGGCGCGCCGGACCCAGGATACCGCGGGATCGGAGGACCGGTTTTTGTTCAGCCCGCGCCAGACCCGAACCCGGTGGCCCCTGCCATGGTCGAAGGCGCACGATCGGTTGGCATTCCGACCTTCCAAAACCAGAACGGGCTGATGATGGAAGGCGATGGCGGTGCCGCTATCATGGACTTGCGAGTCCGCGACGGAATGCGGCAATCGGTATTCCGTTCCTATGCTTTCCCCTACATGGACCGGCCGAACCTCACGGTGCTCTGTCACGCACTGGTCACTCGACTTGTCATGAGCGGTAAGCAAGCGAGCGGCGTCGAGATGGTTCATCACGGAAAGGTTCGACGCATTGCCGCCGGAGCGGAGGTCGTACTATCGTTGGGCGCGATCCACACGCCAAAGGTGCTGATGCTGTCCGGAATTGGTGACCAAACCGAACTGCAACGGCTGGGAATACCTTGCGTGCAGCACCTTCCAGGCGTTGGCGAAAACTTTCAGGACCACGTTGGTTTTGGGTGTGTTTGGGAGTACTCG
>Ga0210408_10002346_pt1 | contig 18531 bp, 13 predicted proteins | sample IncBWH4MmetaG_FD_155471 | JGI IMG/M metagenome (GOLD analysis project Ga0210408, IMG submission 155471) | Forest soil microbial communities from Barre Woods Harvard Forest LTER site, Petersham, Massachusetts, United States - Inc-BW-H-4-M | ecosystem: Environmental > Terrestrial > Soil >...
AACTTGGCGATGTCGACGTGCAATATGTCTGGCGGTTCTTGCGCAGCAACAAGATCGATCTGGCGGCTCGCAAGTCCTGGTGCGAGAGCAACGACCCGCAGTTTACGGCCAAAGCCGCTAACGTGGTTGGCCTCTATGTCGCCCCGCCCGAGAAGGCCATTGTGCTATGCGTGGACGAGAAGCCCTCGATCCAGGCTTTGGAGCGAGCGCAGGGCTATCTGAAGTTGCCTAGTGGCCGCGCCTTGACCGGCCAGAGCCACGACTACAAGCGGCATGGCACGACAACGCTGTTTGCAGCACTGGAAGTCGCCACCGGAAAGATCATCGCAACGCATTCAAAACGCCGTCGCCGTGTCGAGTTTCTCGATTATCGCCTAACAGTATCGAGGCCAGCGCCATTCAGGGAACCCCAACAAAAATCAGGGGCCTTTGCCATATTGGTTGACTCCAGCCCGGGGGGCCAGTTGCCTCTTTCGCCAGCATTCGCGGCCGTTCGCGCCCCTCCTCAAATCCGTCAAAAAGCCCTGTAGAATAAGCATTTCTTGACACCTGTGCATTCCGCGCCGGTTCGTCACCGTTCGCCAGCAGCGGCAAGTTTTCGGGGTATCAAAACAGGGTATCGCCAAAAAACAGGGTATCAACCGAGTCCGGTTCAAAGGGTGCGGAATGAAGCAGATCCTCACCGATTCAGCGCTGCGCGGCCTCAAGCCCCGCGAGGCGCCCTTTAAGGTGACGGACGGTGGCGGCCTTTACGTCCTGGTGATGCCGAATGGCGCAAGATACTGGCGCTACAACTACATTCTCGGCGGCAAGGCGAAGACACTCGCCTTGGGCCAATACCCGGCAATAAGGCTGAGCGAGGCGCGCGAGGCGCACCAAGCCGCGAGGGAGAAGGTGAAAGCCGGGGTCGACCCGGTGCAGGCCAGGCAGACTGAGGAGGCCGAAAGGCAGAATCGCAAGACATTCAAGGATGTGGCGGAAGGCTGGAATCAGCTCATCAACAGAAAACCGCGCGCCGACAAGACGCGCGACCGCGATGAGCGCATGATCGGCTATCTCACCAAGGCGTTCGGCAACAAGCCGATCGACGAGGTCAAGGCTAAGGACCTGATCGACCTTCTGGAAACCTTTGAAGAGAACGGGAGCTATGAAACGCGGATGCGCCTGCAGTCGACCGCGCTCAACATCGCAGGCTTCGCCCAGGGTAAGGTTTGGATCAAAGCGAACCCGTTTCATGGCATCGCCTTCGGCAATGCGTTCACCTCCCCGAAGAACCAGCAGCGTCCGGCAATCGTCGAGGCCGAACCGTTCGGACGGTTGTTGCGCGACGTTGCCGCCTATTCTGGTCGGCAGGGCAATGTCGTTGGCAAGGCGCTTGTTCTTCTTGCGCTGACTTTCGTCCGGCCCGGCACAGTGACGCAGGCTGCATGGGATGAGTTCGATCTAGCAGGCGCGTTGTGGACCATTCCATTCAAGAAGCTGAAACAACGCAAGTTCCGCGAAGGCATAGACGAGCTCAGGGGCAAGCCGCACTTTGTGCCGCTGTCACGCCAGGCGGTGGTGCTCCTGCGCGACCTGAAAAAGCAAGGCGGTGATGGCGCCTACGTATTCCCCGGCCGGAAGACACGGCCGATCTCAACGAACGCGTTGGAGGTGGCGCTCAAGAGCCTTGGCTATCAGGATATGCATTGCCCACACGGCTTCCGATCCTCGGCGAGTACGCTGTTGAACGCCGAGCGCATCACCGTCGATGGAAACGAGCTGCCGCGCTTTGCGCCGCAAGCGATCGAATTCCAGCTCGAACACGTCGATAAGTCGACGGCCGCGATCTACAATCGCGACCAGCGCTTAACTGAACGCACCAGGATGATGCAGTTCTGGGCCGACAAGATCGACAAGCTCCGCGAACCGCAAGGCGACAATCTACTTCGGGTTCCCGATCTCGCGACCGTCTGAAGCCGTCTAAGTATCGACTACACGCTGGAAGCGTTCGACGTGTTTGGATCCAGTAGGCATTGGAGTGATCGCACGAGCACTAATCTCCGGCGTCCAACCGTGGTCGTGGCGATATCTCCGGCTCCAATTAGCTCGTACAGCTTTGTTCGCCCCAGGCCCGTAGCTGCGCAAGCCTCAGCGATCGTGCAGGTGAGACGCTCTGCGAACGGAATTTTGGTGCCGGTGGTGGCATCCTGAGTTGCGACCACCGACGAGCCACGCTGGGTTCTGATCTTCTGTGGTCGGTCAGAAACCATGGCGCGCACGCTCCGTGAGAGGAAGCGCGGATTTGAGCTCGGCAAAGCGCAAAGTCAATGCGGACCCCAGCGTATGCCGGCGCGCAAAAGCGGAATTCGGCGGGCTACGGAGGGGGATCGCAAAAAATGGCGCAGCGATTTTTTGAATGGGAGGTAACGCTCCTGGTTGCCCGGACCTGCTTGCAAGGCCCTGGCCGGGCCGCTGACGGCCGGTCAAGGCGGTCAGTCGCGAAGCGGGGGGCACGTATTCGCGCCCGCCTTGAGCGGACGAAGGCGGTCCGGCCCATTGGCTGGAGCGGCCACCAGGCAGCTTCAGCTGAACGCAAGCCGAGACAGAGCGCCGTCGCACTGGCGGCAACAAAAACAAGGGATTGATGGGGTCGGCGGCGTCGCCCCCAAAACATCAACCCTAAAACAAGTGTGCAGACAACAGCTTCGGGCAAACGTCAGTTTGCTTTAATCTTGCCCTCAACCCCAACTTCGCCGATGACCCACCAATTCACGCTGGAGCACCACTTCAACAAAGGCGGACGTTCCATCAAGAATCCGATCAATGGCTCACGGCGAATACAACATCAGTTCGAATGAAGGGCTTCTGCAACGTAACGAGCCTGGAAACCGCGATGCCTCAAGATGCTACGATCTACGCTGCCTTGCGATCGATCCAAGCGCTGCTTTCTTAGTCGCGTGGGACGCTGCGGCTGCAAACGCATGGTGCCGCTTTGCGCATCGACGGTCCGTGATAACGCCCCAAAACTGGTCAAGTTCAGGTATTGGGGTTGTTCCGCGGCGACGCGACACCTGCATTGATGGCGCCTTGGATCCGTCGACCGGCTCGCGGTCTTTTGCTCTCGGATCGCCGAGGCGCAGCTTGCCAGTTTACGAGGAGCTTTCAAGATTGGCCGTCGTCGAGCTTGTGGACCGCGGCTCGGCAGCGCCGGAAGCGCTGGAACGGCAACCCTTGATGCCTGACCAGACCTCTCCGTCGATCGCTTGGCGGAGCGCGCTTCCGGGCAGCGGACGCTGTCAATGACGCGCTCCCACGGAAGCGCGCCGTGCAAACGGTCGAAGATCATTGACAGCGTCCGCTGCCCGGAAAACCATGCGCGGCACCGGTCGGCAAGCGATAGCGGAAGGCACGATATCGGGTAATAGCTGAGCGCGGCCACTGTCCTTTGACGCCTGAAGAATTGACCGTCTCGACCGCTAGCCGGAACCGTTCTTCTGGCAGAACAAAAGACGCCTGCTGGGACGAACGCCGGCGACCCGACGATGACCGCAAAAAAATTATGTCGTTCACGCAAAAATGGGATCGAACCTATGTGCATGTTGTTTGCACGTCGCACCAGCCTCAAGCCTGCCGCCAAGGCGACATGCGGCGGAGGGATACAGTCCGACGCGGCCTGCTCCACGATCAAATCGGTCGCCCATGATCGATTTTGCATAGTCGGCTCGCTGAACTTTCCTTACGGCTTAGCTTGGTCACCAGCCTGAGAAAGGGATTTGTCATGTCGAGTCGAACCATTGTCTCGCTCGCCGCAACCGCTATCATCAGCATCGCGTGTATCGCAACTATCTCAACCGACGCCTTCGCATATCGGAGAGGCGTTGGAGTTGGTCGCGCCGGCGTTTACCACGGTGGTGTCTATCGCGGTGGCGTTTACCGTGGTGCAGCCGTGCGCCGTGGGGTGGCGGTAGGCGTCGGAGCTGCTGCAGTGGGAGCAACTGCCGCCGGAGCTTACGGAGCCTATCGTTGCGGTTACTATCCTTATCGACCGTGCTAACTAAATCGTGGCAGGGCCGCGCCGCCGCATCGGTGAGGTTGCTCCCGTTGCGGCTGCGGGCCACTTGATAGACAAGTCTAGCGGCAAGTTATAGGCACGAAGAAACTCGGGCCATTTCCCTGGCGTTGTCTTTTGTGCAAAGCCAAGCCTCGGGGGGTTGCCCCTGGCAGCTTTGCGACCTGCTCGAGCCCAAGGGAGCTTCTCCATGAAGAAGGGAATGATGCTAGCCGTATCTTGTTCTTTGGCATTCCCGACGATTGCTATCGCGAAGACTCATGCGAAAGTTGCGCCGCCTCATGATGTTCGGAAAATCCCATCATCAATTGATACCCCCAAGAGCGGCTTTATTTTAAGGCAGGATTTATTCGATCGAAATAACCCGAACAACCTGCGATTGAATTGGCCCGGTCCACCTGCTCAACCGGGCCAGTTGTGAAACTCAGCACTCCGGCGCGATCCTGGTTGTGTGGGTAACAGCAGAGGCGGCTTGTTTCGCTCGTCGATCCTTCATCCCGCAAGTGCACCGACCAACGGCAGCGTGAAGCAAAAAACGGCACCCTGCATGCGATTTTCCGCCCAGATGGTGCCTCCATAACTTTCGATGATCGTGCGCGCGATTGGGAGCCCCAACCCCGTCCCCTGCGGCTTCGTGGTCACAAAGGCATCGAAGATGTGGGTCAAGTCTCCTTCCGGAATGCCGGTTCCGGAGTCGGACACTCTTACCTCGGCGGCGTCGCCCACAGCATTTCGACGGGTGCGAATGGTCAAGTTGTGTGGTCCGGGTTGGTTTTCCATGGCATCCATGCCATTCATGACGAGGTTCATGATCACCTGATGCACATGGATCGGATCGGCCCGCACCGGCAGAGCCTCAGGCGTAAGGACGGTGCGCAGCGTAATTTCGCGCTTGATTATTTCGGGCGTAACAATTTTGACCAACTCTGGAACAGAGTCGTTCAGATCGAGCGCCCGCAGATCGGCTTCCTTTCTCTCGTTCAGCAGATTCCGCAGGCCATGGATGATCTCGTCGGCGCGCTGTTCGTCCCGGATGATGTCGGAAAGGATTTCACCGATTTGGGCGAGATCGGGCGGATCGGCTTTGAGCAAGATCTGCGCGGCTTCCGTGTTACTCAATATCGCCCCCAAGGGCTGGTTCAGCTCGTGGGCGATGGACGACGACAGCACGTTGACAGTCGCGACCCGGTTCAGACGAACGACCTCCCGGCGGCGACTGTTGACCTCAGCTTCGGCCACATACCGCCGCCGATGCTCGATCACCAGCCAGAAGATAATCGCGGCCTGGAGCAACAGCGCGGCCAGGCCGCCACCGATCTGTAACCGATACTGCTCCCACGGACTTGGTTGCCGAAAATAAATCTCGCTCCCGGCCGGGAGCCGGCTTTCGCTGATATTCCAGCGCTGCAGCTCCCTCCAGTCGAATTTCGGCGTTCCGGGCTTGATTGGAAGCGTGTTGATGTCTGCTGGCGCCTCTCCACCCAGAATGCGCACGGCTGCATTGGCAGCCTGTTGGCCAACTGACGAAACAGAAATCAGGGGACCTCCGACGATCCCCTGTCCCAAGAAGACATCGCTATAGCCGAAGATCGGCGCGTTCGTAACCGCGCGAAGCCGGGCCATGGCCTTTCCCTCTTCATGCGGGACACCGGCTGCATCAACTGATAGCAGGGCAAAAAAGATGACCGTGTTAGGCGGAAGCGCGGCGGCCCGCTGCAGCATCTCTTCGAACGACAATTCGTCGAACCAGGTCAACGCAACGCGATCTTCGAGCGGTTTCAGCTCGGCACGTATTTGCTCGGACCAATATTGTTCATTGGGAGAACTACCTAGCACCATCGCAATACTGGTGGTGTTGGGGAGCACCTGCAGGATGTTGTCGACGATCAAGTTGAAATCAACGTCGCTTGCGACCAATGCGTCATGCTCCGTAAGAGCAATCCGCGAAATCCTCCGCTGATCCACCCCCATGTAGACAGCGGGGACGGATGGAAAAAGGTGTTCTCTGTGCTTCTGGATAAAGCGGATTGCCGGACTGCTGATGGCCACGACCAGATCCGGCTGGCGCTTGGCAAAGAGAGCCCGCACATAATCGACAAAAGGCCCTTCGTCTATGTCGTTGGAACGCGCGGAGGCCAGCGAGGTCTCGTAGAGATCTATGCCTTCCGGCGATCGCCGGAGCAATTCCTCGCGAAAGGCCTTTGCATACTGGCTCCACGGCACAAAGTCGCGCCCGAAGGGATGCAGAATCAGAACCCGCTTCGGCTCGGAGAGGGCTGCACCAGTCATCACGAGAAGCAACGCAATCGTACCAAGGAGTATACGGAATCTCATGTTCTGCCCCAGCCGCAAAGAGTACGAGAACGCGCGGGACTTCCGAGACAATCGAAATCTATGAAAAGTTGTATCTATTTTAGCCCAAACGCTGGCATTGAGGGAGGTTTATTATAGGAAATCGATCAATACTCGGCGCAGCCGATGTGTGGAGATGAAACAATGGAAGTAGACCTGTCGTTATACTACTCCCAATACCTCCACGTCACAAGACGCTGTTGATTGCATCAATCAGCAGTTTGGCCAAAAACGGCTTTCTCAGATAGGCAACGCAGCCCGCATCAAAAGCATCCTGGCGAGTGACTTCGTTATCGATCGCGGTCATGAAAATGACAGGCATATCGCTGCCTGAGGACGCAAGCCGTCGCTTTAGGTCAGTACCAGACATCCCGCCGAGATGAATATCAACGAGAAGACACGTCGCTTCGCGTCCGGCGACGTCGTCAAGAAAGGATTCTGCCGACGTAAACCTCTCGACTCGATATCCGTGCGCCAACAAGAGGCGGTTGAGACCCTGCAGCATGCTTGGATCGTCTTCAACGACAGCGATGGTGCGCATCCGATTGCCAATCGAAACGAAGGGAAATTTGCTGGCGACAGCAAACAATCGTCGGCGATCTGCAGGGAGAGGAGCCCGCAGCTTTTTGCATTTCCGGGGGGATTTGCATATCGCCTCTATCGCAGGCGGTCGGCGGCCTGTCCCGGCCTGTCCGTTTGCCCAGCAGACTACAATGCTGCCGCGGGCACCACGGCGCTATGCAAAATCCAACGTAAGACTGAAATATGCCGGCGCTCGGCCCGAATAATCTTGGCCGTTATCGCTAAGACGCCAACCGCTAGGGAGTTGGCTTGCTGAGCACGGTGCGAAAACCCAGATGCGCGGCCGCAAGGTCGTTTTCCTGGGGTTGCCTCGCGGCAGGACGAAAGCGACAACAATAGTTCATAGAACAGAGGTATGAGCCGCCCTTGATGACGCGGCTCGGCGTTTGCCCTGGCGCAATACGAAGGCTAGCGAGTTCCGGCCCTATTGGATTGACGGCAACCGCCTTCGAGTGACCCGACCTGTACCAATCGCTGGTCTATTCCCAGGCATTGCCGATCATATCGTAGAGGCCGTAACCGTTCGGAGGAAAGCACCCCACGGGAGCTGTTTCAGCATAACCGTCATCGTTCGTGTTCAGCACGGGAAAGATGCCCTGCCAGGTATTAGCAATGGGTTTGCCTTCAGGATCATAGGCACTGCTCCAGTCGTCGTCGCCATCGCGTCCGCCGCGCGCCGCGAATTCCCACTGCGCTTCCGTTGGCAAGCTGCGACCAAGCCAGTTGGCATAGGCAAGAGCTTCATCATAAGCGATATCGACTACGGGATGATTTTCCGTGCCCGCGATGGAGCTTCCCGGACCGTGGGGCTGACGCCAGTTTGCGCCGGCAACGTTTTGCCACCATCGGCCGTCCTCGCCTTTCGCCTCTTTCGGAGGTACAAACGCCATAGAACCAGGAACGAGCATTTCCTGCGGCCAATCACGATGGCTCTTAGGATCGAGCGGACGCTCGGCCAAAGTCACATCGCCAGTTTCGTCGACAAATTTCTTGATTGCGCATTGGTCACCTCGTGGCGGTCGATCCAGAAGCCATCGACGCGGGCAACGTGCGTAAACCGCTCCTCGGGCTGCTGTTCATTGGAGCCCATCGTAAAGATGCCACCAGCGATAAATATCATTCCAGCAGTCGGGCCTTCTCCGGAGGGAAGCCCGGAACAAGCCGCGCAGCTTCCGACTTCGGCTTTTGGCTGATCCTTCTTTGCGATGCCCGCCGCCGACGCGCCGATCATCACGCTGGCAAGCACTGCGCCTATGATACCAAAATGAACAGCAAAACGAAGCCTGATTGGCGGATCTTGCGATACCATGCTCTTCACTCCCAATGTGCTGACCGTTCACTATTGTTACTGGCCTCGTTCAACGAGCGGCCTCGGATGATTGCTTCGAGTGAATGCCGGCGTCTCGACACCCTCCTGCCGCTCGACTGTCCAGGCGGGTTCGAGCTTTTCTGCTGGCAACCTCCGCCGGCCAACGAGCGCGATTGATGCTCCCGAGGGGCGTGCTGTCAGGTGTCGAGTTTCCTGTAACGTCGAAATAGATTGCCTCACTCTGTTCCGGCGAAAGTTGCGAATTGGGCTGTAGGGTAAGCCTCGCGACCGTATGGAAGGGTGCTTCCGCTTCGCTCCACTCGACGCTGGCGTTTTCGATCCAGAAGCTGGCATCGCGACGCTTGCCCCAATACGTCATCTTGTCGGCATCGAGGAACTGGACCCCAAAGTCGAAGCTGCTCATCCTGCTATCTTCCTTGAGGTGCCGGATCAGCTCATCCTGCAGGCCCTTCGGATTACCCTTCTGCAGAGGACACGCCGGATTGTCAGGTGATGGCGCGGCGGAAAACTTCACGACATCGATCGGTCCGTGCCGAAATGGTACGGTGCTCCAGTAGCGCAGTTGCTGGTAAGGCTTGATGGCCTGGCGCGCCTGCATTTCCGCCAAAGCGAGCGTCCTCGCCACTCTCAGCTTGTCGCGGAACGCGAGAGACCACAATCCAAGGATTGGATTTGATGCCGTCAGCACACTGATGGTCGCCACAAAAGCGGGCGAGTCATTGATCGGCAGGGTCGTCGCATTTTGCATCGAGAAATCCTGCCGGCAAGGCTTCGCGTCGGGCGCAGCGACTCCATCCCGAGCGAGATCGACCGAGAAAGACAACGACCTTACGTCCGGCTTGAAATCCGAATTCAGGCTCGCGTCCGCATTTGCAAACCGCACCACCGCGGGATAAGCGCCGGGCTTCGCGAAGATCCCCTTCGCAAGTCGCGTCGCCAGCGCAGGCTCGTGCCCGAGGGTTACGTCAAATACTGCGAATTGGGCGCGGGCGCAGACACCTTTTGCATGGGTTCCACGACAAAGCGAACGTTGTTGATTCGCAGCCGCATTCGCCTGCATCAAGAGAGATTTCTCGACGATCGCCTCGATATCGGTTTTTTCGCGAGCGGAGTCCCGGTCAGCGTCACTCTCCGTCACTCCAAACCATCTGATCAGGAACACCATGGAACGTCTCCGAAGAGCCTCAACTCAAATTGGCGATGAACTTGATCGCGGTGATGCTCGGCAGAAAGCAGTAGGCCGCAGCTTTCGTCGTAACGAAACTCGAGAAGCCTGTGAGCTTGATCGGCGGCGCGCCGTTTGCCTGCGGAATTACGAAGATGCTTTCCGTCGGGTCCTGCGTCCCGATCATTGGGTCCCTCGATTTAGGGGGCAATCTGACGGCTCCGGCGAATTCACTGTCATTTACCCAATGCCCGAGCACAAATTCGTATTGGTTCTCGATGCTTGAGTTGATGAAATAGCCGAGCAACCCGCGTTCGATGCCGTCATCGGGTTGCGAAGGATCATAGACTGGCCCGTATGGCAGGCCGCGACGGATCAGCCGGTGGGTATTGTTGCTGCCGCCGGGTTGCCCCTGCCCCGTGACCGGTTGGCCTCGCGGATTGATGCGGCGCATGTGCGCGCCAACGGGACAGCGCAGACCCCTTGGGTCGCCCGATCCATCCGCATTCACATATTCGAAGTTGTTCAACTGCTCCGGCAGCATCCCGCCCGGAGGGTTGTCCGTTTCAGGCGACAACATAAGAGGGACGCCGTTGCGCCATCTGCCGCAGATCTTCGCGGCGAGCAGCTCCGGGTCGATCTTATCCTTGTTCGATTGAAGGTAATTCTCGAATTTGACAACGTCCGTCTTGATCATTTTGAAGACCGCAAAACTGCCGTTCAATCCGAGCTCACGAGGCTCCGGCACGAAGTAATTCTCGGCCTCGTCCCGCAGCACGAATAGCCAGGGCTCGCAGGGCTGCTGATGATCCGGCGGATATCGTTCCGGACCGCCGCGAATGGTCGTGATGCTAATGCCGTCGGTATAGCCGAAATGAACCTTGAACGTCGGGACAGGTTCGCCGTCCTTCATTTCCATCAACGCCATCCCGTCCGCGCGCCAGGTCTCTCGAAAAGCACCACCTTCGGCAAACAGAGCGACCAGGCGATCGCTGTAATTCGTCATCGCCTCCGGACTCATGGCGTGCAGCGTCAAGAGGACGTGGTCAATTCCCGTCCCGAATCCACCGACCCAGTGTTGCGGGTCGCTCTCGCCGGTATCGCCCACCAGCTTCGCCCGTTCGGCGGCGCCGCCGATGAAGGCGCTAAAGGACTTGAACGAAAGCGTCGGGACGCGCTCCCCGATTTCCAACGCGATCAACCCGGGCCAGGTAATGCCCAGGTTAAGGCAATAGTCGGGCTTGCGACGTGGTGGATCGACGGGATTGTCTCCCGGTCCCGGCTCGAAGCCGACGTGCCAGTCTTCGGCGGTAGTGATCTGCGGAGCGTCGGACTCGCTTCCGTTGACAAGCCGACCGAGCATCTTGCGCGCCTCGGCGGGAACACCGACCGTCAGCAGGAAATGCCGCACCATCGGCATCTTGTAACCACGGAGGATGAAGCCCTGAATATCGGTGAGGTCGAGTGCGCTCCCCGAAGCAAATCGGGAACGGGAACCACGTCCAAGAATATCATTTTCCACTCGCCCGAACAAACCGCGAAAAAATCCGTGGCTTTTTTTCGCCGCAACCGCCCGTGCCTCGTTGGCCTGCCCCATCGCGCGTCTCCTTGACTATCCACCCGAGGCAGCTCGCGGCTTGCTGTCGGCAATCAGTGCATGGATGTCCTGAACCGATAGGCCCGGATATGCCTGGTAGAATCCGATCGGAACGCGATTTGCCGCCGCCGCGAAGTCAATGAACTCTTGGAGATGCTTTCGGCATGGCGAGGGCGGCGGGTTCTTGGTGAACTTGAATATCAGATCGAAAATCTCCCCGATGTTTTTGGTGAAATCGGCAATGTACTTGGTGAAGGAGCCGTCATAGACGGTAAAAAAACCAATCTGGTTGTCCTCAAGTGGCACGAATTGCGCGAAATGAGGCGTACCAACTTTGTCCAGGTCCTTCGTTGTCCCGCGCCCCCTCGCCCGCAAAATCAGTTGCACCGCGAGGAAATGCAGGGACGACTTGATCGGCAAGATGACCAGGAATGGATGCAGTTCGCTGCTTCCACTAACGTCAGCAGCGGACGCCAGTGCCTTGATTTCCTCGGCCGTCACGTTGGGGTAGGCGGTGTAGAGGTTCACCGCATGGATCAAATGCGCCGCGGTCCATTTGACGAACGCATCCGTATTGGTGGCAACCGGAACAGGCGGTGGATTTCGGACGTGCTGGAAGATGGCGTCGAACACCTGCCCCGCGAGCTTGGCGAGATGGCCCATGAGCGAGCCGAATTCGCCGTCGAAGTCGCCAATAAAGAGCAAGGTCCTTTCGCTGAGAACCGTGAAGCGCGAGTAATGAAGCCGGCCGATGGTATCCACCGCGCGAAACAGTCGCGGCATCATTGGCGGAAGCTGCTCCGCCAGCACCTTTGCATCGGCAGGCGACTTCAACGGAAAGCTGAGGGTAAAGTGGTTCTGGCTCATTGCGTCATCTCCTTCACGCCTGGCGGCGGAACGCCCTGCATTGGATGCAGCGATACAGTGCGCTGGCCGCTCGCCGGCTAACCACAATTAACTGAGGAACCGAACCCGTTGGTGTTACGGACGCCGATCGACGCCCGTAACGCGTTCCGCCATTGTGCTTCATTAGTCCTTCGCTCGTTCGAGCGCGTGCCGCATCAGCCTTTGCTCATCACCCGTCATTTGCGTCGCGCCAAGCTTGTAGGTCAGCTTGTCGATCTTGCCGGTGAAGCGGAACGGCAGCTTGTAGCTGTCGTCGACCGCCGTACGGGTGTCGCTCCCGATGTCGAAGGTTTCGTCGATGGTCATAAGGATCGGGATCGAGTGCGGGATTGTCTTTGCGGCCACCAGCTTGCCATCGGCCGTCAGGACACCGGTGCCACCCTTACCCGGGCCGGGGCCGTTGTACTTGAAGTCGAACACAATCGTATGCTTGCCGGGCTTGAGCGCATCGCTAAACACGTCGCGGCCCCCTACGCCGCCTTCCCAGCGGTACCGTTCTAGATCGAGCAAGTTATAGACGAAGACCGGCTTGCCCTTGAGCAGGTACAGGGCGTATCCGCCGAAGCGACCACCCAGCGTCACGATCATTCCCTCTGCGCCGCCTGTAGGTATCGTCACCTCGGCCGTGATTGTGTAGTCCTTGTCCAGGATGCTCGGTGCATTGCCGAGCGGAATGCCGGCGTTCTCACCGGAATAGGTGAAGACCGTTTGCCCGGCGGTCGCGCTCGGCCGCGGCGTCACCAATCGGGGCAGGATCGAGTTGTCCAGCGGCAGGACCTGGTACTTCGCCGCCTCCGTCAGGAACAACGCCTGCAGCTCCTTCAACTTGTCGGGATTCTTGGCCGCAAGGTCGTTGTTTTGCGAGTAGTCGTCAGCGATGTTGTAGAGTTCCCACTTGTAGTCGTTGATATCAGGCAGCTTGGCCGTTCCCATAAGCCACGGTGCAGCGGGTGGAGTCGTCGCGGCATACCAGCCATCGTGGTAGATTCCGCGATTGGCGAACATCTCGAAATACTGCGTGTCGCGCTTTGACGGCGCGTTAGCATTCGTCTGGTCAAACGTATAGACCATGCTCACGCCCTCGATGGGCTTCTGCGCGATGCCGTTGACCGTAGCCGGCGCCTGAACGCCCGTGGCTTCGAGGATCGTCGGCACGATGTCGATCATGTGATGGAACTGGGTGCGGATGCCGCCAACGTCCTTGATATGGCTGGGCCAGGAAATAGCCATGCCTTGGCGGGTGCCGCCGAAGTGCGACGCCACCTGCTTGGTCCATTTGAACGGCGTATCGAACGCCCACGACCATGCGACCGACATATGCGGGTAGGTCTTGTCGGAGCCCCAATTCTCGTAATGCAGCAGCATCTCGGCTTCCGGGAGTTTCAAAATGCCGTTGTACGCGGTCATCTGATTCGGCGTGCCCTCAAGCGTGCCTTCGGCGCTGGTGCCGTTGTCGCCGCTGATGTAGATGATCAGCGTGTTGTCGAGCTTGCCCATGTCCTCGACCGCCTGGACGACGCGGCCGATCTCGTTGTCGGTATAGGCTGCGTAAGCGGCGAACACCTCCGCCTCCCGCGCGTATATTTTCTTTTGCACGAACGAAAGCGAGTCCCATTTCGGCAGGATATCCGGCCAAGGGGTAAGCTCCGTATTCGCCGGGATAACCCCGAGCCGCTTCTGGTTGGCGAAGATCTGATCGCGCAACTTCTCCCAACCCATGTCGAACTTGCCCTTGAACTTCTCGATCCATTCCTTCTTCGGTTGATGCGGCGAGTGTGTGCCGCCCGGTACGTAATAGAGGAAAAACGGCTTGTCGGGCGCAGCCGCGTTCAAGCTGTTCATGTAGCTGATGGCATCGTCCGCCATGTCGGTGATGAGGTTGTAGCCGGGCTTGCCGAGCCATGGAAATACCTGGGTCGTGTTGCGGAACAAATAAGGTGTCCACTGGTCGGTCTCGCCGCCCATGAACCCGTAGAAGTATTCGAAGCCCATGCCGATCGGCCATTGGTCGAACGGTCCGGCCGCGCTGTAGAGATAGGTCGGGGTGTTGTGGTTCTTGCCAAACCACGACGTCGCATATCCGTTATCGCGGAGAATAGTCCCGATCGTCGCGCTCTCCTGGCCGATGACGGAATCGTAGCCCGGAAAACCGGTGGACATTTCACCGATGACGCCGAACCCGACCGAATGGTGGTTGCGGCCGGTGATGAGCGCCGCCCGCGTCGGCGAGCAAAGCGCGGTGGAGTGAAACTGCGTATAGCGCAATCCCGCCTTGGCGATGCGGTCCATGCTCGGGGTCGGGATGACACCGCCGAAGGTGCCTGACACGCCGTACCCTTGGTCATCGGTCATGATAAGAAGAACGTTTGGCGCGCCCTTGGGCGGCACGACCGACGGTGGCCAGTAGGGTTTGGAATCCTTCGCGTCTTCCTTGATCACGCCGCCGAACTTCGGGGGCTCCGGCGGAAGCTGCTTCCCGTCGATCGTGGTCGTCGCGCTGGGCGAGCCCGGAGTGCCTTCAATCTGCTGAGCGTGGGCGATCAAGGTTGCCAGCGGAAGCAACAAGAAAGCTGTCAACAAACGGCAGCGAGCAATCGAACGCATCGCCTTCAACATATTCGTCATGTGCCGCCTCCAAGTACGTGATTGGTCGTGATCTGGAGCGAACGCTTGGCTCGATCTTCGGTGGATCCTCTAAAAGAAGCCGCCACCGCACTTGGCCGCAATGTGATCCATGATGATCTTAGCGAGACAATCGTGCCCGACTATGCAGATTCAGACACCGGAAATCCGTGTGCCTACAAAAACAAAGCGCCGACGCTTTTGCGTCGGCGCTCCGGTCAATCTTACTGGGCCGACAGGCCCACCGTTCCCTGCGTCTTCACGATCGGCGGCGGATTCCATTTGCCGGTGAGCGCTTCTGATTCTGGAGCATAGAGGCGCATGGTCAGGTTGAAGGCTCCCTTTGGTGCCGGAAGCCAATTGGCTTCATTGTCCTTGCCGGGGCTCTCGTTCTGGAAATAAAGATCGAGCGAACCGTCCGGATTGTATTTGAAGGGCATCCAACTGCTGACGGCGAACCGATTTAGGCTGTTTCCGACCTGGAATCCTTCCGAATCATAGAGCGTGATCGACCAGAACGCCTGAACCGGCGGCGCGGCGTCCTTGTCGAAGTGAATGGTGTATTTGTTGGCGCCATCCAGTGGACGACCAGCGGCATCACCTAGATTGAGCGGGTAAATCGCGTCTTCCGGCAAATTCGCGCCAAGGCCGAGCTGGGTCACAATGGCGCGCTTAAGGTAGTAGTTGCCGTACACCCCCATCGTGTCCGTGTTCATCGACCAGTAGTTCGCGACACGAGCAAGGGTCGGCAATTTCCATTCCATCAGTTTCTGCGCTGTCTCCGGCGCGGCTTCGAGCCCTTTCCTCGCGGCGGGCGACAACTTTTCAATGTCGAAGGACTGGCCAGGCACGATGCCGATACGCTGCATCTGGGCAACGATTGGCTCGTCGGTGAGATGAGGTGGATTGAATTTGAGCAGTTCAGCCGCGTAGGCGAAGTATTTGCCGGCGGGCATCCGATCGACCTGAATCTTGGGTGGCGTCTTCATGTCGACACCCGGATCGATCTTCACCTCGGCTGGACTGGGCGTCTTGCCCCATTCCGACAACGGCGTGACCTTGTAGCCGGCTTGGATCTTGTGAACGGCATCATAGTCCGGAGGACCGTCCGTCTTGGTGCGGCCGATGATCCAGACATAGGGCGTTGGGGCCTCGATGCGCTGGGTATTCTTCGGAAGCCCGAACGCGTCGATGAAGCGGTCGTGCAAATCAAGTCGCCAGCCGCGCGGTGTGACGATGTAGGTCGCCGCCGTTGTCCCCGTCGTGCGCCAGCCGGGCGAGGCGAACACATCGGTCCACATGTCGAGCATCGGCAGAAGGTAATAGCGGCCGCCTGTGTCGGGCGCTGAGACGATCATCGGCTCTTTCGTCAAGTCCAGCCAGGCAATCGAATAAAGCGTGTCAAAATTTGATCGGACGACGCCTTTGAAGTCCGCTGGCGGATATTCCGGAACACTGACAAACATGTTCATTGGGCCCCTGCCGAGCTCTTTGCCCGGCTCGATGTTCGTGAACTGCTTGCGGGATATGTCCATGGTCACAAGCGAGTAGAAGTAAACATAGGCGTCGGCGCCGATCGCGCGCGCCTCCTGCTCGGTGATTGGTGCAGGCGCTTCGGCCGCTGAAACCGAGGCGAGTGGTGCACCGAGCAAAAGGCCCAATGTCAACGTAAGTTTAGCCGCACACATCCTCATGACCATTCCTCCATAGCCGCATCGATTTTGCCGGACTGTCATCAATTACAAGGCGGATAAGGCTAATCGCCACAGTCCGGGCGGAAGGTCCCGCTCACCGGCAACTATGAAAACGCATCGCAGCATCGACTATGCGAAAACGGGCCGACATCGAAATATAAAATTGAGCTGAAGAGGCCTTGGGCAGGGTCAATGCGGTGGTGGAGTTGATGTTGAATATCTCGGGCCAGATCGTCAGCCTTTCGGTCAAAACAAATGTGCCAATCAAGATCGGCGATGTTTTTTCCGATCGATCCGCCGCCCCCTTCAATACAAGGTCGCACAGCTTCAGCCGTCGCTGACCGCGGCCCGGGCGCGATGCCAGGTGCCCAGATACCATGTGAGGCGCGAGCCCTCGCGTTGACCACTCTCACGCATGCGCGGTACTCTCAATCGTCAGCGTTGCAACATCGCAGGAAAGCCTTGGCCGAACCCGGTCGGCTTTCCCGGCGAATACGAGCGTGTGCATGGCGGGCGCCCCTGTGATTCATGTCGTGGACGACGACCCTTCATTTCGGGAAGCGATTTCGCGATTGCTGAAAATCTGCGGCCATGAAGTTGCGGACTATGACTCCGCCACCAGTTTCTTGCGCGCTCTCGAAAATGCCAAACCTGGCTGTATCCTTCTCGACGTGATGATGCCGGACCTGGGTGGCCTGCAGCTTCAGGACAAGCTTGCGGAGCTGTCACACCGCTGGCCAATCATTTTCATGACGGGTCATGGCGATATCCCCACGAGCGTGCGGGCCATTAAGGCTGGCGCCGACGACTTCCTCGCCAAGCCCGTGTCCACGAAAACATTGCTGCCAGCGATCGCTCGCGCGCTTGCCCGCTATGCAGCAATGCAGCAGAAGCACGACCAGCTCGATTCCCTTAGATTGCTTGTCTCGAGATTGACTGGCCGAGAAGCCGAAGTCTTCGCGTTGATGGTCCGCGGCAAACTGAACAAGCAAATTGCGCATCTGCTCGGTACATCCGAACGAACCGTCAAAGCTCATCGCCACATGGTGATGCAGAAACTGCAGGTTCAATCATTTGCAGAGGCAGTTTCTCTTGCAGAGCGTGTAGGCCTGCTCGCGGCGTCGCCCTCCCCTGACAAGACGGATGCCTCATAAGGCTCTTTGCAACCAATCATTCTCCCTCCTGACCTCGCTGTCAGGTTGAACAACCACCAATCTGCCCCAAAGGACAATATCGCCCGTGCGCGCAAGGTGCTGTGTTGCGCCCGGTTGAACGGTTTAAGCGGACTCGTAGCGTTCGGGTGCTTCGATGACTGTCCTTCAGCGGATCGCAACAGCAGCGGAGAGACCGCCTTCCGGGGAAAGCACGGTTTGCCGAGCTCTCGTCGAACAAGCGGAGCAGCTGGCGCTCGCAGACGTTGATGAACCACTTCACATTTCGGCTCTGTGTCGCACCCTTACAGTCAGCGAGCGAACGCTTCGCAAGGCATTCCGCAAGATGCGTGGCGTTCCGCCGTGCCGGCATTTTCGAATGTTGCGGTTATCCGCGGCCAGAGGCGCCCTTTTGACCGCGAACCGCAAGCAAGTGACCGTAACGGAGATTGCGACATCCTTCGGCTTTGTGGAACTGGGGCGCTTTTCAGTCGAGTACCGCAAAGTGTTCGGCGAGACTCCTTCACAAACGCTGCATCACGCGCTCCCGCGCAGGCTGCTTAGGGTCAGCGGTGCTGTCCAAGACAGTGTCCCTTTCGGAGTGTGATGATACCTGCTTTTACAACTCCTCATGAGAGCGGCGATTTCGAGTAACTTTAGAGCAACACGGCACGAGTGATTCTGCATGGCGCTACTTTGGCGCGAGACATCCAATCGCCGGTTGATACATTGCGATTCCCCGGCAAGGGAGCTTGCAGATGACGCGCTGCAGATCCGAACGGAAGTCTGGAAGTCGGCCTATTTGCAAAACTATCGGCGTAGCAATGGCGACGATCGGATTCTTGTCCGATGCCGTATACGCCAGAAGGCGGCGTTAGTTTCTGGGTCCCCGGTTTCTTTGGCAGCCTTGCCGCCGCTCCCCAGCAACCGGGTTGGTCGCTGGCTAATGTCTATCATCATACGTCGGTGTCGGCAGGTGGCGACGTTGCCTCGGCTCGAGAATTTCGAATCGGACAGGTCCCAGCCAATTTGTCGGCTCGTCTGAACGCGAACGTCAATGCCACCGGAGATCTTGGATTTG